>OGEK01001820.1_pt1 | contig 12214 bp, 9 predicted proteins | sample 1570641 | NCBI WGS metagenome assembly OGEK01 (sample SAMEA2582136, study PRJEB24529) | metagenome | biome: Human gut stool | place: China | collected 2011
CTTTCAGGAATAGATGTTATGACGGTATCTCAAATATTGAGTTTATTGGAAAAACATGATTTTGTGAAAAGAAAAGAACATTCAAGAGATACAAGAGCAAAAGTTGTTATTTTAAACAAAAAAGGAGAAGAAATATTACAAACAGCTGTTCCGTTAATTGAGCAAATTGATGAGTTTTTTTTCGGAAAGTTGGATAACGATGAAGAACTATTTAAACACTTTCTTGTTAGATTAAACAAAGAATAATATTATCCATATTACATGTAAAACTCAAAAAATAGAACATAGATATAAAACAGAAATTTACTCAAGAGGACTATTTACGCAAAAGTATAGAAGTCCTCTTTTTTATTCTCAAAAAGCAAAACAGAGAACATAAATGGTTGACTCTTGAACGCAATTTGTAAAAATTTTACGTTAATATTGTAAAATATAATGACATAATTACCGTGTTATCGGGGTTATTTTTACGTATTTTTAAGGCAGGTATCAATATTTGATTTCAACAACTTGAAATAATTAGAGTTTTATTTTTGCATTCTTTCGTTATATAGAAACAACCATTCTAAATGAAAGTGATAAAACATCATTTATAAATGTCAAAGCCACTCTTTCGAGTGGCTTTGTTTTAGGCTAAATTTCCAAATTTACCTGATTGCACATCGTGAATAGCTTGAAGGATTTCTTCTCGACTATTCATAACAAATGGGCCATATCCTACAACAGGCTCATTGAGAGGTTCCCCAGTAAGAATCAATAATTTTGCAGTATTATTGGATTCAATCAACACATCTGCAGCACCACGCTCAAAGGTAACCAATTCACCGCGTCGAGCAATCGTCTTGCCACTCACTTGGATCGTGCCATCTAATACAAGGATAATCACATTATGACTTGCTGGCACGCTGAACATATAGGCAGCATTCGCATTCATTGTCGTATCCCACATATTAATTGAGCTAAATGTATCCGCAGGGCCTTTCACATTGAGCAATTCACCAGCGATAACTCTGACTGAACCTGCATTATTCGGTAATGCCACGACTGGAATATTTTCAGCTTTAATCGCTTGATATTTTGGCGTTGTCATTTTATCTTTTGCCGGCAAATTAACCCAAAGCTGTACCATCTCAAACAAACCGCCTTCTTTAGCAAATTTTTCAGAGTGCATTTCCTCATGCATCACGCCAGAACCGGCTGTCATCCACTGAACATCACCCGTACCAATAGTACCACCACCGCCATGTGAATCCAGATGTGATACTTCACCTTGATAAGCAATAGTCACCGTTTCAAAACCTCGGTGCGGATGTTCACCGACACCACGTAAAGCAAATTCAGAATCATCGCGATGACCACCTTGGAAAAATTTGGGTTCGTTGTAATCCATTAAAAGAAATGGATCGAGATTTTTATCTTTATCGTTATAACTAAACATCGATGCGACATGAAAGCCATTTCCTACCCAATGTTTTGCTGGGGCGGTAAAAACATTTGCAACTTTTTTCATATAAAACTCCTTTGTTAATTTGTAGAACCTATCGTTCTGCCAATGCGAGAGTATTATATGGTTCAAAAATAAGAGATAAAGATGACTTTAATTGAAGAATATTTTACCAAAAGGAAACAATTAAAATTAAGCTGATATAAAAGAACAATTGAAGAGAATTTACAAAAACACCTAAAAATTTAACCGCTCTTTATAATAAAAATCCCCTAAATTCTGAATCTAGGGGATCTTTGCTTTAAATAATATGTTGTTTATTTCAAACCTTTTTTAACCAAATCTTCATAACCGCCATGGTTGATTACATTGGTATAGCCTGCATTTTTCAACTCAGTGAGTGCGGCTTCGGCACGACGACCGCTACGGCAGTAAAGATTGAGCGGTGCATCTTTATCTGAACCAAGCGCTTTAACACCTTCAATGATTTTATCATGTGGAATATTCACCGCATCTTGTAAATGGCCAGCATTAAATTCTTCGGCAGAACGTACATCAATCCAAACACCTTTTGCTTTTTCCGGTTTTACCATACTTTGTTTGGCTTGCGGGGTAACATCTGCATGAGCAACAAAAGAGGTGGTAATGGCAACCGCCGAAATTGCTGCTGCTAGTAATTTTTTCATCATTCAATCTCCATTAAATAGAAATAATATATTTACCTAAATAAATTTAGGGGGTATGTAAAACTAATAGTCATCATACGCCTAAATATAAAGATAATAAACTGTAAATGAAGTAAATTTTAAGTAAAATTTTCGTGAAATTTAACCGCACTTTGTAATATTTACCTTATTTAACACATCAATCTCTCTAAACCTTATCATTCATTATTTCTGATTAGTAAAAGATGTTGTTCATAAAGTAGTATTTTTCACACAAAGATTTAACCGTACAATCTGCCCCATCAAATATTGAGGAGAAAATAATGAAAAAAATGCCTGTATTGTTTGTTGGGCATGGTAGCCCGATGAACGTGTTAGATAAAGAAAACCCGTTCAATCAAAATTTCAGCCTAATTACACAAAACTTTCCAAAACCAAAAGCCATTTTGATGATTTCAGCGCATTGGTACAGCAGCCGTTTGCAGGTGACATCAGGTGAACACCCTAAAATGATTTACGATTTCTACGGTTTTCCTGATGAGCTCAGTCAAGTGAAATATCCCGCACCCGGTTCACCTGAGCTAGCGGAGCAAGTGCGGTCATTATTACAGCCGGAAAATGTCGAGCTAAACCCAACACGTGGTTTTGATCATGGTGCTTGGGCGGTATTGAAATATCTGTATCCCGATGCTGATATTCCCGTGGTGCAACTGAGCCTTAACCGTTTGCAATCAGCAGACTGGCATTTCAATTTGGCGAAAAAATTATCTGCTTTGCGAGAACAAGGCGTGCTGATTATTGGCAGTGGCAACATTGTGCATAATCTAAGAGCGATAAGCTGGGAACATATTGATCAAATCGGCGCGGGTTATGACTGGGCGTTTGCTTTCCGTGAAACAGTCAATCAGGCGATTACAACACAAGATGATGAAACTTTGGTGCATTATGAGCAGTTAGGTGAAAAAGCCGAGCTTTCTGTACCAACGCCGGATCATTACTTACCGTTGCTTTACATCATGGCATTACGTGAACTGCAAGACGATATTACGTTTTTCAATGATAATTTGATTGCAGGATCGCTCAGTATGACGTCGGTTTTAGTGGGATAAAAAGGAAGGGTGAAATATCCTTTTTATAGCACTTATTGAAGAAAGTGCGGTCATTTTTTATTTTGTTTTAGTCGTTTTCAGACGGTTCGAATTTTATTACAATCTGTAAGTAGAAAAATATGAATCAGTAATGATTGCAATCATCTCAATAGATTTAATATAAATTAAGAAACTGTTTTATTTGTGTTTTTGTGAAATTTGATACACGCCTAGGAATTATCTATGACTAAGCCGGTAACCTACAACCAACACCCCGAACAGCAAGCCCGCGACATTATCGATAAAAAACTGGAGCAGGCAGGCTGGACGATACAGTCGGTGAAGCACTTTAATCCCAACAATAGTTTGGGCGTAGCAGTGCGTGAATACCCTACAGACAGCGGGCCGGTAGATTATTTGCTATTTGTCGATAGAGAGCCGGTTGCCATTATTGAAGCCAAAGAAGAAAACTTTGGCCATAAGCTCAACACCGTTGAAGAGCAAAGCGCGCGTTATGCCGATAGCGAACTCAAACATATCCCGCAAGTGGATATTGCTTTTTTATATGAAAGCACAGGTGTAATTACCCGCTTTACCAACCGCAACGATCCCGCCCCTCGCGCCCGTGAAGTATTTCATTTTCATCGTCCTGAAACATTGCAAAAATGGGCAAGCGAGGGCAAAAATACCCTGCGCGCCAAACTCAAGGCTATTCCTCCACTCAATCCCAACCATCTATCTGCGGCCGAACTCGGCTTGCGCGATTGCCAATTAACCGCCATCGAAAATATGCAAGACTCTTTGGCAAAAGATTTGCCGCGTGCCTTGATTCAAATGGCCACAGGTGCAGGCAAAACTTATACCGCCATCAGCATCATGTATCGTTTGCTCAAATACACAGGCAAACGCCGCATCTTGTTTTTAGTCGATACCGTCAATTTGGGCGAACAGGCCGAGCAGGAAATGTTGGTTTTTACCCCGTCTGACGACAACCGCAAATTTACCGAACTCTACAACGCCCAAGTGATTAAATCGCCGCACATTCCCAAAGGCGTAGAAGTTTGTATTTGTACCATTCAACGCATGTATTCCCTATTAAAAGGGGAAGAGATGGCGATACCGGATGAAAGCGTGGAATTAGAAGAATGGGAAAACCGCTTAAAAGAACCATTGCCTGTCGCCTATCAACCGGACCTGCCACCCGAATTTTTTGATTTTATCTTTATCGACGAATGCCATCGCTCCATTTACAACCTATGGCGACAAGTGTTGGATTATTTTGATGCTTATCTGATTGGCTTAACCGCCACACCGGACAACCGCACTTTTGGCTTTTTCAATCAAAACGTCGTCAGCGAATACAGCCACGAACAAGCCGTTGCCGATGGCGTAAACGTAGGCAACGAAGTCTATCTGATCAATACCAAAATCAGCCTGGATGGCGGCAAATTCAAAGCAGAAGAGCTGGTCGAACACCGCGAACGCACCACACGCCGCAAACGCTGGCAGCAGCAAGATAGCGATGAAGACTATACTGCCAAACAACTCGACAGGGATGTTGTCAATCCAAGCCAAATCCGCACCATTATCCGGACATTCCGTGACCATTTACCGGTGATGTTCCCGAATCGTCAAGAAGTACCCAAAACCCTGATTTTTGCCAAAAACGACAGCCACGCCGACGACATCATCAAAATGGTGCGTGAAGAGTTCGGGCAAGGCAACGAATTTTGCAAAAAGATTACGTACAAAGCCAAAGACGATATTGTGGGTGAAAACGGTGAAATCATCGAACAAGGCGAAGAACCCAAAACCGTCTTGGCAAATTTCCGCAACGATTACAACCCGCGCATTGCCGTTACCGTCGATATGATTGCCACAGGAACGGACGTCCGCCCGCTCGAATGCCTGTTGTTTATGCGCGATGTCAAAAGCCGCAACTATTTCGAGCAAATGAAAGGGCGCGGCACACGCACGCTTGATAAAGAAGGCCTGCAAAAAGTCAGCCCTTCCGCATCATCGGCCAAAACCCATTATGTGATTGTCGATGCCATCGGTGTTACAAAATCGCTTAAAACGGCAAGCCAACAATTAGACACCAAGCGTTCGGTCAGCTTCTCCGATTTAGGAAAAGCCGTCGTCTTCGGCGGCGCATATGATAGTGACAGCATCAGCTCACTGGCGGCACGCCTTGCCCGTTTAAACAAACAGCTGGATAACGAACAACAGCAGCGGATCACCGAAATCACAGGCGGCGTCCCATTACCGCAATTGGTCAAAGACCTGTTTCATGCCATCAATGCCGACGAAATCCATCGGGCAGCTTGCGAGCAAGAAGGCATTTCCATTGATGAGATGCCGTCTGAAAAAAACGTTTTACAGATACAAAAACAGCGCGTCAAAGCCGCCGCACGTCCGCTTTCCATGGAACTCATTACCACGCTGGACGACATCCGCAAACAAAACGAGCAGAAAATTGACGCCGAGATTGATGAAGTCATCCACGCAGGCTGGGCAGAAAATGATGAAACCCTTACCCAAGATTTTGCCGAATGGATACACAACAACAAAGACGAAATCACCGCATTGCAGATTTTCTATAATCAGCCTTATCAACGCCAAGCCTTAAGCCTTGCGATGATTAAAGAGCTGGCGGCAGCCATCAAAAAAGCCAAACCGAAATTGGCATTCAGTCATATCTGGCAGGCCTACGCCCGTTTGGATAACGTCAGCGAACAGGCAGAAAGCGAACTTACCGCCTTAGTCAGCCTTGTTCGCCGAGTGATTGGCATTGATGGCAAAATCACCCCGTTTACCAAAACCGTGCGTAAAAACTTCCAGACTTGGACGTTTGAACACAACGCCCGCGCCGACAAACCGCTGACCGAAGAACAAATGCAATGGCTGACCATGATTCGTGACCACATCATCACCTCCTTTGCCATCGACTGGAACGACTTTGAACTTACCCCGTTCAACCAATACGGCGGATTGGGGCAAGCCTATGATGTATTGAGTGAAATTGCCGCCAACGACCAAGACTTTAACACCCTATTAGACGAGATTAACCGACAATGGACAGCATAACAATGACCACAGAACAGCAATTGCCTGAAGGGTGGAAAATTGAACGATTGGGAGATGTGATTGATATACAAGGTGGAAGCCAACCGCCCAAATCAGAATTTATATATGAACCTATGGAAGGATATATTCAGTTATTACAAATTCGTGATTTTGGAGAAAACGGTATTCCAACTTTTGTTCCACAAAATCGAGTAACTAAATTTTGTGATAAAGATGATATTTTGATTGCTAGATATGGTGCTTCTCTAGGTCGTATCGTTACGGGTTTAGCTGGGGCATATAATGTGGCTTTAGCAAAAACCATTTTTGATAAAAACTTATTAATTAAGCGCTTTGTTTATTATTTGTTACAAACACAAATATTCCAAGTTCCCTTAAAGATGATTTCTCGTTCAGCTCAAAATGGATTTGCCAAACATGAAATAGCGCATATTGAAATACCCGTTCCCCCTATTGAAACCCAACAAGCCATCGTCAATAAAATTGAAAGCCTGTTTGACGAAATCGACGAAGGCATAGGTCGTCTGAAAACCGCAGCGCAGCAAATCCAACAATACCGCCAATCCCTGCTCAAAAACGCCTTTAACGGCGAACTCACCAAAGAATGGCGCAGCAAGCACGCAGATACCTTGCCGTCTGAAAGCGAACTGCTCGCCCAAATTCAGACGGCCCGAGAACAACACCTCGCCCAACAGCTTGCCGACTGGCAAACAGCCGTCAGCCAATGGGAACAAAATGGAAAAGAAGGGAAAAAACCGAGCAAACCATCAACTTTGAAAAAACTTGAATCAATTGAAAAATTGAATGAAATTGAGCTTACAGAGTTGCCAGAAGGTTGGTTTTGGGAGCGTTTAGGATTAATGACTTTAGGGGTTGAATATGGTACATCGGCCAAATCACAACCTGAAGGTAAAGTTCCTGTTTTACGCATGGGTAATATGCAAAACGGCAAAATTGATTGGGCAGACCTTGTTTATTCTGATAATGATGAAGAAATTAAACAATATTTACTAAAAAAAGGTGATGTCTTATTTAATCGTACAAATAGTCCTGAGTTAGTTGGTAAAACATCAATTATTGAAACAGATGAAAAGGCAATTTTTGCAGGTTATCTTATTAGAATAAATCATTTAACAGAAATTACTGATGGACGATATTTAACCTATTTTCTAAATTCAATGATTGCAAAAAAATATGGCAATTTTGTAAAAACTGATGGTGTCAATCAATCTAATATTAATGGACAAAAACTAATTAATTATCCATTTGTATTTTGTTCTTTAAAAGAACAAAAAGAAATTGCTGACATTCTTGAGCAAAAATTCACCGCTTGCGATCAACTTGCCGATGAAATTGCCAAACAACTCAAACAAGCCGAGCTGTTCAAACAGGCCGTCTTAAAAGCCGCGTTTCAGGGGGAGTTGATTGAATAACAATTTGTTTAACCGTTGCTTAACTATGGGCTTATTTTAAGTAACATAGCAACAAATTATTTTTATAATTCAATATGTTAAGAATTTCTATTTGTTTAACCGTTGCTTAACCGACAGGTAGCCTACCACATCAAAGAGAACGTAAATGAACCATAAAGAGATACACCAATTACAGCATTTAGCTGATGAACTGATTAAGTTACCCAAAGAAAATGAATGGGTTGAGTTTAAAGCCAATAATAAAGACCCGAAGATGATTGGGGAGGATATTTCGGCACTTGCCAATAGTGCCGCCTTATTGGGTAAAGTGTCTGCTTATATGGTTTGGGGCGTGGAAGATGTCAATCATAAAATCGTAGGGACAGATTTCAAACCTTCTGCAACGAAACATAAACAGCAAGAGCTGGAAAGCTGGTTGCTGCAAAAACTTGAGCCGAAAATTGATTTCCATTTTTGGGAATTTGAATATCAAGGTTTTGAGATGGTGATTTTGGAAATTCAAGCCACCATGCATAAACCGGTAAGGTTTGACGGAACAGAATATATCCGTATCGGTTCTTATACCAAAAAACTACGCGATTTTTCAGAAAAAGAGCGGGAATTGTGGCGGATTTTAGACCGAGTTCCCTTTGAAAAACAGATCGCACTCAAATCCGTTAGTGGCGAAAAAGTTCTTCAATTGCTCGATTTTGTGAAATATTTTGATATGACCAAACAGCCCTTGCCCGATACGCAACAAGGAATTTTGGCGAAACTGCAAGATGATAAATTGATTGTCGAGAATGCCGGTGTTTGGGATATTACCAATCTGGGGGCGATTTTATTTGCTAAACGCCTTTCTGATTTTGACCATTTGGCGAAAAAAGCGGTAAGGATTATTCGTTACCAAGGGAATAATAAGTTTACTACCGAAAAAGAAATTAATAGTTTGGCAGGATATGCGGTTGATTTTGAACAGATTATGCAAAGTGTTAAAGCATTACTGCCTTCTTACGAAGAAATCGGTTTGACCTTTCGCAAAGAGATGAACGCTTATCCTGAAATCGCATTACGTGAATTGGTAGCTAATGCCCTGATTCATCAGGATTTCAATATCTCCGGCACTTCACCTATGATTGAAATTTTTTCTCATCGGTTGGAAATCACCAATACAGGTTCGCCCTTAATCGAAGTCGAACGCTTTATGGATAAACCGCCATGTAGCCGCAATGAGCATTTGGCGGCACTGATGCGCAGACTCGATATTTGTGAAGAACGTGGCACTGGTATTGATAAAGTCATTTTGCAAATCGAACTCAATCAGATGCCTGCGCCGCTTTTTGAAGATTTGGGAAATTATACAAAAGCGACATTATTTACCTATCGCCCTTTCTCGGATATTACAAAGGAAGAACGCCTGCGCGCTTGTTACTGGCACTGTGTATTTAAATATGCCAATCGTGAACAAATGAGTAATGCCAGCTTGAGAGAACGCTTTGGTAATGCCGTAAGTAGTGCGATGATTAGCAAAATTATCAAAGAAGCACAAGAAAAGGGGTTTATCAAAATTTTTGATGAAGAAGCCGGCTCTAAAGCGAAAAAATATATTCCTGTATGGAGCTGATTTGTTTAACCGTTTTTTAATCTAGAGTTTATTTTTTAACCAAAAATAGATTTATATTCAATACAATCAATAGGTTAAAAAAAAGAAATTTGTTTAACCGTTGTTTAACCGCATAGTTTTAAAATTTAAGAGCACCTCATGACCACAACGCAAAACCACACTTCAAATGCCATTGTCCAAAAGGTTTGGAGTTTCTGCCATATGCTACGCGATGACGGCGTAAGCTACGGCGACTATTTGGAACAAATTACTTATCTGATTTTTTTGAAAATGGCGTTTGAATACAGCCAGCCACCCTACAAGCGCGATGTCGGCATTCCTGCTGAATATAACTGGCAAAGCCTTATCGAACGCACAGGCGCGGAATTGGAAAGCCATTATCTTGCTTTGTTGCGCGATTTAAGTATGCGTAAAGGCTTGCTTGGCCAAATCTTTGCCAAGGCGCAAAATAAAATCCAAGACCCGGCCAAATTATCCCGTTTGGTAGCGATGATTGATGAAACCAAATGGACGCGCTTGGGCGTGGATGTGAAAGGCGATATTTACGAAGGCATTTTGGAAAAAAATGCCGAAGATACCAAATCAGGCGCGGGGCAATACTTTACACCGCGCGCTCTGATTGAGGCAATGGTCGAATGCGTCCGCCCGCAGGCAGATACTCTGATTGCCGACCCTGCAGCAGGTACCGGCGGTTTCCTGTTGGGTGCATACAGCTATCTGGAAAAACATGCCAATTTAAATGCCGAGCAAAAAGCGCGGTTAAAAAACGGGACGTTTTTCGGTAATGAAATTGTCGCTAATACCCGCCGTTTGTGTTTGATGAACCTGTTTTTACACGGCATCGGCGAAATGGACGGCGAAAGCCCGATAAGCTCCGATGATTCCTTGGTTGCACCAAGCCCTCGAAAAGTAGATTTGGTTTTGGCCAATCCGCCATTCGGTAAAAAAAGCACGATGACCATTACCAATGCCGAGGGCGAAGCTGAAACCGAAGATTTTGTCTATAACCGCCAAGACTTTTGGGCAACCACTTCCAACAAACAAGTCAATTTCTTGCAACATATTTACACCATGCTCAAAAACAACGGTCGCGCTGCCGTGGTCGTGCCCGATAATGTGCTGTTTGAAGGCAGCGCAGGCGAAACCGTGCGTAAGAAACTGTTGCAGATGACCGATTTGCATACGATTTTACGTTTACCGACGGGGATTTTCTACGCCCAAGGCGTGAAAGCAAATGTGTTGTTCTTTGACAACCGCCCCGCACAGGAAAAAGCCGTTACCCAAGAAGTTTGGATATATGACTACCGCACCAATGTGCATCACACGCTGAAGAAAAAACCGATGCAGTTGGCAGATTTGCAGGATTTCATTGCCTGCTATTGCCCTGAAGACCGTTCAAAGCGCACAGAAACCTATCATGCTGAAAACAATCCCGACGGACGCTGGCGTAAATTTAGTATCGATGAAATCAATCAGCGCGAAAAAACCAGCTTGGATATTTTCTGGCTGAAAGATCATTCTTTAACCGACTTGGACAATCTGCCCGCCCCTGATATTTTGGCCGATGAAATCATTGAAAATATCGAAGCGGCTTTGCTGAATTTCCGCAGCGTTGCAGCTCAGTTGGAAGAAAACGAATAGAAAAGCATCTGATGTCTTGTTGATTGGTTTATCATTAAGTTGTGGCTTTGAATTGATAAGAGGTTAAATACATATAAAAAAAAGACAATCTTTTTAGATTGTCTTTTTAATTCAATTATTTCTTCACAGACTCTACTTCACCCACGGCTTTCTGAGATTTTTCATCCATTTCCACTTTAATATTGTGGTCCACCACCACATTCATATTAATGGTGATGCCTTCCTTTGGTGTATCCAATTGAATAGTTGGTGTGCAAGCTGTAAGTGTAAATATTGCCGCAAAAATAAAAAAGTGCGGTTGAAATTTAAGGTGTTTTATCATTTGTCTTTGTCTAATTGCTTATAAAGTTTATATTGCAGATTTTGTTCAAATTGCGAGCCATAGTCAATCATATTCCACAATTCAAACATATTTTCTTGGTGCGTATAATTTAACGTTATCGGATTATTGGTTCGCTTGGTTGGATTAAATCCGCTAATACTCGCACGCAACATCATTTGCCCTTTAGGATCGAGCGTCACCGCCGCATGGGAATTTTGCAGTTCCATTTCTTTTAATAAATCCACCAAAATATTCTCTGTCCAACCGCCTTTTTTCAGCCCTTTCACCATTTCATCCGTTAATTTGATGGACACATTTCCCACCTGTTCCAACGTGCCATTACAAATCAAACATTCTTTATGACCCAGCCAAAATGGCAAGGTCGCATTAGCACGGCCGGTTAAGGTTACTTGATTATATTGTGCCAAAGCTAACACTTGGGCTAAATCAATATTGGTAAAAGAAAGTGTCGCCATTTTACTTTGTGGGAAAGTGAGCTGAGGTACCGTCAATTCACCATCAAATAAGGAAACTTTCACATTTCTTAAGATAAGTGGATTTTTCATGGTATTCGGATAGTGCCCGAATAAATCCAATTCTCCATTTGCGACAGAAAGCGCTCCATAGCGAATATTTTTAGTCGAAATATGAATTGGCTTACCTGAGGCCACTTGTAATGCCGAGTTTTCATAATTCATTGGGAAGCGAATATTCAAGCCATAAACTTCACCATCTGGCATGGTGATTTTACCGTTTTTCAGGTTCAGTTCCCCGCCCATTTTCACGCCATTGGTATTAATCACGAATTTGCTCTGTCCTTTGATGCTCCCTTCATGGATTAACCAGTTCCACTTTTGTGGGAAGAGTGATTGGAATACTTTTGCGGATTGTTCTTTCCAGCTGATTTCACCTGAAAGTGCACTATTCTGAT
>OGEK01001828.1_pt1 | contig 12145 bp, 9 predicted proteins | sample 1570641 | NCBI WGS metagenome assembly OGEK01 (sample SAMEA2582136, study PRJEB24529) | metagenome | biome: Human gut stool | place: China | collected 2011
GCCCCTGAACATAAGGGAAAGGGCTATGCTCGTGAAGTCCTCGCCGAAGCAGAAGACCTACTCCGCAATGTCTATAAAACACCAGCTGTAACACTTGGTACCGCAGCAGAACATCCGTGGCTTGCTAAGATGTATGAAGGCTTTGGGTTTAAAGAATACAAACGAGTACAACTACCTGGGAAAGTACATACCACCATATTCTTTAAGAAAACACTATAAAGATAAGAAAATTAATATTAATTTGATATTCTAACTAAAAGAGTCGCATCCAATTGGTGCGGCTCTTTGTTGTTTTATAAGATATTACTATCACAGTATTAATTTCAAGATTACTTTGGAGGTATTCATATATGGTTATCATATTCTCTAAATTTGATATTGGTAAATAACGATAAGTCAAAATGCCTAGTGGATAGATACTAAAAAAATATATATTTGTTTGCTATAATAATGCTATATTAATGGATAAAAAGGAGATGCATATATATGGATTTTCCTAAAGAAATAAAAAGAATTAGACAACGTTCATTTTTAACACAGCAGGAATTTGCCGATATAATAGGCGTGGCTTTTTCTACTGTGAATCGTTGGGAATCTGGACGTTCAAAGCCAAATCTAAAAGCAATGAAAAGTATTAATACATTTTGCTTAGATAATAATATCCCTTATGAAGTACTAGAGGCGTCTTGGTTTGACTATAAAATAGAAAAATAAAGGAACACTATTGTTATGACAGATAAAGAATTGAAAGAATTAAAAGACACTCTATGGCACTCTGCTGATGTTCTCCGTGCCAGTGCTCATTTAGCTGCAAATAAATATGGACAGCCTATTCTGGGGCTTATCTTCCTTAGATATGCAGATATTTTATATAAACAGCATAAGGAAGAAATTGAAGCTGAGTACAATCGTCTTAAAGGCGGACGTATGGAAAAGTCCATAAAAGAAATCTCTATCGAGAAGTGTGGATTCTATCTTCCTGAATGTGCTTATTATGACTTTATCAATGATGCACCAGATGATGCTAGTAAAGCTACTCTTGTAAAGAATGCTATGGAAGCAATTGAGGCTGAAAACCCTAAAATGAATGGTGTCCTTCCAAAAGAAGTATATGCTCAGCTTGTACCAGAGGAAGAACCGGAACTTCTTTCTAATATCGTACGTATTTTCAAGGATATTCCAGAAAATAGTACAGTCGATATCTTTGGTGAAATTTATGAATATTTCTTAGGGAACTTTGCCCTTGCAGAAGGTAAGGGTGGAGGGACATTCTACACACCTGCAACTGTTGTAAGATATATGGTTGAAGTATTAAATCCTCAGCCCGGTGAAAAGAAGTTCTTAGATCCGGCCTGTGGTTCTGGAGGTATGTTCGTACAGGCTGCACGATATATGCATAATCACAATGCTAGCGAGAGTGAACAGATGAAATTTCGTTGCTATGGTGTTGAAAAGGAACCTGATACAGTAAAACTAGCAAAGATGAATCTGCTCCTTAATAATATCCGTGGTGACATTACACAAGCTAACTCATTTTATTCTGATCCATATAATGCAGTTGGGCAATTCGATTATGTAATGGCGAATCCACCCTTTAACGTAGATGAAGTTGTGGTTGAGAAGGTTTCGGACGATGCACGTTTCAATACATATGGAGTGCCAAGAAACAAAAGCAAATCAACAAAGAAGAAGTCTGATAAGAAAGAAACTGTGCCTAACGCAAACTATTTGTGGATTGGCTACTTTGCGACTGCTTTAAACGAAAATGGTAAGGCCGCACTTGTTATGGCTAACTCTGCATCTGATGCATCCGGTTCGGAATATGATATTAGAAAGAAAATAATTGAAGAAGGCGTCATCTCACAGATGGTGACACTTCCTTCTAATATGTTCTCATCAGTTACACTTCCTGCCACCCTTTGGTTCTTTGATAAGCAAAAGCCAAACACAGACAAGAAAAATGAAATCTTATTTATTGATGCAAGAAATGTGTTCACACAGGTAGACAGAGCACATAGAAAATTCTCTGTTGAACAGATTAAGAACCTTGGTGTTATCACAAAACTTTATCATGGTGATACACAGGCTCTTGTTGATTTGATTGATGAGTATCAAGCAGAACTTGCAAATGCTCCAGAATCTTCTGATGATAAGGAAGTTCTTACAAAATCATATTGGCAATCACAAATTGACTGGTTGACGGAAAGATTCCCTGACGGTGTATATGTTGATGTTATCGGTCTTTGTAAGGCAGCACCTATGGATGGTGAAGACGGAATCATTGATCAAGACTATTCCTTAAATGCAGGACGTTATGTAGGTGTGGTAATTGAGGATGATGGCTTGACACAGGAAGAATTTAAAGAAGAAATGTATTCTTTAAATGCCGAGTTCGCTACATTAAGTGCTGAGGCAAAGGAACTTGAAGAACTCATTGCAAATAATCTGAAAGAATTGTTGGGTGAGTGATATGGAATATAAATTCTCTAAATTATATTCGTGGACGAGCGGAAAACCTATTTCGGCGAATGAACATGGTACAATACCTGTTTATGGTTCGAATGGGATAATCGGATATACAGACAATAGCAAATATTTTAATAAAATAATTCTGGGTAGAGTAGGTGCATATTGCGGTTCTGTCGAGTATTGTCCAACAGAATTTAATGCAACTGATAATACATTGATTACTACATGTAACGAGAAATTAATAACATATCCATTTGCATTTTATTCATTAAAGCTTATGAAATTAAATAATTTTGCTGGTGGATCTGCACAGCCATTAATAACACAAGGACTATTAAAACATTTAAAATGTGATGTTCCTTCTATTGAAAAACAAAAAATAATAGCTAATATTCTTTCAGCTTACGACAACCTCATTGAAAACAACAACAAGCGAATCAAATTCTTAGAGCAAATAGCTGAAAATCTCTATAAGGAATGGTTTGTAAGATTCCGTTTTCCGGGATATGAGAATGAACACTTTATCGAGGATATTCCATTATCTTGGAGTTATGTTCAGTTAGGTGATATTGCTTCGTTTGATAGAGGCATTTCATATTCTTCAGATGAGATAAACTGTGATGATGGCGTTAACTTAATCAATTTAAAAAATATTCAGTCGTATGGTGGTTTTAGACGTGATGGTACAAAGCGATACAACGGCAAATACAAAGACTCGCAAATTGTGGAAACTAGGGATTTAATCCTCGGCGTAACAGATATGACACAGGATAGAAGAACTGTAGGTTCTGTTGCACTAATCCCACCTATATCAGGAAAATCTGTTATTTCTGCAGACCTCGTTAAAGTAAACCTGAAAGTGCCAAATGTATTTTTTTATTGTATGTGCCGATACGGATTTTATTCTAAATATTTTTCTCAGTTTGCGAATGGAGCAAACGTATTGCATTTAAAACCAAATGTACTGTTAAATAAGAAAATTCTATTACCAACAGTTGAATTGATTGAAGCATTTGTTAAAAACGTGCAGCCTATGATAGATATTGTGGATAATTTGAATCGTCAAAACGATTTACTTACAAAGCAACGAGATATGCTTTTACCACGTCTAATGAGTGGAAAACTTGAAGTTTAAGGGGGGGGTTCATATGAGTAATTTTATATCTGAAGACGATATAGAACAGGCCATACTTTCAAAATTAAAAGCTGAACCGTTTAAATATGATATCCTCATTTGTGATGCTTCACCGGATAAACGAGATGTATTGCCCGATGGTACAGGCAGAAACTCTAAGAAGGAATGTATCCTTCCTGATGTGATGCTGACTTCTCTGAAGCGTATCAATCCTACTATCGAAGAAAATAAAATTAAAGAGATCGTAAAGACGTTAATGCAAGATTATACAGGGACGGACATTGTAGATACGAACTACAAATTATATAGACAAATCCGCAATAATATAAAAATCACAGTTCGTAGAAACGGCAAGGAAGATTTTGATTTTGTAAAATTGATAGACTTTGAACATCCGGAGAACAACACTTTCACAGCGGTATCTCAGATGTGGATTCAGGGGAAGGTTTACTACAGAAGACCGGATGTTCTTATCTTTGTCAATGGTATGCCTCTTGTGTTTATTGAACTAAAAAATAGCATTGTTAAGGTTGAAGAAGCCTACAACAAGAATCTCAAAGATTACATGCGGGATATTCCGAATCTCTTTGCATTTAATCAGATTTGTGTGCTTTCAAATGGTTTGGAAACGAAGCTTGGTGCATTTAATGCGACCTATGACTACTTCTTTGAATGGCTCAAAATTGATAGCGAAAAAGAGAAGCTAGACAGAGAAGCCATTCTTGCTGCTGATAATGTTAAGGATAGCTCTGTCAGATATTTTGTTGATGGTCTTCTTAACAAAGATAGACTCATTGATTATATAGAAAACTTTATTCTCTTTGAAAATCAGAGAATAAAGATTATCGCTAAGAACCACCAGTACTTAGGCGTAAATAATCTGATGGAATCAGTGGAGAACAGAAAAGAGCTTAACGGTAAACTTGGTGTCTTCTGGCATACACAGGGTTCAGGAAAATCCTACTCTATGGTTATGTTTGCCCGTAAAGTGAAGCGTAAGATTCAAGGTAATTTCTCGTTCCTCATTATCACAGACCGTGAAGATTTGGATACACAGATTCATAAGAACTTTGTGCGTACAGAGGTTATTGGTTCTAAAGAAGAATGCCAGCCAAAGGATAGCAAGCAGTTAAGAGATTTCTTGACTACCAATAAGGCGTTTATCTTTACGCTGATTCATAAGTTCAGATATGATAAGACAAAGAAATATCCAGTGCTTTCTACTCGTGATGATATTATTGTCCTTGTTGATGAAGCACATCGAACACAGTATAAAGACTTAGCAGAGAACATGAGAACCGCACTTCCGAATGCTAACTTTGTGGCATTCACAGGAACACCTCTTCTTGGCTCTAAACGCCTTACAAATCAATGGTTTGGTGAGTATGTTTCAGAGTATAACTTTGCACAATCTGTCGAAGATGGCTCTACTGTACCATTGTTCTATTCTAGACGAGTTCCGGAAGTTGGCCTTGAGAATGACTTCCTTGACGATGACGTTGTGGACATTATCGAAGAGGAAAACCTTAATGAAGACGAAACTCGCCTATTGGAGAATGCATCCTCTCGTATTTTAGAAGTTATTAAGCGTGATGATAGATTAGATAAAGTGGCGCAAGATATTGCTTATCACTTTCCAAGACGAGGATTCCTTGGAAAAGGTATGGTTGTGTCTGTTGATAAGTATACTGCTGTCAAAATGTATGACAAGGTTCAGCATTATTGGGCTATAGAAAAGCAGAACATCATGAAAGAGCGAAATACAGCTGACACTAAGGAAAAACGTGATCAGCTTACACGTATTCTTGCTTATATGAATAAGGTTGAAATGGCCGTTATCATTTCAGAGGAAAATGATGAAGAAACTAAGTTTGCTAAGCAAGGATTAGATATTACAAAACATCGTGCAAAGATGAAAGAAATCACACCGGACGGTAGAGATATTGAGGATAGATTCAAAGATCCTGATGACTCACTACAACTTGTGTTCGTTTGTGCCATGTGGCTAACAGGATTTGATGTAAAAAACTTATCTACACTTTATCTTGATAAGCCAATGAAAGGTCACACGCTGATGCAGGCAATTGCTCGTGCCAATAGAGTGTATCCCGAAAAACCTGCCGGAATCATTGTAGATTATGTCAACGTGTTTAAATACATGAAGAAGGCATTAACAGAATATGCCACTGGTGATGACGGAACAGAATTCCCTGCAAAAGATATCGATCAATTAATCAGCTATATTGACGGTACAATTGATGAAGCAGATTCTTTCTTGGTCTCTCTTGATATTGATTTAGAAAAGATAATTGCTGATTCTAATACACTGGATAAATTAGATGCATTAAGAAGTGCTTATGACACTATCGTGGCAAAAGATGATGATAAAGAAAAATTTAAGGTTATCCTTAATTCTTTGACAAATCTATACGAAGCATCTAAGCCGGAAATCTTTGAAAAGAACTGGAATAATGATAAATTCGCACCGCTTGTGTATTTGCATGGTCTCTTATATAACACTGTTAACGATGAAAAGGTGGCTCGTGCTAGACAGAAAATGAATCAGATTTTGGATGGCAGTGTTACAGCAAGTCAAGAGTTCGTTAACTATGTACGGGAAAAACCTGCACAGTACATGATAAAAGGCACAAAGGCTATTGATCTTTCTAAGGTTGATGTTGAGCAATTGAGAAAAGAAATCAAGGTCGCTAAGTATAAGGCTATTGAGATTAACGACTTGAAGGAATACATTGAGCAAGCACTCGAACAGATGCTTAATAGAAATTGCACGAGAACCAAATTCTCTGAACGTTTCAAGCGAATTATTGACTCCTATAATGCAGGTGGCACTGAAAATGAGGATTACTATGAGCAGCTTGTAAAACTTCTTGAAGAACTTCGTCAGGAAGATAATCGTGCAAATACAGAAGGCCTTACAGAAGAAGAACTAGAAATCTTTGATTTGCTTATTGCTGGAAAAAAGGTGACAAAGGATGAAGAGCAAAAAGTAAAACTCTCTGCCAAGAATCTTTATAAGAAGCTAGTCGATAATCGTAATAATCTTCTTGTAGTAGATTGGTATAAGGATGAACAGCCAATTGCTAAGCTAAAATATGAGGTAGAACTATCCTTGAATGATGATTTGCCTGAAAGTTATGATAAAGTATCTTTTGATTCTAAGGTGTCCTTACTTATGAATCATTTTATGGATATGGCAGTACAAGGATATGGATGGATTGGTTCTATTTAATTTCCGGAAAAACTTATAATTTCTATTATATTCACAAACACAGTGCTATAATAAATAAAAATTGTTGTTTGTGGAGTGTGACATAGAATGTATGAAATTGTAAACGAACCCAATTTAACCATTGCTTTTGATATGGATGTAGAGTTATCTCAGTTTGGCGTCTTTGGTGTATATGTAAAACAGGGCTATAATATCTGCGCCGGCTATATTGATCCTAGTGATTGGTCTGGTATTCATACCGGATACAAAGAATTGGTTGAGCTATATGAGACTTGTAAAGGTAAAGCAACCTTTACCTATGTGTTAACAGGAGAAGGGAATACACTTACATTCTCTTTAGACCAAAAGGGCGCCTTAACAATGGATATTGATATCTGTACCACTTACAATTACAAATGTCATATGACTATTGAAAGTTTAGACCAAACGTATTTACCCAATTTTATCGAGTTTTTCAAAGAGTTTTTGGAACAAGCGCCAAAATAAAAGAGTCGCATCGTTAGGATGCGACTCTTTTTTGTACCCAGTTTCTATTTACAATTATTTTGTAACAACTTTAAGATCTACAGGGATTTTAGCTTCTACAGCTTCGCCTTTGATAACTTTTTGAGCTGTATCGATAGCGATTTTACCCATTTGGTCTGGTTGTTGAGCAATTGTTGCAGCCAATGTGCCGTCTTTAACAGCTTTGTCTGCATCAGCAGTACCGTCAAAGCCTACGATGAAGATTGTTTTGCCTGCGGATTTAGCTGCTTGGATAGCGCCTAATGCCATTTCGTCGTTATGAGCGAAGATAGCTTGTACATCAGGGTTAGCTTGCAAAATGTTTGTTGCTACGTTTAAACCTTTTGTACGGTCGAAGTCAGCACTTTGTTTTGCTACTACTGTTAAGTCTTTGTCAGCTACGTTGTGGAAACCTTGGCCGCGTTCACGTGTGGCGGAAGCACCAGGGATACCTTCGATTTCTGCAACTTTTGCAGCTTTGCCTACTTTTTCAGCGATAAGTTGAGCGGCCATTTCGCCGCCTTTTACGTTATCGGAAGCGATGTGAGCTACTACTTTGCCTTTATCAGCAGAGCGGTCAACAGTGATTACAGGAATGTTTTTAGCATTTGCTGCTTCTACGGAAGTAGAGATAGCTGCAGAGTCTACAGGGTTGATGATCAATACAGAAACGCCGCTTTCAAGTAAGTCGGAAATATCGTTTGCTTGTTTTGCAGGGTCATTTTGAGCATCAACGATTTTAACTTTAAGACCAAGCGCTTTAGCTTGAGCCTCAACGCCTTCCTTCATAGTTACGAAGAATGGGTTGTTCAATGTGGAAACAGAGAAGCCGATTGTGCCGGATTTTTTGTCGCCGCCGTTATCAGCGCTTTTACCACAGCCTGCTACAAGACCGATAACCATGATAGCCATCGCCAACAGTAACAATAGTTTTTTCATAGGAACCTCCTAGGCTTTCTTGCGGTCTGCAAGAACAGCCAGTAAAATAACAATACCTTTTACAACTTGTTGATAGAAACTGGAAACGTCGAGAATATTTAACCCGTTGTTGAGGGTACCGATAATTAGGGCACCAATTAATGTGCCAACGATATGACCACGACCACCAGCAAGGCTTGTGCCGCCAAGAACTACCGCTGCGATAGCGTCAAGTTCGTAGCCTGCACCTGCTGTAGGTTGTGCAGAGTTAAGACGAGATGTGATGATTGCACCAGCGATACCACAGAGCATACCAGTTAAGGCATACACGAAGATTTTAACGCGGTCAATCTTGATACCAGCAATGTAACTAACCTTTTCACTACCACCTACGGCGTATGTTTTACGGCCTAAGGATGTGCGGCTCAATACGAACCAGAGGATTATGAAAGCCAGGAACATTGTGATAGCTGGAACTGGAAGGCCTGCAATATCCCCTTGGCCAAAGCCGTGGAATAGAGGATCTTGAGTAAGACCGGAGATTGGGTTACCGTCTGTGAATACTAGCGTCGCACCACGGTAGATTGTCATGGTCGCCAAGGTAGCGATAAATGGAGCTACGCGGCCATAGGTAATAACGAGACCGTTAATACCGCCCAATACAAGGCCGGCACCTGCGGCTAATACGATAGCTAATACAGGGTCAGTACCAGTTACGATGAGGTTTGCCATCACTGCACTAGAGAGGGCAAGGATGGAACCAACGGATAAGTCGATACCGCCAGTTAAGATGACGAAGGTCATACCAAAGGCGATGATCGCATTGATGGATACTTGGCGCAACAAGTTACGCAAGTTAGAGAATTCAAGGAAACTGTCGTTCATGACAGAGATAATTACAAATAATAGGATGAGGCCGATGAGGGGGCCTAATTTTTTTACATATTGTAGAGCTTTGCTGTCCATTATTGTCCTCCTGTGGCTAATGTCATAATCGATTCTGGTGTTGCATCGCTACGGTCCAAGATACCTGCTACACGACCTTCATGAATGACCATAACGCGGTCGCTCATGCCGAGCACTTCAGGTAACTCAGAGGACACCATGATAATGGACACACCATCGTTCGTTAATTCGTTCATTAAATCGTAAATATCACGCTTGGCGCCGATGTCGATACCGCGCGTAGGTTCGTCCATGATGATAATAGATGGCTTTTTACCGACCCATTTCGCGATAACCACCTTTTGTTGGTTACCACCGGATAGGGATGATGCGGGTTCGTGAATAGATTGTGTTTTAACGCCTAGTTTTTTAGACAATTCGTCAGCAAAGGAATTGAGTTTGCCCTTATCAAGTACATGAGAGGGGCAAATTTCGCCAAGATTAGGCAATGTAATGTTAGAACCGATGGAGAAATCAAGAATCAAGCCTTCGCTCTTTCTATTTTCTGTGATGAAAGCAATGCCAGCCTTGATGGCATCTTCTGGTTTTTTACAGTTTAGGACGGAGCCGTTTACTGTTACGGTGCCGCCGTTGTGTTTATCTACACCGAAAATGGCGCGCATAATTTCTGTACGGCCAGCACCCATGAGACCTGCTACGCCGAGGATTTCGCCTTTGCGCAAGGAGAAGGAGATGTCGTTGTCGAAACCTTCTGGTTTGAGGTTATCCACGTTCATAACCACATCGCCCGGTGTTGTAGTGCGAGCAGGGTAGAACTCGTCGATGGAACGGCCTACCATGTGGCGTACCACTTCGTCTACAGAAATCTCAGATGTTGGTTTAGTGATAATTGTGTGACCATCACGCATAACCGTAATTGTGTCACATTCGCTAAATACCTCTTCCATACGATGAGAGATATATACGATAGCAACGCCGCGTGCTTTCATTTTGCGCATCATGTTGAACAATGTCGCCGTTTCACGCTCTGTGAGGGCTGCTGTCGGTTCGTCCATGATGACAACCTTTGCATCTAACATCAAGATACGAAGGATTTCCGTCATTTGTTGGTGACCAACGGAGCAAAGGCCTGCTTCTGTTGTGAGTGGCAATTCGATGCCTAGTTCGCGGCATGTGTTTTCAGCCTCAGTGAGCATCGCCTTTTTGTCGAGCATACCAAATTTGTTGTGCTTTGGTCTCATTAAATATAGATTTTCTAACAATGTTAGATTTGGCCAAATGTTAAGCTCTTGGTGGATGAAGGCCACACCGTTTAGCTCGGCCTCTCTCGGGTTCGGGAAGGTGCGCTCTACGCCGTCGATGGTGATGGTACCAGCATCCGCCTTGTGAATACCGGTGAGGATATTCATGAGGGTAGACTTGCCGGCCCCATTTTCGCCCATCAAGGCGTGAACCTCGCCCTCCTTGAGGGTAATACTTACATCGCGCAACACTTGGTTTGTACCAAATGCCTTCGCAATGCCTGACATAACAATTTCCATAACTACTCCTATATGACTGATGAAAGTATCTCTTGATATATGTAATAGATTAGATGTTTAGATAATCTTTGAAAACTAAGCTATCTAATTTACATAAACTGATTTATAGGTTCAGTTCCTTAACGTATAAACTTAGTTGGTTAATCTATTATTTTAGGGACGATCGCTGAAAATACAATCGGCACGTAAGATAATGTTCGCATACGGAGATGTTTCACCAGTTCTAATAATGCATTTGCATTGTTTCGTGGCTTCTTTGAAAGCATCGTGGCTCGTTTCAATCCATTCGTATTGATCAGATGGGAAGGTAGACTCTAAGAAGGCGTAAGCCTTAGGATTATTTTCTTTAATTTCTGTTGCCACATGAATCGCTTCGGATTTCATATGTTTAGCGATGATGGATACTACTTGCTCAAAGCTAGGTACACCAAAATCCAAGGCTAAGTCGATTTTTTGAACCCCTTCAGGTACCGGTAAGCCACAATCAGAGATACAAATTGTATCTGTGTGACCAAGATCTGCCAAAACCTTAGCAATATGGCTATTTAAAATACCGTGTCGTTGCATGGTAAACTCCTTTTCAATCTATATGTGTTCTGCCAAGAATGCAGCGACCTCGTCCTTTGTTGGCATGCCACCTTGAGCACCCAAGCGTTGGATGGAGAGGGCAGCTGCTGCATTACCGTAGTGTAGAGCGTCGGCTAAGCTTTTACCATTAACGATAGCCGTTGCAAAGGCACCGTTAAATGTATCGCCAGCACCTGTTGTATCTACGGGCTCAACCTTGAAGCCTGGTACGATGCGGATTTCACTGTTGTCCGCATAACCTACGCCCTTGCTACCAAGGGTAACGATGATTTTATTTTCGTTCGCCAGCAAGGTTTCCTCAGTAGATTGGTTAGGGTAAAGAGCAGATAGCTCATGCTCGTTTGGCGTAATATAGGTTGCTAATTCTAACCATTCCGAATCGAGGTCGGCTGCTGGAGCAGGATTTAAGAGGACTTTCACATTAGCCTCGTGACAACGACGAACGATGTATTCGATAGTTGGAATCGGAATTTCGTTTTGAACCATTACGAGATCGGCTTGTTCGATAGCGGACCAAGCATTATCGACTACAGATTTGTCTACCTTAGCATTCGCACCAGCGATGACGATGATGCTATTGTCGCCTTCAGCTAATGTGATATGTGCAGTACCCGTTGTCGTATCTGGGACGGTGACGATATAGTCCGTGTTGATATGATTTTCTTTGAGGTTATCCAAAATCATTTGGCCATACGCATCTTGACCGATACAACCTACCATTGTAACCTCTGCACCGAGACGAGCTGCTGCTACCGCTTGATTAGCACCTTTTCCGCCGTGAGCGATGTGCAACTCGTTGCCCATAGTTGTTTCGCCAGCCGCCGGACGCTTATT
>OGEK01001837.1_pt1 | contig 12092 bp, 11 predicted proteins | sample 1570641 | NCBI WGS metagenome assembly OGEK01 (sample SAMEA2582136, study PRJEB24529) | metagenome | biome: Human gut stool | place: China | collected 2011
AAATGGACTTGGTATAACCAAAAACCTACTTTCCGGAATCGAGCTCGAGTAAGCTTTCTTGATAAAACTGGATCAGGTAAACCTGCAAGCCCCCCGCCAGTTCATCACCGGCAGGGGGCTTTTTATGTGTGTACGGGTAGTTTAACAGAATCCTTGATCTTTGCCGCGATTACGATGCATCCAGCAATTCGTCCGGGTCCTCGATGGCTTCTTCGATGGTCTCTTCCTCAGGAGTGGGTTTATCGACATCGGACGGAGCGAACAGGTCACGGATGGAGTCGCGCAGGAGGACGAGGCTGTTGTCAAGGTCGGCATCCTCGCTCAGCAGCTGCTGGATCATATCCGGCTTATCGGTGATCAGGTCGTCCACGCCGATGCTCAGCAGTTCGCTGGCATCCTCTTCGCGGTTGACGGTCCATGCGGAGATCGTCTTGCCGCGCTTATGGATCTGCTGCACCATACCGGAGGTGATAAAGGTGGACTGTACGCTGAAGAAATCTGCGGCAGGCAGGTCGTAATAACTGCCCACGCCCAGTGCAAGGATGTAGCCGGCCCGGATCTCCGGTGCCAGCTCCTTGACCTTGCAGAGGGTCTCATAACTCTGCGAGGTGATGGTGCAGTCCTGCACAAAGCCTTTTTCGCGGATGATGCGGATGGTTTCCGCTTCCAGCTCCGGGGTGGCGGCATTGGGCTTGATCTCAATGTTCAGCTGGATCTTACCTTTGCATAGGTCCAGCACCTCTTCCAGTGTGGGAACTTTGGTACCAGTGTACTTCTGGCCGAACCAGCGCCCGGCATCCAGCTTACGAACCTCGTTACAGGTCAGGTCGTAGATGTTCTCGTTGCGGCCGGTGCAGCGGCGCAGGCTGGCATCGTGGGTCACCATGACCACGCCGTCTCTGGTCATCTGTACATCCAGCTCGGCCCACTCGCAGCCCTGATCGATGGCCAGCTGGAAAGCGGGCAGGGTGTTTTCTGGTGCGGCAGCGGAGTAGCCGCGGTGCGCGGTGACTACCGGCGCAACGCCGCCCAGCATGGAGAGCAGCTCGTCGTCTCTGGGCAGGGCAAGGTAACAGAATGCCAGCGCAAAGGTGAGCAGAGTAGCACCCGCAACCGATGCACCCAGAAGCAGCCTGCCGGTGGAACGGTGATGCTTTCCGCTCTGGACCGGCTCCGGCTCAGAGGGGAGCTGCTCCCGCAGGCGGCAGTGCAGCATGACGAGGATCGTGCACTGCGCTATGGTGATGGCGCAGTCGATCAGGAACTGGAAGAAAGGCATCTCAATGGCCAGCGCCGCGCGGGACAGTGCAAACATGGCCTGTGTGCTCTGCAGCCCGACCGCGATGATGATGCCGTACAGCGGCACGGCAACCGCTGCCGTCAGCAGCAGGGAACGCAGGACGACCGAGAGGTTCCAGCGCAGCAGCAAAAGAAAAGCACGGAAGACGCGCCTGCGGATGCAGCAAAAGCTTTCCTTTACCGACTGCCACAGGCTTTTGCGCTCCAGCACGAACAGCGGCAGCACCAGCACCCAGCTGACACAGAGGAACAGCAGGGCGGCACCGGCAGCCAGATAGAGCAGGTAATACCGGCTGTTTGCCCGGATGACACCCATGATGTATTCCGGCACGGCAAGCTGCGTGATATAGTTATAGGCGAGGAAAAAATTGGTGAACGGGATCAGCACGGCGCTGTAGACCAGAACGAGCCAGTTCTGCGGCAGGAATGCGTGGCGGATATCCGCAAGAGAGGTGCGCAGCAGGGCGGGCAGGCGGATCGTTTCGCCCTTGCGGGCAAGATCCAGCCCATGCAGCAGGACGGAAAACTCATACAGCGCCCAGAACGCGGTCAGGATGGCAATGAGCGTGATGCACAGGATGATCGCGGGGGAGGAAAAGATATCAGAAGCGTTGTTGTTGTTCAGGTAGTGCATGGGTGCGAACCGCAGCGTGAGCGACCAGAGCTGCTGCATCAGGGGGACGAACAGCAGGTTCGTTGCAGCCTTATACAGGACGATGACCGCGAGCAGGGGGATCTCGGCGCGGCGGATGATAGCCCGGGCGGAGTGCTTCATGGAGTGGTAGGTTTCGTTGGAGGCGCGGAGTGAAGTGAGCAGATCTTTCAATTTGACATGGCCTTCCTTTTATATTCTGCAAAATGACCCGTCCCGAAGCTTCCCGGCGGGCTGTTCTGCGAAAAAAATTTACATATTAAATATAGTGTAACATAACTTCTTATAAAATAAAATGCAGCAGGGGAAGACAGAATCCACAAAATTGAAAGAGAATTTTTGACAGCCGAATGTGCGGCGCAAAATGCCCGCAAAAAGGCGGGAAAGCGGAGAAACGATGAATCGTTAAAAAATTGTAGAACTTTGCGCGACAGATGTTGATTCGCATGGACTTTTATAGAATCTCTTGCATTTTTATGGAAAATTCAGTATAATAAAACTAATTTTGAAAGCTCACACAGACAACCAGGAGGTCTTACCATGGCTTCAAAGATCAATAAGGGAGAAATCCTCGCCAAGTTTTTTGATGACGGGGAATACACTGCACTGTTTGCTGACGGTGCAGTGAGCGCTGCCTGCGGCTATGCGGCAGGTCAGCAGGCTTACGCTGTTTACCAGAACGGCGAAGCTGTTACCGTAAAGGATGTTGAAAAGAACATCAAGGTTCTGGAGATGGCAGCACAGACTGGCTGCCCGGTCGTCACCTTCTACAACTCCGTTGGCGCAAAGCTGGCTGAGGGTCTGGACGTGCTGACCGCCAGCGCAAAGCTGAATGCGCAGATCGCAAAGGTTTCCGGCGTGATCCCGCAGGTGGCTGTTGTTCTGGGTGTCTGCGGCGGCACCAGCGCACTGAGCGCTGCCAATGCAGATGTCTGCATCATGGCTGAGGGCGCAGAGCTGTTCTTCACCGCTCCGTTCACCTCTGCTGCCAAGGGCGACAAGGTGGCCGATGCCGGCACCGCAGCCGCCGCTGCAAAGGCTGGCGTGGCTGCCATTGTGGCACCCACTGCTGAGGAAGCTGCCGAGAAAGCTGCTCACATCGTGGGCCTGCTGCCGGCCAATAACCTGACCGGCCCTGCGATCTTTGAGTTCGAGCAGCCCACTGCTGCTCTGGCTGCCGGTGCAGAGCCTGCAAAGGCTGCTGCTGCCGTGGTCGATAAGGACAGCGCTGTGGAGCTGTATGCAGGCTTTGGCAAGTCTGTTTACACTGCATTTGCCACCGTGGGCGGCAACGCCGTGGGCGTTGTGGCCACCGGCAAGACCCTGTGCCACAACTGCGTGGCCAAGGCTTCCCGCTTTGTGCGCCTGTGCGATGCCTTCAGCGTGCCGGTGATCACCATTGTGGATACCGAGGGCTTTGTGCCCAGCGCGACCGATGACATTGCAGGCGGCATCCGTGAGGCTGCCCGTCTGGCTGCTACCTATGCCGACGCTACCACCGCAAAGGTGGCTGTGCTGGCTGGCAAGGCCGTCGGCCCTGTTTACACCGCTCTGGCTGCTGCCGATCTGCGCATTGCCGTGGCTGGCTGCACCGTCAGCGCACTGGAACCCAGCGCAGCGGTCAGCGTCCTGTACAAGGAAGAGATCGATGCTTCCGACAACATCATTGCAGCCACCAACGCAAAGGCTGCTGCTTACACCGCCGAGGTGTGCGGCGCAGCAAATGCAGTTGCCTGCGGCGCTGCTGACCTGACCTGCGATGCAGCCAATGTGCGTGCAAGCGTTGTTGCCGCACTGGAACTGCTGAGCACCAAGCGTGCTGCCCGCCTGCCCAAGAAGCACGGCAACATGGCTCTGTAATCGTCTGTATAAATCTTTTTGATACGATTTTGATTTGGAGGATCCTTCCATGAAGTACTACAATATTACCGTCAATGGCGTTGCTTACAGCGTCTCCGTGGAGGAGACTGCCGCTGGTGCTGCTCCGGTTGCTGCTGCAGCTCCTGCCGCACCCGCCGCTCCTAAGGCTGCTCCGGCTCCCGCTGCTGCTCCCAAGGCTGCTGCAGGCGCTGCTGGTGCCGTTGCCGTCAAGGCTCCCATGCCCGGCAACATTCTGGATGTCAAGGTCAAGGCCGGTGCATCCGTGAAGGCTGGCGACGTGCTGGTGATCCTGGAGGCCATGAAGATGGAGAACGAGATCGTTGCTCCGCAGGATGGCACTGTGGCTTCCATCAACGTCAACAAGGGCGACACCGTCAACTCCGGTGACGTTCTGGTTTCCATGAACTAAGGGAGAGGTGACAATCATGGCCAAAAAGCCGATCAAGGTTACTGAGGTCGTCCTGCGCGATGCCCACCAGTCTCTGCTGGCCACCCGCATGACCATGGATGAGATGCGTCCCATCCTGCCGGAAATGGATAAGATCAACTACTTCTCCGTGGAGTGCTGGGGCGGCGCTACGTTCGACAGCTGCATCCGCTTTCTGGACGAAGACCCGTGGGAACGCCTGCGCATCCTGCGCAAGGAGCTGCCCCACCAGAAGCTGCAGATGCTGTTCCGCGGCCAGAACATGCTGGGCTACCGCCCCTACGCAGACGATGCTGTTGAGTACTTTGTGCAGAAGTCTGTTGCAAACGGCATCGACGTGATCCGTATTTTCGATGCACTGAACGATCCGCGCAACCTGCAGACCGCCATCAAGGCAGCCAACAAGGAAGGCGCTCATGTGCAGGGCTGCATCAGCTACACCCTCAGCCCCGTGCACAACAACGAGTACTTTGCAGCCTACGCCAAGACCCTGGAGGAGATGGGCGCAAACTCCATCTGCATCAAGGATATGGCCGGTCTGCTGACCCCCTATACCTGCTACGATCTGGTGAAGAAGCTGAAGGAGACCGTCAGCATCCCTGTTGACATCCACAGCCACTACACCGCAGGTCTGGCTTCCATGTCCATCCTGAAGGGCATCGAGGCAGGTGCCGACATCATCGATACCGCCATGAGCCCCCTGAGCCTGGGCACCAGCCACATGCCCACCGAGAGTCTGGTCGCTGCCCTGCAGGGCACCGATTACGACACCGGTCTGGATCTGAAGCAGCTGAACGTTGTGCGCGCATACTTTGCAAAGCTGCGCGAGAAGTACATTGCCAACGGCCAGATCAGCCCGAAGAGCCTGGGCGTGGATGCAAACACCCTGCTGTATCAGGTGCCGGGCGGCATGTTCTCCAACATGCTCAAGCAGCTGAAGGATGCCGGCAAGGAAGACAAGCTGGACGAAGTGCTGGCTGAGATCCCCCGCGTCCGCGAGGATGCAGGCTATCCGCCGCTGGTCACCCCCACCAGCCAGATCGTTGGTACGCAGGCTGTGTTCAACGTGATCCTGGGCGAGCGCTACAAGATGGTCACCAAGGAGTTCAAGGGTCTGGTCCACGGTGATTACGGCAAGACTCCCGCTCCCATCAAGCCCGAGTTCACCAAGAAGATCCTGGGCGACGAGCAGCCCATTACCTGCCGCTTTGCTGATACTCTGGCTCCTGAGATGGACAAGCTGAAGGCAGAAGCTGCCAAGTGGGCAACGCAGGAAGAGGATGTGCTGACCTACGCAATGTTCCCGCAGGTGGCACCCAAGTTCTTTGAAAAGCGCAATGCCAAGAAGCAGGGCGTGGACGGCGACCATGTGGACTACACCAATCAGTCTCATCCCGTCTGATCTTTCATAACGGATTCAGGAGCTTCCCGCTTTTGCGGCGGGAGGCTCCTTTTTGTGTTTTGCACCGGATCTGGCCCCAAAAATGGGCGGCGGCTCATTGACATGAAAATCCATCCATTTTATAATGAATCAAAATGGATGCAGCCGACACCCGGGCATCCCCGGAAAAAGAAGAGGTGATCTGCATGAGAAGCATCACGGTACAGCGCCTTGCGGAATTTACAGAGCAGGATTATGAATTTACCTTCGGCATCACTCGGAAGGAATTTGCCCAGATGCTGGAAGCACTGAATGCGGCTTATTGCAAGGAGCACCGGCGCAGGCCGCATTTTACCAAGATCACAATGCAGGATAAGCTGGTGCTGACTTTGCTCTACCGCCGCGAGTACCGCAGCATGGAGAACATTGCGGCAGAATACGGTGTCTCCCGCGATACCATTGCGGACAATATCCACTGGGTGGAGCGCGCACTGCTGAACGCAAATCTGCTGCAGAACAGCGTGACCTGCGTATATAAAACCAACTGAAACAGGCTCTGATACAGGATCGGAAGATTTTGTATCAGAGCTTTTTTGCTTTGCACCGTGTATTGCGGCCGGTTTTGGCGGCGGCACGCAACAGTGCACCTTGAATTTTGGGCCGAAGAATAGTAAAATGAAACTATATGTATCGTAACATGGGTTTGTGTACCCAAAGGCGGATACGTATACCGAAACTTGTAAGCTGAAACACTGAAAATGTAAGAACAGGAGAGCGTTATGATCTTAAGCATGACCGGCTTTGGCCGGGGGACTGCTGTGCGCAATGGCCGTGAGATCACGGTGGAGCTGCGCAGCGTGAATTCCCGCTACTTTGAGTATTCTTCGCGCATCCCGCGCACCTGCAGTTATCTGGACAGCCGCCTGAAAAAGCAGCTCAACGAGCGCATTTCCCGCGGCAAGGTGGAGCTGAGCATGACCGTGCAGAATGTGGACGCTGCCGATACGGTGGTGGCCGTCAACATGGAGCTGGCACGCAGCTACCAGCAGGCCATGCGGGATATTTCGGAACAGCTGGGTGTCAAGAACGATATCTCTGCGGGCGTGCTGACCCGCTTCCCGGATGTGCTCACCACCCGCCACGCGGATGTGGACGAGGAACAGCTGTGGGAAGATGTTTCTGCCGTTACCGCACAGGCGCTGGACCGCTTTGTGGAGATGCGCGCCGCCGAGGGTGCCAAGATGAAGGCAGACGTGGAAAACCGCCTGAACTTCCTCGAGGAGTGCGTGGGCAGGGTGGAGACTTTGAGCGCAGGCCGCGTGGAAGCCTACACCAACCGCCTGTACGAGAAACTCAAGGTCATTCTGGAGGACCGCGATATCGACGATGCCCGCGTGCTGACCGAGGCCGCTATTTTTGGTGATAAGACCGCTGTGGATGAAGAAACGGTGCGCCTGCGCAGCCACATTGCGCAGTACCGCGATATCCTCAAGCTGGACGAGCCGGTGGGCCGCAAGTTGGACTTTTTGACGCAGGAGCTGAACCGCGAGACCAATACCATCGGCTCCAAGTGTCAGGATCTGGATATCACCCGCATCGTGGTGGATATGAAGGCGGAGATCGAAAAGATCCGCGAACAGATCCAGAATCTGGAGTGATACAGAAAATTCGGAGGGGTTTATGAAGCTCATCAACATCGGGTTTGGCAATATGGTCAGTGCAGGCCGTGTGGTGGCAGTGGTCAGCCCGGATTCCGCCCCGGTCAAGCGCCTTGTAAAGGAAGCGCGGGAGCGCGGAATGCTGATCGATGCATCCTATGGCCGCAGTACCCGTGCAGTGCTTATCATGGACTCCGATCACGTGGTGCTCTCGGCGCTTCAGCCGGAAACGGTGGCCAACCGTGCGGCAGGGCAGGAGGGCAAAACACCAGCAGAGGAGGAACAGACCCATGGCGAACGATAAATATTTGTTTGTGGTCTCCGGCGCGGCCGGTACCGGCAAAGACAGCGTGGTGAAGGCACTGCGCGAAGCGCATCCGGAGATCGAAAAGACTGTTTCCGCCACCACCCGCGCACCGCGTCCCGGTGAGCAGGAGGGCGTGGATTATTATTACCGCACCCGGGAGCAGTTCCAGCAGCTGATCGAGAACGATCAGGTAGTGGAGCACAACTTCTATAACGGCAACTACTACGGTACCCTGCGCGAGGAAGTGGACAAGCGCCTTGCAGCCCGGAAGGTGGTCGTTCTGGTCATCGATGTGCACGGCGCAGCGAACATCCGCCGCATGTTCCCGGGCGCGACCACCGTGTTCCTGCTGCCGCCGTCGGTGGAGGAGCTGGAGCGCCGTCTGCGCGGCCGCGGCACCGAGACCGAGGACAGCATTCAGGAGCGTCTTGCCACCGCCCGGCAGGAGCTGGCCCAGCAGGATAAATTCACCCTGAAGCTGGTCAACGACCAGGTCGATGCCTGCGCCGATGCACTGTATCAGGCCATCTGCCAGCGCATTGGTGCCGCAGAATAACATTTTGAAGGAGCTGGACGAATGCCCAAAACGGTAGGCGTTGCCGTCAGCAATGCGACCTTCCACTTTGATAAGCTTTATACCTATGCCGTCATGCCGGATCAGCAGAATGCGGTAAAACTTGGCAGCATGGTGCTGGTGCCCTTTGGCCGCGGCAGCCGCGCCCGCATGGGCGTGGTGCTGGCCTGCGATGCCGAACCGGAAAGTGCAAAGCTGAAATATCTTTTCGACGTGGCCCCGGCTTCGGCCTGCCTGACCCCGGAACTGCTGCGGCTGGTGCACTTTTTGAAGGAGCGCACCTTCTGCACCTATTACGAAGCGGTCAAGGCGGTCATTCCCTATGGTGCACAGTACAAGCCTGCCGTGGCGGCAGACGGCGTAACGCCGGTGCTGCAAAAGCAGCTCACCCGCCACACCGAGAACTCCTACCGCCTTGTGGGCGGGCTGCCGCCAAAGCCGAAGCCGACAGCCAAGCAATTGGCGGCAGTGGCGCTGCTGGGCGGTGGGCCGCGCACCCTGAACGAGCTGGAAGACAAGGGCATCAGCCGTGCCGTGCTGGATAACCTGTGCGCCAAAGGCGTGCTGGAATGCAGCAAGGTGAATAAATCCATCGACCTGTATTCGTCCATTCCGCTGAAAAACGAGCCGATCACCCTCACGCAGGAGCAGCAGGCGGCTTACGATGCTCTGCTGCCAAAGCTGGAAGACGATGCACCCCACTCGGCGCTGCTCTACGGCGTGACCGGCAGCGGCAAGACGCTGGTGTTCTTAAAGCTCATTGCCCGCTGTCTGGAGCAGGGCAGGCGTGCGCTGGTGCTGGTGCCGGAGATCAGCCTGACCCCGCAGATGATCCTGCGGCTCAAGAGTCAGTTTGGCCGCCGGGTGGCGGTGCAGCACTCTGCCCTCAACCACACCGAACGTCTTTTGCAGTGGCAGATGATTCAGGACGGCGGCGCAGACATCGTGGTGGGTACCCGCAGTGCCATCTTTTCGCCGCTGGAAAACATCGGGCTCATCATCATCGATGAGGAGCAGGAGCACACCTACCGCTCGGAATCCGCGCCCCGCTATTCTGCCCACGAGGTGGCCCGGCAGCGCGCGGCGGAAAGCGGTGCATTGCTGCTGCTGGCAAGCGCCACCCCCAGCACCGAGAGCTTTTACGCGGCCCAGCATGGCCGCACCCAGCTGGTGCGGCTGACCCAGCGCTACGGCGGCAACCCGCTGCCCACGGTGCAGATCGTGGATATGCGCGCAGAGCTGGCGGCAGGCAACCCGCGGGAGACCAGTCTTGCGCTGGAAGATGCCATCCGCCGCAATCTGGATGCAGGCAAGCAGACCATTTTGCTGCTGAACCGCCGGGGCTACCAGACCATGGCCCAGTGCGAGGACTGCCGCGAGGTGCTCAAGTGCACAAAGTGCAGCGTGCCGATGGTGTACCACAAAGCGGCGCACAAGGTATTGTGCCACTACTGCGGCAGCCAGATGGAACCGCCCACCGTCTGCCCCGCCTGCGGCGGCAAGCTGCAGTACCGGGGCTTCGGCACCCAGAAAGCCGAGGAAGAGCTGGCAAAGCTGTTCCCGGATGCGCGGGTGCTGCGCATGGATCAGGATTCCACTGCCGCAAAGGATGCCCACGAAAAGCTGCTGGCAAGGTTTGCGAACCACGAATATGACATCATGGTGGGCACCCAGATGGTGGCCAAGGGACTGGATTTTGAGGATGTGACCCTTGTGGGCGTGCTGGGCATCGACTCGCTGCTGTTTGCGCAGGGCTTCCGCGCGTATGAGAACGTGTTCAGCCTCATCACGCAGGTGGTGGGCCGCAGCGGCCGGGCCAAAGACCCCGGCTTTGCCATCATCCAGACCACTGACCCCGATAACCCGGTGCTGAACCTTGCCGCCGCGCAGGACTACGATGCCTTCTTCGAGCAGGAGATCGCCTACCGCAAGCTGGGCCTCTACCCGCCCTTCTGCGGGCTGTGCGTCATTGGCTTTGCAGGCGCAAAGGAGATCGAGGTGGCACGGGCGGCGGCGCGCTTTGCGGCCCTGCTGGGCCAGCAGGCGGCAAAACAGCCGGACCTGCCGCTGCGGGTGCTTGGCCCCACGCCCGGCAGCATTGAGAAGATCAACGACACCTACCGCTACAAACTTACCATCAAGTGCCGCAACGACCGCCGCTTCCGCGACCTCGTGCGCAGCACACTGGAAAGATACGAACAGGAAAAACTTCCGTCCAAGGCCACCGTTGCGGTGGACCTGCACTCGGACGGTGACATCTGATTTGGAGGTACCATAAATGGCAATCCGTAACATTGTAAAAGAGGGCGATCCCATCCTGAACAAGGTCTGCCGCCCCGTCACCACCTTTGATGACCGTCTGGCTACCCTGCTGGACGACATGCACGAGACCATGATCGCCGCCGACGGCGTGGGTCTGGCCGGCCCGCAGGTGGGCATGCTGCGCCGTCTGTTCGTGGTGTGGGACACCACCGACGCGCCCGAGGAGATCCCCGCCGATTACGAGTACAAGTTCATCGACTTTGTGAACCCGGAAATTCTGGCTGTATCCGAGGAAGAGGAGACCGCCTACGAGGGCTGTCTGTCTTTCCCGGGCCATAACGGCGCGGAGCCACACTGTCATGGCATCACAGGTGGGTATTGCAGGTTCTACCAAAGTAGGTGAATGGTGTATGTTTGGCGGACAAGTAGGACTAGCCGGACATATTAAGATAGGTGACAAGGTAGGTATCGGCGCACAAGCAGGCGTTCCCGGTAACGTGAAATCCAACGAGCAAATTCTAGGCACTCCGGCCATCGATGCCAAGAATTTCATGAAATCATCGGCCGTATACAAAAAACTACCCGAAATGTACGCCACACTGAACGCCATGCAGAAAGAAATAGAAGAATTAAAAAAACAACTAAATAAATAAACCCCATGTTGAAACAGAAGACATTAAAAGGCAGTTTTTCTTTAAATGGAAAAGGCCTTCACACCGGAGTAAACTTGACGGTGACATTCAATCCTGCACCGGACAACCACGGGTATAAAATCCAACGAATTGATCTTGAAGGACAACCAATAATTGATGCCGTAGCAGAAAATGTAGGTGATACCACCCGCGGCACTGTGCTGATGAAAAACGGAATAAAAGTAAGTACAGTAGAACATGCTTTGGCAGCTCTTTATGCAGCTGGTATAGACAACTGCCTGATTCAGGTAAGCGGTCCCGAATTCCCTATTCTGGACGGCAGTGCCAAAGCGTATGTAGAAAATATACAGGGTGTAGGCACCGAAGAACAGAATGCTGTCAAGGATTACTATATTATAAAATCAAAAATCGAATTTAGGGACGAGGAAACCGGATCTTCCATCATTGTTCTTCCGGACGAAAATTTCAGTGTGAATGCACTGATCTCTTATCAGTCTAAAATACTGTCCAATCAGTTCGCCACACTGGAAGACATGGCTAAATTCCCCACCGAGGTAGCTTCCGCGCGTACCTTTGTATTCGTCCGCGAAATAGAACCATTGCTGGGTGCCGGACTGATCAAGGGAGGCGATCTGGACAACGCCATCGTAATTTACGAAAAAGAGATGAGCCAAGAAAATTATGACAAGCTGGCCGATGTCATGGGTGTTCCCCACATGGACGCCACCAAACTGGGCTATATCAATCATATCCCTCTGGTATGGGACAATGAACCGGCACGTCACAAGCTACTGGATATCATCGGTGTCTTGGCACTGATAGGCAAGCCCATCAAAGGCCGTATCATTGCCACCCGTCCTGGGCACACCATTAATAACAAGTTTGCCCGCCAAATACGCAAAGAAATCAAACTTCACGAAATACAGGCCCCATCCTATAACTGCAATGAATCCCCCATCATGGACGTAAACCGCATTCGCGAGCTGCTCCCGCACCGT
>OGEK01001845.1_pt1 | contig 12043 bp, 11 predicted proteins | sample 1570641 | NCBI WGS metagenome assembly OGEK01 (sample SAMEA2582136, study PRJEB24529) | metagenome | biome: Human gut stool | place: China | collected 2011
TTATATTTAGAAGTTGATAATAAAGATAATACTTCTTTAGGACCGCTTGCACTAATTAAACGATTCATCATATCTTTTGGCAATCTTGAATATTGTAAAAAGAGTGAACTTCTGATTGAATCTTCTGATTCATGGAAATATTGTTTATAACGATAGATTTTTGAAATATTCTTTAATTCAATAGAAGTATAGAGAATATTTAATAAATCTTTTTGAACACTTCCTTTGAAGTGTTTTTTAATTGTTTCAACAATGTTTTCATAATAAAGTGATTGTAAGCACATATGAACTTCTTTAACATCAAATGGGACAGAGAAATCAATTTCTTTAAGAACTTTATAATATCTTGTTTTTGAAAGATATTGTAAAAGATCTTTGAATGATTCAATGTTTACTAATCCATCAATATTAAAACTTGTCTTTTTCGCTAAATAAGTAGGAATTGATAAATTAAAGCTATATTGTTCCTTCGCTTGTAAAGAAACAAGTTTATCCATAATTAAATTAATTTCTACTCCAATAATTTCAAATAGATAAAAATCTTCATCAGATTTAGGTGAATATTTCATCAACTTCGCACAACGATGATAATATTCTTGATTTAAACAATCTTCTATTTGACCACGATGAACATGTCTAATATTAATATCTTTTAAAGCATCTGCATAACTTGTTTGAGATTTTAAATAAGAAACAACTTCTCCAATTGTTTGTTTTCTTGTTAAATCAAGATAAACATTCTTATTTAAACGCCCACCATACATCGCTTTAGCTTTTGCACATAAGGCATTTGAAGATAAAGACATCTTTACACCTTCTATTTAGTACATCTCGTAAAGATTTCATCTACCCATTTATCTTTATTTTGAGTAAATAAATCTTCCATATTTTCCATTGATTTATGAAATTCATTTTCTTGTAATTGTGCTTCTTCTTTATTCTTATTCAATAGATCTTGTTTATGCTTTTCAACTTGATCTTGTTGACTATCAATATACTTACTATAAATTGTAGACTTTTGCGACATCATACTTGATTGAGCTTCCGCTTTTTTCTTTTTCGCAAGTTCTACTTTTTCTACGCATTGGCGATCGAATTCTATTAACTTTTGAATAATATCATCCATCTTATTTTCCCCCTTCTTCTTGTCGAGGATAATTGTACTCTCATTCTTTTAAAATTCAACAGATATAGCTTTCAAAAGCACTCTTTATGATAAATTTATGACGAATTTATAAGAATTTATCAAAAATCCTCTTTAAAGAATGTATGTAAAAATAAAAGCACCTCCCCTATTTTTGTGTTGTTCATGTCACTTCCTAGAAATGTGGCGCTTGCAATACATACCTTATTCTTTATTTCGCACGTTATTCTACTCCCACTTTTCAATATTTGTCAATAGACAAATTTTCACATTTGCATAAATCCGCCAAAACCTTAGCGTCATGCCACTTTTAGCAAGATTCATTCCTAATTTTTATTCATCTCTAAGCCTTTTCATTCTTGAATGTAAATGTTAAAATGAAAGAACTTAGGAGGTCATTATGATAAATCAAAGAATTACAAAATTAAGACAACTTATGAAAGAAAGAGGAATCGATCTTTATATCATTCCAACCAGTGATTTTCATCAAAGTGAATATGTAGGAAGTTACTTTGAAGCTCGTCATTATATGTCTGGATTTAGCGGTTCAGCTGGAACTCTTATCGTAAGACAAGAGGAAGCTTATTTATGGACAGACGGTCGTTATTTTATTCAAGCAGAAAAAGAACTTGCCGGTAGTTGTATTCAATTAATGAAAATGCGTACACCGGGTGTTCCTACTATTAAAGAATATATTGAAAAATATCCAGAAGCAACCATTGGTTTTGATGGGCGCGTAATGCCCTATAATCAATGTCTTTTCACAAATACCATTCAAGCCAATGAAGATCTTGTAGATCTTATTTGGCAAGAGCGTTCTGAACTTTCCCATGAAGAAGTTTATTTATATGATACAAAATATTGTGGTGTTTCTAGAAAAGAAAAATTAGAAATCATTAGAGAAGAAATGAAAGATGCGAAATATCATTTAGTGACAACTTTAGATGATATTGCTTGGATCTTTAATATTCGCGGTAATGATGTTTTATGCAACCCTGTTGCTTTAGCGTATGCTTTAATTGAAAAAGAAAAAGCTTACCTTTATTTAAGAAAAGAAGCGGTAAGTCAAGAAGTCATTGATGAATTATTAAAAGACCAAATTGAAGTTAAAGATTATTTTGATATTTATGAAGATATTAAAAATATCAATGGTAAAGTTCTTTTAGATACAAAATCAGTAAACTATACATTAGTTAATTCTATTAATATAGATAATGTCATCGATCAAACAAATCCAAGTCAATTACTTAAATCAATTAAAAACGATACAGAAATCAAAGCGACAAAAGATGCTCATTTACATGATGGTATTGCTGTTACTAAATTTATGTATTGGTTAAAAACAAATATTGGAAAAATAGAAATGGATGAACTTTCTATCTCTAATAAACTTTTAGAATTTAGAAAACAACAACCAAATTTCAAAGATATTTCCTTTACAACCATTTGTGCATATCGTGAAAATGCAGCTTTAATGCATTATCATCCAACAGAAAAACAATACTCTAAAGTAGAAGCTTCACATCTATTATTAATTGATAGTGGTGGACAATACTTAACAGGAACAACAGATATCACTAGAACATTCGTTTTAGGTGAAATGACTCTAGAAGAAAGAAAAGATTTCACAATTGCTTTAAAAGCCATGTTTAGATTACAAAATGCGCATTTTATTGAAGGTGTAACAACTGGCGCCAACTTAGATATTTTAGCTCGCGGTGTTATCTATGATTATGATTTAGATTATCGTTGTGGAACAGGGCATGGTGTTGGTCATTTCTTAAATGTTCATGAAGGACCTAATGGACTTCGTCCAAAAAGCTTATATGGTCATGAAGCATGTATCGTTCCAGGCATGATTACAACAGATGAACCAGGTGTTTATGTAGAAGGTAGTCATGGTATTAGACATGAAAACGAACTCTTATGTGTAAAACATACTGAAAATGAATATGGTACTTTCTTAAAATTTGAACCGATCACTTATGTTCCATTTGATATTGCTGGTCTAGATTTAGATTATTTATCAAATCATGAAATTGCTTCTATTAATGAATATCAACAATATGCCTTCGATCATATTAAAGATGCCTTAACTCAAGAAGAAAAAGATTGGTACTTAAATAACTTATTTATTAAATAACAAGAGAAATCTTGTTATTTTTTAAAGCCGATATAGTTTTAAACTATATCAAACAATGAAAAATATGTATTTTACAATACCACTTATGTTTTTTATACTTTTAGTAACAACAAGGAGGAAGTAAAAATGAACGCACCTTATAAATATGATATTGTTGGAAGTTTTTTAAGAGATAAAGAAATTAAACAAGCAAGAGAAGAATTTTCTTTAGGTAAAATAACACTTCAACAATTAGAAGAAGTTGAAAATAAATCTATCGAAAATCTTGTAAACGAAGAAAAAACAGCCGGTTTAAAAGCTGTCACTGATGGTGAATTTAGAAGAGCCTTTTGGCATTTAGATTTTCTATGGGATTTAAAAGGCGTAGAAAAAGTAGCCGTCGAACATTTTTCAATTGCCTTTAAAGGACATCAACCAAAAAGTCAAACTTTAGAAATTGTGGATAAAATCGATTTTCCCGAAGATCATCCATTTTTAAAACATTTTAAATTCATGCAAAGAGTATCTGGAGAAACAGAAGTTAAACAATGTATCCCTTCTCCTTCAATGCTTCATTTAATTTGTTGTATTAGAGAAGAAAACTATCAACCTATTGAAAGATATCAAGATAACGATGTTTTATTAAAAGATATCGCCTATGCTTATCAAAAAGCAATCAAAGCTTTTTATAATGCTGGATGCCGTTATCTTCAATTAGATGATACTTCATGGGGAGAATTTTGTTCAAAAGAAAAAAGAGAAGCTTACAAAGCAAGAGGAATTGATGTAGATGAACTTGCTAAAAAATATGTTGATATGATCAATCTCGCATTAGAAGCTAAACCTGATGATATGGTTATTACAATGCATATTTGTAGAGGTAACTTTAGATCAACATGGTTTACTTCAGGCGGATATGAACCAGTTGCAAAAACTTTATTTGGGAATTGTCATGTTGATGGTTTCTTCTTAGAATATGATAGTGAACGTGCTGGTGGATTTGAACCTCTTCGCTATATTCAAAATCAAAAAGTTGTCTTAGGTCTTGTGACTTCTAAAGATGCTAAACTTGAAAACAAAGATGAAATTATTAAACGTATTCATGAAGCAGAAAAATATGTTCCATTAAATCAATTAGCACTGTCTCCACAATGTGGTTTTGCTTCAACAGAAGAAGGAAACTTACTTACTAAAGAAGAACAATGGAATAAAGTCAAACTTGTTAAAGAAATCGCTGAAGAAGTTTGGCAATAATAAAAGGAACTTTTCGTTCCTTTTATTATTTTATAACTGATTTTAATGTTTCATCTGTCATTGAAAAAGTTTCTGATACTTTTTGATAGATGATTTCTTCATCAATGTTCAATTCTTTTAAAAGTTTAAAAACCTTTTTTAAATCCTCTTTTCTTGTTTTATCCATTGCATCATTCATTAAGTTTTCAAAAACATCAAACAAATTAATATCATCACTGGATTCATTTTCAATACTTTCTAACAAAATCGATTTCATATCACGAGAACGACTTCTTTTATCACGATATAAAATATAAGCCTTTGCTACTCTTACATAGCCTTCTTCAATTAAAATTTCTTCAACTGTATCTTGAACAAGTTCTACTGTTGGTAAAGTACTTTCTTTTTCTTCTAATCTTTTTTCTACATCATGAGCAATAGCATATACTTTCTTTAATTCTACTTTATCAAAACATGCACTAAAGGCTTTATAAAGCGCTCCAGCAATCTTGTCTACTTCAAAGTCAACTAAACGCCCATCTCTTTTTCTAATACTTTTAATCATACAAAGTCTCCTATCTATATATAGTATAATGAAATTTTTATTTAATTTCATTAGATATGATATTTTTCTACATGGACTTGATAATTTTTATAAATTACTAAAATATAATCTTCTTTTAATTTTTCAACAATCCCATATCTAAAGACATCTTCTTGATTTAATTGATGCTTTTCTATTAATCGATGTTTGATTTCTTTTTCGTTATCAATTCTTGTCTTCCACCATTTTTTAGGTTTGACTTTAGATAATCTTAAATAGTCTTCTATTAATTCATCTTCATATTGTTCTTTTAAATAAAGATTGATATATTGGAATAATTCATCTAATTGAAAACCAAAGAATTTAAACTGTTGAGCTTGGTAAAATTCACCCAAATCTAAAAAGAAATAAAATGGTGACTTACATTGCCTTAAGACTTTATTCATTGTTATTGGCATTCTTCCTGAATTCCAATATTTTTGTAACATATCTTCAGCTAAATGTATTTTTTCAATATCTTCTTTAGATAAATCATGACTCTCTATTAATTCATAAGGCGCATGTTTTTCATAAATATAACCATATTTATTAGCTTCTTTTCTTAAACTTGTTCCTCTTAAAAGTTTTAAAAACCCTAATTGTAATTCCTTAGGATATAATCTAAAAACATCATCAAATGATTTTGAGAATCTTTGTAAGTTCTCTAGTGGCAATCCTGCAATTAAATCTAAATGAAAATCTATTTTATGATTTTGTTGGAGTTGTCGAATAACATCACATAGACGTTCAAAGTTTTGATATCTTTGAACAACTTTATTTGTTGGTTCATAAGTTGATTGAATACCGATTTCAAATCTAAGTAAACCATCAGGTGCTTCTTCATTAATAAAATCAATAATTCTTTGATCTAAAACATCCCCATTGATTTCAAATTGTAATTGTACTCCTGGATGACAGTTTTTAAAAACAAAGTCTAATATTTCTAAAGCATGTTCTGTTTTAGCGTTAAACGAGCGATCTAAAAGCTTAATTACTTTGACATCTGTATTTAAGATTGCTTTTAATTGTTGTTTTAAATAATCCATTGAAAAGAATCTTAATCCTTTTTCTAATGAAGATAAACAATATTGACATTGATAAGGACATCCTCTACTTGTTTCAAAATATAAGATCCTATTTTTCATATCTTTCATGTCTCTTTCTAATAAATAAGGAGACTCTAACATTTCTAAATAACTTAAATCAACTGGTGGAATCAAGCGTGGATCTCGATGTTCTTTCGTACTAATACCTTGAAGATTGACTTCTTCATTATTTTCCAAAGCTGTCAATAATTGATTTAAAGCAACTTCACCTTCACCAGCCATAATATAATCAATTTCAAACTCATCTAAAAAATAATCTATTTCATAAGTAACCTCTGGTCCACCAACAATAATCTTTAATTTTGGTTTTCTTTCCTTTAATAAATGACATAATTTTTGAATATGATCCACATTCCAAATATAGACACTTAAACAAAGAATATCTAAATCCATTGATAAAAGATCATCTACGATATGATTTAAATCATCTTTAATGGTATATTCTTTAAAATCAATATCATGATCATTTTTACAAGCTACATAAAGAAGTCTTAACGCTAATGATTTATGGATAAATTTTGAATTTAATGTTGTGATTAATGTTTTCATAATTACTCTATATAAAAATCTAGAGAAAACTCTAGATTTTTAATCTTTCTTAAATTTTGGAATAACGTTTTTATATAAACAATACTCTTCTAACGTCCAGTTTTGATCTTTAATTTCCTTAGCCACTTTTTTACCTACATAACGTAAATGCCATGGTTCATGAGAAATTCCTGTAATACCATCCGTTCCTTCTGTAAAACGAACAATAAATCCATATTTTGCACAGTTTTCAACAACCCATTTATATTCTGTTGTATCTCCAAAGACAAGTCTTTGTTTATCAACGACACTTTGAGAAGTCATATCAATACCAAGTCCTGTTTGATGTTCACTTGCTCCTGGAGTAGCTACATATTCAGCAGCATAAGCACCACCATATTTTTGTTCAGTTTCTTGATAGATTTTTTCTTGTTCTTCATATGAACGATAACCACTGTTTAATAATAAATACATACCTTCTTTTTTAGCATCTTTGATCATTTTAACTAAAGCTTCGGCTGCAACTTTTCTAAGTTGTGGATGATCACATGTTGGCGCTACATATTCACTATCTAATTCTACTAAATCTTTTGGTTCATAATCATTTAAATAGAATCCTTTTTTTACAAGAGTTAAATAATCATCTGGATTGGCAATATTATATTTAGCATTTGTTTGACCATTACTTGAAACAATAAATGGATAATTAACAATATTAACAGCATAATTATAATCTTTAACAGTATTATATTGTGCTATATAATCATTGATTTTCTTTAAATCATATCCTTTTACTTTTCTAAAAGGAGCTGTTTGACTATTTGTAAGTTTATTGTCTATTAAAAATTGAAGATCACTTTTACCAGCACCATCTTTTAACATTGACCAAATTGTTTTTTCACTATAACCCATTGATTTTAATGAAGGCGCTTGATTTTCAAAAATATAATTAACAACATCAACGATATCTTCATAATTCATTTCTTTATGTAAAGAATAGAATTGTTCATATTCATCATAAAGAGCTACTTTATTTGAATTATCGATCCATTTTAAAATATGTTTCATCTCATCATGTGATAACAATTCTTTTTCTTCATCATTATCAAATGATTTTACTAATTCACTAGTTGTTGACCAAGAGTAACCTTTCATCAAAAATTGAATTCTATTAAAATTAAAATAAATAATAATTCCTAAAATAACAACCACTGCTGCAATTACAGCAATCACAGTACGTCCTACTTTTAAACGTCTTCTTGAACTACTATAAGAACTGTAATAACTATAATCTGTTTTTTTCTTAAATAATCCCATTTCTTTTTTTCACCTCTATTAATGTATCGCTATTATAGAAAATATAGATACTACTTACAATCCTTTTTTAAATAGTTTTTTCTACCAATTTCATATAAATCATTTCCTAAATGATCAATCACTACAACTAATGGCATATTTTTAACTTTTAACTTACGAATTGCTTCCGGTCCTAAATCATCAAAAGCAATCACTTCACATTCTTCTATACATGAAGACATCATCGCTCCAGCACCACCAATAGCACCAAAATAAACGCCATGATAGTCAACAATAGCTTTTTTAACTGCATAACTTCGATACCCTTTACCAATCATCGCATGTAAGCCAAGTTTAATAAGTCTAGGTGAATAAGCATCCATTCTTCCTGAAGTAGTTGGTCCACCACTGCCAAATACTTGACCTGGTTTTGAAGGTGTTGGGCCAACATAAAAAATCGTTTGATCTTGGATATTGAAAGGAAGTTCTTTTCCTTCATCCAATAATTGAATCAATCTTTTATGAGCAGCATCTCTTCCTGTATAAATCGTTCCACTTAAAAAAACTTCATCTCCAGCTTTTAGCTGTTTAATTTTATCAACTGTTAATGGTGTTTCTAAATAAATCATAATGAAACCTCCTTATGACGTGAGACATGACAACAAATACTAACAGCGACTGGCATTCCTGCAATATGTGTAGGGAAAGTTTCAATATTTAAAGAAAGAGCTGTTGTCTTTCCTCCATAACCAGCAGGGCCAATTCCTGTTTCATTGATCATTTGTAATAATTCATCTTCTAAAGAAGCATATCTTTGATCTGGATGATGACTTCCAATTTCACGAATCATGGCCTTTTTAGCAAGCATTGTCACTTTATCAAAAGAACCTCCAATACCTACACCAATAACCATTGGTGGGCAGGCATTTGGTCCTGCATCATTGACCACTTTCATCACAAAATCCTTAATTCCTTGAAGTCCATCACTTGGTTTTAACATCTTAATTTGGCTCATATTTTCTGAACCAAATCCTTTAGGTGCTAAAGTAATATGAAAAGTATCCCCCTCAACAATATCATAATAAATAATTGCTGGAGTATTATCTTTTGTATTAGTACGTTCAAACAAAGGATCTTTAACAACTGATTTTCTTAAATACCCCTCTGTATATCCTTGTCTTACTCCTTCTTGAATTGCTTCATTTAAACTGCCACCTGTAATATGTACTTCTTGTCCCATTGTCACATAAACAAAAGCCATTCCTGTATCTTGACAAATAGGCATTTGTTTTTCTTGTGCCAACTTTGCATTATCCATTAATACTTGTAATGTTTTTTGGGCAAGTGCACTATCTTCTTCATCATGTTTTTGTGATAATGCTTTTTCAACATCTTGAGGTAAAATAGTTGCTGCTTCTATACACATTTTTTTAATTGCATCTGTAATTGTTGAACATGTTATTTCTCTCATACGTATCTCCTATTCAATAATATTATCTTTTACATCAGGATAATAAATAGAATAATATCTAAGTGACATTAATTCCATTGTTGTAAGTAAATTATGTTTACCTGTTTTTTTATATTTTGAATCACCTATTTCAATAATATAATTTGGTTCAAAACCAAAATCAAAGCTCTTATCATTGGTAATCACAACAACTTTCGCATTTGATTTTTTAATATATGAAATCATCTTTTGACTCCCATTAAAAATATGACCACTTACTGTTAAGATAATAGCTACACTATTTTCATCTAACTCCTTAGCACATTGAAGCTGACTTGTTTGTTCCATATAAGCCATTGTGAACTTCTCTAACATCAATAAATCAGTTTGAAAATGTAAAGCAACAGAATGTGAAAACTGTGTTCCAAAAAAAGCTACGTTATCACTATCATGAATCAGTTTTAAAACCTCATCGATTACATTCCAATCTAAATAAGAAGAAAGTTGATTTAAAGATGTACAAATTTGTTGGCTATAATAAGCTGTACTTTCTTCTGGATGATCTTTCATCATATCTAAAGGAACATTAATTAAATTATTAAACTTTCTTGATGTTGAACTAAACCACGCACACTCTTGTTTTAAATGAGCATAATTTTCATAACCAAGTGTTCTACAAAAACGAGAAATGGTTGCTGGAGACACAAAACATTCGCTCGCAAGTTTAGAAATTCCCATATGAGCTACTTCTGAAATATGATGTGCCATATACCAGGCAATGTTATAATTTGTATCTGTTTCATTGGCGCTATCTAAATATATTAATAATCTATAAAATAAATTTTTCATGTCATCCTCCCCTATTCTACAATATTATACACTAAATTCATCTTTATGCTTATATAAATTTGTGATAACAAATCACATATTTTTTTACATTTGTAACTTTTTTTAACTATTTTTTATTTATATATTAAATCTGTAGAAAGAAAATAGATTTTACTATTCATATTCCCTCTATTATCTTTCTATATTATTCTTATCCTCCCAAATAAGAATAACATAAAAGGCATCTTGATGTCTTTTTTCTTTTTCTTATAATAAAGAAAAAGGAGATCAATATAATGTTAAAAGAATTCAAAGAATTTGCCTTAAAAGGCAACATGATTGATTTAGCTGTTGGGGTTATTATCGGTGGTGCTTTTAATTCATTAGTCACTTCTCTTGTAGAAAACATCATTATGCCTATTTTAAGTTTAGTTACAGGTAAGGTCGATTTTTCTAATCTATTTATTGCTTTAGATGGAAATACATACAAAACATTAGCTGCTGCTCAAGCAGCAGGAGCATCTACTGTTAATTATGGTTTATTTATTACTGGTTTACTTAACTTCATTATTATGGCTTTTGTCATCTTTATGATCGTTAAAGCAATGAACAAGTTAAGATCTAAAACTGAAAAACCAGTAGAAGAAAAACCAACAAAGAAGATTTGTCCTTATTGTCAAAGTGAAATCTCTATCAAAGCATCTCGTTGCCCACACTGTACAAGCCAATTAGAAAATTAAAATAGCTTTCTGTAATGTCATTCATTACAAAAAGCTATTTTTTTATTATTATTTAATTTTAGCATTTATCGCAAAATCAAGTTTTGTTTCAATATCATAATTTTCTTCTTTACCTGCAAATGTCGTGGCTTTTCCATAATAGCGCATGATTGTTTTTCATTTTTTACAGATAAATCAAGTTGAATATCACTGCTTTGATAAGCTTCTTTTAAAAGTGAACATATTCCTTCATGTTGAAACTGAATTTCCACAATTTGTAATTCTATTTCAGGATGACGAGCACACCATTTATAATAGCCAAAACCACAAAAAGTAATCACTAAAACAAATAAAAGGATATAAAGGTAAATCTTTTTGATTTTAAATGTTACATATTGTTTCATTGTTTAACATACCTATTTATTTAATTATAGCATAAATGTTCTATATAAAACAAAAAACATCGATTACTCGATGTCTCTTACATTTGGTGCGGGCGACAGGAATCGAACCTGCACGCCGAAGGCGCTAGATCCTAAGTCTAGTGCGTCTGCCAGTTCCGCCACGCCCGCATTGAAATGGTGACCCGCAGGCGACTCGAACGCCTGACCCTCTGATTAAAAGTCAGATGCTCTACCAACTGAGCTAGCGGGTCATACCTTATGGCTGGGGTAGCTGGATTCGAACCAGCGCAATGACAGAGTCAAAGTCTGTTGCCTTACCGCTTGGCTATACCCCATTCATTAGATAGATGGTGGAGAGGAGTGGATTCGAACCACCGAACCAAAAGGAACTGAGTTACAGTCAGCCGCGTTTAGCCACTTCGCTACCTCTCCATCATGGTGCCGGCTAAAGGACTTGAACCCTCAACCTACTGATTACAAGTCAGTTGCTCTACCAATTGAGCTAAGCCGGCATTTTATTTATTTTAAACACTATTTTTTAATGGTGGAGGCTAACGGGCTCGAACCGCTGACCCTCTGCTTGTAAGGCAGATGCTCTCCCAACTGAGCTAAGCCTCCTTGACTAGTGCC
>OGEK01001851.1_pt1 | contig 12006 bp, 9 predicted proteins | sample 1570641 | NCBI WGS metagenome assembly OGEK01 (sample SAMEA2582136, study PRJEB24529) | metagenome | biome: Human gut stool | place: China | collected 2011
GCTTGGAAAATTCTGCTTTCAGATTCTGTTCCTGCTCCCATTCCTCAAAATGTCTGTCAAACGGAATGATCACAATGCGCCCACTTGAAAACAGAGTCATATCTGTAATAGCCGGAAGATAATTTGTATTCACATACAACTTGAACTGTGGTTTGAAATCAAAACTATTCTCATGCAGAAATCTGGCATTCAATGTATCATTTCCCGTCATACTTTTTATCTGTGCTTCATTTAGTACCAAGCCTCGCCTTGGCTCTGAAATATTGGCAAACCGCACTCCGGCAAGCCGTGCAATATCCTCTGTTGGATTCTGACTGTTGGCAGATGGCTTTGCAGCAATCGTTTCCGGGCGGACAGTCAAACCGTAATCTCCCATCACATGAAGTGTGCTTTCCATCAGTGTTCCTTTTCCATTTCTGGTAGTTGCACCATAATAGAAAAACATACATTCATAGCGGGTATCACCCGTCAGACCATATCCAAGACTTTTCTGCATGAACCTTGCTTTCTCCATATCTCCGCTCATCACCTCGGAAACAAATCTGGTAAAGCGTGGATTCTTGGCATTCGGATCATAGGCTGCCCCGGCAATCTTGGTCAGCTTATCCTGTGGTGTATGCGGATGAAATTCTCCGATCTGCAAATCCAGTGTTCCGTTCTGGCAGTTCAGGTAATAAATGTTACAGTCAAATTCCGACATAGCAATCGGATACACACTCTGAGCATCACTGATATAAGTATTGCGATAATTCCGGCTCTGCCATTTTGCGGAATATTCCAGATAATCTTTTCTTCTGCGTTCATCGGTAATCGTCAGTGCATATCTGACCAGACTATCCGCAAGGGATTTTGCAAGCTCCATTGTTTTCAGTCCACCAATGTCTGGAATCCACCGAGTTCCGTCATACACATACCACTTTTTCCTTTCCGGCACATACCTTGCGATATCTTTATACACATCCGCAAATAATCTGCCTGAGCCGTTGTCGTTCCACGGGTATCTGCTGTTATCCGACACGTTCAGTTCTATCAGCTTCTGCAGCATATCATCAAAATCACTCTCTGCTGATGCCCTTGCATACGGTCTGTAGAAATCCAGTGCCTGTGCAACCGCTTTGTCCAGAGTCAATGCACCGTAGGTTGAACCACTCTGCACACGATCCCACTTTCTCCGCATCAATCCGGATTTTCTAAACAGCCTGTCCATCTGCTCTGTATCACCGCCACACCAGAATGCAAGAATACTTGCAAGTGCCATATCCGCATCACTGTGGGACTTTTCATCCGGGATTTCGCCATTCCATAAAGCTTTGAATTTTTTGCCCTGTCTGGAATCGGATGCCAGACGAACTACTGAATCATCCGAAAGATAACTTCCCGGAACATCATGCGTCCTGTTCTTTTTCTTAGAAATCGGACGAAGCATATACGTTTCCAGTATTGTGCTAAGTTCAGCACTCCGTTCCTCAATACCACGATTCCGGATTACCTTTCCTGTCAGGGTACAGAATTTTCTCGTCACACCTGCTGCATAGATTTCCAGACCAAGTTTCTGATTATTGATGTAATATCTGTCCGTATCATAAGACAGGGAAGAAACCTTACATACAATGCGGACTCCCATGCCGGATGGACTGATTTCTGTATAGGAATCCATTTTCTCCACGATGTCCTCTGCCATCTGTGTCAGCTTTCCACCAGACACACAATGGTCAATATCGACCATACAGAAATCATCAAATGCACCCATACCTATTCCGTCATAACCATCCATTGCATCGATTATCATTCGAAAATCTGAAAAGGTATTTTTATCGGCACTGCTCGCTCTTTTTCCATTGGTCTGATACGGCACTTTTGTCATACGTCCATTTCTCTCTTCATATTTCCACAAGCAGAACCGTCCATCTTTTTTCAACTGATCTGAAAGTTTCTCGTACATACTGCGTTCCTCCTTTCCCGCTTATTTCCCGGTGCATCATTTTTCCGTGGCTCTTACTGATAACCACACTTTAAATTCGGAAACCGGAATCAATACCCGCTTGCCGACACGGACGATTGGGAAGTCCGCCTCTCTGGTCAGAGCATATGCTTTGCTCAGGCTGATTCCCATCTGCATCGCCATTTCCTGTACACTCATCGTGACTTTATCCATAGCCATCCTCCTCTCTGCATCTCAAACATGAATTGCTCTTGTTTTCTATCACAGTATACTTTATAATGTTACCAAAGACTATTTTCTATTGGTAAGAAGTCCTACTGGAAATAAGTTCTATCGGTAAGAATGGAGGTAGAATATGAACGAAGCTTTCAGCTTAGGAAAAATGAGTGCGGACGCAAAACTGACCGCAACTTTCAAATATTATGAAAAAACAGAACAAGATGGAGAAATCATAATCGCCGCCTGTCTGGGGGATGGAGATGTGCCACGGCTCAATCGTGGCTATGGCTTGGACGGAAACGCACTCTGGCTTTCCCTGAACAATCTGTATCAGAGCATCCGTGGGAAAGATGACAACACAGCTGCCGATGATATCATTTCATGTTGTCAGCAGTACGCACATCCTTACTACGCATCCGGTGTTATTGCTGAATATAAATGGGATATAGATAAAGATGCAGAATATTGGGATGTGTCTACCAATATTCTTGGAAGTTTTACTTTCGCTGTAAAAGAGATGAGAGATGATTTAGAAAAACTGTACCGTGACACTCTTCTTGTCCTTATGTTCAAAAAATATCTGGAACAGCTTGATGTTTCTGCAGAACTTGCACAGATCACATGGACAAATGAATTTGCAGATTTTAATTCATTTCCTATGCAGAAACATCTCGGTAAAATATCTGCTTACCTGAATGAAATGAGTGGAGTAACCATGAAACTCGGATTAGATGAGAATGGAGAATTGAAGGTCATGCCGGATTTTCACTCTGTATTTGATGCTGCCCGATTCGCCCTGTCGCAATATGTATCTATCCCTACGGATTATCCGATTGCTTATGCAGACCGGGTTGGTGTTGCCACCTGTGAGTGCTGTGGCCGCCTATTCATCAAGAACGGAAACCGTCAGAAATACTGTGACAATCCAGAATGTAAAAAGGAACGAAACCGCAGAAAATCTCGCACAGCTTATCACAGGAAAATACAGGAAGAAAATGACAACCTCTGGGCGTGACCACGGCTGTTTTCACACTGGGGCAAGATGTGGCAAGTAATATAGGTTATTTTCTATATAGGCTCTATAAGAATAACCTAAATCATCTGCCACAAGTTGCCCCAACTGATTTTTCATAGAAAAAGGGCATTGGTCCGCACCGACACCCCAGTGTGATTTTATCCTTATTTCTCATAACGAAATGCTGAATTTCCAGTCAGATTTCTAAGCAAAATCTTCCTTGCTGTCTTATATTCATTTCCGATAAAGCCAAGCCTGAGCAAAAAACATCGGAAAGCATATTTGTCATTGTCTGTTTCGGTTGGCTTTGATGATACTCTTTTTGCATCTTTTGCCATATCACACAGTCCTGTGATAAATTGCGTGTATGCTGCTATCTCGTCACCATCTTCCGTATATGGAAACCATGCAAAGTTAATTTTCTCCTCTGTGATTTCAACCTCGGTGCTGTCCGTCTGAAATGCCTTTTGGAAAAGCGTCTGCTTATTTGTTATGATCTTCTGTAGATTTTCCAATGCCGTATCCGTAAGGCATGCTCTCGGAACTGCTATTGTGAGCTTGTCCTGCTGCATTGGCATTTCTTCAGTAAATTCCGCATCATCCTGAAAACCACACTCTCGTAATTGCCGAATTAAGTGTTCTACCATTTCTACCGCTACTCCCTCTGGAATGTGCAGCACGCCCTCTTTGTCCAGTCGGTATCCTGCAATATCGTATGCACAGCTTGGCACCCGCTCATAATGCGGTGCTGTTCCGAGTATTTTGCCAATCTTCTGTGCCAGCTTCGGTCTTTGCTTTGGTTTCAGTATAAATCTGATTCCATTTTTCATAATATGTCCCTGCCTTTCTTTTTCGGTAGTACATATATCACTCTGACGGCACAGAATAGCAAGACATTTTTGATTATATTTCTACCAAAAAATACGCATAAAAACTGTGTTTTTTCTATCGTTTTACACACGGTTTTTATGCGTTTTTCGGTATTATCCGGCAAAACAAGGTCGGCTAAAGAAGCGGTATTCTGCGAAGATTTTCATATAATATGGATTCTGTGGGTATCCCCCCTGTTTAATTCTGCGAAAATTCGCACGAAGGGGGCCATCGGTCTTCAAACAGAAAGGTTGTAGAGATTTAGATACCCCCTTCTCCATATCAATTAATGTTCTTCGGTATATATTTTTTCCACATTTTTTGATATAATAATATGAAATATAAACTAGGAGGCTGCTCTATGAACGAACGGATAAAAAAATATTGTGAATTACTTTCAAGTCTAATTACTCCAAACACAAAGCCTGAAGATGTTAATAAACAATTAACCGCAGCAACCAATACCATCGAAATTGATACTGTCGATGTTCCTGATAGAGTAACAATTTCCAATTATGCATTAAAATTACTTTCTAAAGAACAACGTATGCAACTTGCCAAATCACTTATTGAAGAGCAGGTTGTAAAACAACGTAATTTACTGGCTCATTGGAGCACCATAACAGCTCAATCCTCTATGATTGATACAGGATACATAGCACAACATTTAGTTTCCCTTCAAACCCAAATTGCCGGTCAAGGTATGCGTGGAAAAGGTGATGATCTTTGTGACGGGTCCGAAGTTAAAAGTGCAAATTTTCTTGATTCTCTTGACAAAAATGGAGCAACTGCACCAAGATGGAATTTTATGGCTAATACTGTGGATATCATGGAAAGATTTTTAAATTACACTGCTATTTATTTACTCTCCATAGATTATAGTCCCGAGCATAATTGTCGTATTAGAATATGGAAAGTAAATATTCAAAAACATACCATTTTACAAGAACGTTATAAAGAATGGATGACAAAACTTGGGTATCCTAAATTTGCTGATACAGCCAAAAAACCTAGTGTTAATTTTCAGTTGTTTCCTCCTAATTCCGGTACAAATGAAAATTATGCCAGACACGGCAATGGAAGGTCTAACGGCTTTGCTAAGTTACATATTCCATTAGAAAATACTCCGGGATCAGAATTAATTTTCAAAGCCGAGGTTATCAATAATGAAGTAATTATTTCAAAATTCTAAAGAGGACTTACAATGAATGATGTTATCAATTTATTAAACATGCACCACCGCTTTTTCTTTTATGCAAAAAAATACGCTGATTTAACAAAGCAACCTACCCCAGAAGACTCTAGAGCATGGTCGCAAATCTTAGTAAGTCTTTTAACTGGTATTAATGGTTTAGGGCGTCATAAAGGTAGCGATTTAGAAGATGGTTCAGACGTAAAATCCGCTAATGCTTGGGGAGCTATAGATTTTCCTCGATTTAATGGTTGTATTAAGGCAGGTACATTAAGTTCCTATTCCAATAATATGAGTTTCTTGGATAACACACCGAATTTATATTTTGTATTATGGGATAACGAACCTAATTATAGAAATGAACGAACAAGAATTTGGGTTGTCCAACCACGTCGCGATCCTATTTTTAGAGAAATATGCGAAAAATGGTATGAGCAGAAAGCTACAGGAATTATCCGTAGTTCAAATTTTCAATTACACGCTCCCATAAATGAAAACACTAATATATTTAGAAATCAATGTGGTTCCCTTTATTACCCACTATTGTTTGAAGCAACTTGGGTAGAAAATACTTATATAGTTGATTATTATGAACCACGTACAATTACATCTGGTTTTTGTCAATACATTTAACCTTCATGGCTGTCACTCCTATAGAATGGCAGCCATGATTTTTATGCCAATTTTGTCAAATACTTTTGCTGCTCAGAAATAATACTTTCTCCCTGATAAATTTCTTCAACTGCCTTTTTCAGTTTTTCTCCTAATTCTTTACATATCTTCCTTTCATCATCAGATACAGGCACAGGAAGTAATATTTCTCCCAACTGTTCACGCTTAATTCTACTGTGAGATGAAGATGTACCTGATGTCATACTTTCTATTTGAACCATCACATTACTTGTTTTTAACAAAAAGCAAAGCATGTATGCATCTATATCACCCGTAGGTCTTATTATTTCAAACTCGTTTGAACATACCAAATCATACTCTTTTTTCGGAACAACTGCCATTCTCGGAATTCTTGGATTTAATTTAGAAAAAATCAAATCACCGGCTTCAACTTTTCTACCTTTTGAAACCGGAACAAACTGCTCAACCTCATTGAAATTAATTGTACTATTTGAATTGACATGTAATACACTTATATGTTTTATCGATTCTGAAACCATAAATCCTTTTCGAGACGTTGTTACAAATTCTGCAATATCTGACAGCTTTTTTATTGCATATCCATCACGAATTCCTTTTGTAATATTGTCTACTGTCACAAATCTTTCGGCCGCATAGAAGCTTGGCTTAATAATATTTTCAGTCAAATCTAGAGATGTGATTTGTGTTACCGATGGGTTTTGTAAAATAATTTTTTTATCTGTTCGTTTTTCAGTTAATGCCTTTGCTATATCTAGCATTTCATTTTTACCCTTTGAAATCTTTACTGGCACTCCCATTTTTTCTTTAACAATATATCCCAAATCTTGACACAACGCCATAAACATCCTATCTTTGTTTACCGCTTTTTTCTTTTGCAAATAAAGAATGCATGTATTTGTTCTTGTTCCTGCTTGAGCAAATGTGACAGATGGAAGTTCAATTACACCTCTTATATAAACTTGCTGTAAAATCGCATCTCTATAAAGTGAATTGGTTCCTTTTGATGCAAAAACAGAATCTGGCAGAACAATAGCCAAATATCCATTTTCTTTTAATAGAGCTATGCTTTTATCAAGCATAAGCAACTCTGAATCTATATTTGTAGTAGATACCTCTATTGAGTTTAAAATGGGATATTCGCATAAATTTAGTTGATCAACTCCGTATTCTGCACCAAAGGGTGGGTTGGTAAAAATCAAATCCACTTTTCCGAGATAATCATTTATGCTACTATCACCCACAATACTGTTTCCACTATTTATATTTGAAATATTACATCCTAGTAAAAGTGCATTTATTTTAGATAAACGAACCATTCTATCAACTTTATCTTGTCCAATCATACCTTTATTTCTAAACTGTTCAATATATCTATTCCTATTACCGCAATTATTTTTTTTCTTCTCCAAATAACGAGAAAAATGATTTGCACTTTCAATTAGCAATGTACCAACTCCACAAGTTGGATCCATAATTGTAAAATTACTCAGGACTTCCTCTGTAAAATATCCGTCATTTTCCATATCATTAAAGATAATATCTAACACAGGTTCCGATATCTCATATGGAGTCATATATTGAGCATCTTCTTTATTGTTTCTGAAATTTTCTCTTACAAAGTGTCCAAAACATTCATTAATAATATCAAAATCTGAATATTTATGGTTTTTAAGTAAATGAATAAAATCTATTTTTTCTATTTCGCTAACAAGTTTCTCTGCAAATTCATTTTCTGTTGGCTGTAAAACAAGCGATGGATTTGATCCGAATATATTTGTACCATCTTCATTGAAAAACATTGAATTTGAAACTTCTCTTTCAAATACATTAATTAAACCAGAAGCTACATTTTTCTCATCGCCTGTAGTTTGATTTGCAACTTTTCTAATATATGCTAATGAAAATTTTTGCCCCTTAGTAGCCATTTCATAATTAATTGAAATCAATTTTACAATTTCATCTAACTTTGCATTCGAATCATCAATTCTTCCATAACTATGAAAATATTCACGTAAATTAAGCAATATTTCATAAAACATAGAATAGCTAACACCATTATTCATATTAAGTCCACCTTCCTAAAATCATATAAATATCCTAACATAAAAAAAGGCAAAAATCAAGATACGTATCTTGATTTAAGATACGTATCTTGATTTTTGTGTATTTCTCATTAAACTAAAAAAGCTGAGCACAAGTCTCAGCTTGGTCCCCAATATCAAAAAAACACTAGGCAACTCTGTTGCATTTAGTATATCCAACTCTCAATAAACATGCAATAGTTTTTTCCGCATTTTCATCGTTACAAGCTCTACTACATTGCCTGCAAGTAGTCTCTTACTACTAAAGAATCCGCCCAACACCTTTGCCTTTATCCCACTTGCAGTCATGAGCCTTAGTAGTCTAAACCGTAGTAATTCCAAGGCTTTCCGCCCTATTATGCCGTACTCTGCCCCAGTCTGCGAAGGTATGCATTATCATAAAACTGGAGTGCCGTGGCAAACAAATAGTATTTTTATCATAGTTTTTGTCATTCCTTTCGCTTCGCTCAAGGCACAAACAAGTTATGAAAAATGTTGTGCCCCTCCACTCTTTGATTTATAATTCTTTCAAGGAATAGCAATACACTACAGAGCACGGAAGGAGAAGTGGCGAATTTATTTCGACCCCGTATAGTTATATGTGCCGTCATCCTTACAAGCACAAACAAGTGGGACATTGAGCCCGGACTCTTATCATTGGTAATAAACCATGTTTATTCAGTCGCAGGATGACAGTCAATGTTGCTATTCCCTTTTTATTAAGGTGGTGATACTTAATGATGAAGTTAAAATACTCCATCTGCTGTGGACTTGATGTCCACAAAAATGTTATCGTTGCATCCATGTTTCTCCGATTCTGACTTTTGGACATCCTGTACAAAGATGTCAATCTCCGTCTCCTGCTCTTTTGCACCTTCCAATGTCTGCATAAAATCAGAAAGTCCGGTAAAGCCAAAGGAATCCACAAAATGGGCACTGTTTTCCCCATTCTGATGTAGAACCACAATATCACTGACAGACATGGAAAGTCCTCTGTAATCTTCCGGGTGGTCTATATTAAATTTCTCATAGATTGCTTCCAGCGTTTCGTCCTGTGTCTGCTCTTGCAGTTCAGACAGATTTCCTACATAAATCAGTTCATAATTTTCTGGCTTGATAGCATCAAAATTGTCCTTCGTAATACCCATACTCTTTAAAGACTCTGTACCTTCAAACCGCAGATGATCCAGTTCCGGATTATGCTTCAATTGATAAATACCGTACTTGTCAGAGTTGCCATACAAAAGCTGCGCTTCCTTATTTATTTGATTGTCCGAAAGTTCAGCCTGCATGGAACGAAGTTTTCTTTCATTTTCCCAATCGCCTTTTTCAATGCCAAAAATTCCTTCATGCTCCGTAATCTGTTCTCTATCTTTTACCGTAGTTTCGGAACCATCATTGTGTAACAGATACACAGGTAAATCGTGAACAAATAATTCCAATGCTTTCTCCTGCGTCAGTGGCAGCATTTCATTCCATGTATAACCGTACTCACGCATTTCAGACAAACCAATCATCGGGTCTGGAAGTGCATCAATCTCTGCCTGTGCATCTATGATAGTCAGACCCACATCTTGCTGTGAATATTCAAGCTGATATGCCAGCTTTTCTGCAAGCTCCCTTGTCTTGTCCATATCATCAAGCTTATAAGCATAATTTACAATCAAGTTACGCTCATCTGATGTAAATATGGTTTTCTCCGCTTCCAAATGATTGATAAGCTGCTCTGCCTGCTCCATAACCGAAAGATTACTGTCAATCTGCTCTGCTATTTTTGCTTTCACATCAATAATCTCATCTGTATCAAGATTGTAACGAACATCAAGATGATATTCCTCAAATTCTCTCGTTTTATCATTACCAAGCTCTGTAGTCCATGCACCCTTGCTTTCCAAGTATGCCTGTATGCTGAGTTTATCATCCTCATTCATGTTAGTAAGAGCAGCCACAAGCTCCTGCGTATCCATTCCACGGACATTTACAATGCTGAACTCCGTCAGATCTTCATTCTGTATTAGCAGGATGTCTTGTACTTTTCGCTCTCAAAAAGCTCCTTTAATCCTTCCTCCAGCTTGTCTGTGATTTCCTTTACTTTTTGTTTTTCTGTTCTTTCGTCTGCCATAATAAACCTCCATATTTTTATTTTTTTGCACGACAAAAGGCAGCCCGCTATGGACTGCCTTCTGCATAATCACACTATTAAAATTAAACTGCTATAATACTTTCCAGTATCCTGCCTTTTTTGAACCAACCCGCTCTATATACCCATTTTCTCTTAAAAATGATATATTGTTTTCTACTGCTGTTTCACTCACCCCTAATATATTATGAAGTTCTGCAGTTGTAATGTTCGGGTTATCTCTCATTTCTGCAATAATCTTTTTTCTTCTGGAATTTAAAGGTTTCTTATCCCCAACCTTTTTCCCAACTTTATTCCCAACCTTATTTATTCTCTCAAATGGGATAGTAACAACAATGGAATTCTCCCTAAATGAAAATGCATCTTTTCCATACATTTCCGTAATTTTAGGAACCCCTCGTCCGGACTTCTCACTTATATGCAGTTGAAGAAATATCTCGGACAACTTTTCATTTACAGGGATTGATTCTCCTAAGAAAAATCCCTCCATGGTCTGTGCCGGAGCAAGTGTTCCTCTCGATAGTATCTCTATCCGGTCAGAGAAAACCGAAATCATAGGTTCATTTCCTTCCACCCATTTATTGTGCAGGACGGCATTAATGACAGCCTCACGAAATGCCTTGTTATCAAATAACGGAACCTCCTTTCGTTCAACGACCCTGTCTGTCTCATCCGCCTGAATCAGGTTCAATACATCTCCATAACGCAACAACTCATCCAAACTGTATAATAAACAGTCATTTCCAAATTCACGTACAGAGAAAAGATTAGAGCCTTTTGTTTCTCCATCAAAAATAGATACACGAAGCGGAAAATGAGAGTTATCCGACAGAAGCTGCGCTAATATATTAAATTCGCCTTCTTCTGTTTTTAGCCCCAGATTCTTAATAAACGTCTTTTGATTCAGAACAATACCTTTGGAACCGTAATATCCAAAGAGTTTTTGAAATGTAAGTTCCTGGTATTTTGCCGGTACTGTTTCTATCGTTTCGGTTCTTCCATCCAGTATTTTGAAAAGTTCAATTTCTCTCTTAGGGTAATCTTTCATATTACATTTTGATGATCCTATCCTTAAAAACCTCTTTTCTTTAAATGCCGTAGGAATCTCGGTTGCCGCAGGAATTACCAAACCAACGACTCTCTTTCCATAAATTTCTGTTTCTTCAAAACTAAAATTTATGCTTGGTGACAGATTTCTCGCAAGATAATTCTGATACGGTTCCTTGTTATATTCACAATACTGATTAAATGTTGTTCCTACAATTTCATGGGTTGTATCATTTACACCCCAAATGAAATACGCATATTTTTTATAATGAAAAGCCGCCGCATTTGACAGGGCAGATACATATTCGCCTAATGCCTCAGGCTGAAACCAGTTTTCCTTAAATTCAAACCATTCCTGTTCATCACTTAAGGCACATAAATCTAAAACAATTTGTTTAATATCCATTAGTATGCTCCTTTACCCAACTTTTATTCCCAACCAGAATAATTATAACATGTTGGGAATAAAGTTGGGAATAAAAATAAAAAAACTTCAGATTTTCTTATAAGATTTCTTCTTTTCTCTTTACCTTTTGTGGCATAGGCTTTTCTGTATCTCCTCCTGCAACCTTTGCTTTCATCACCTACAGCTTCGCCTTCAGGGATACTCTTTCTGCAGGTACATCTGCATACTGTCTGCTTCATCCACATCCTCACAGGAACGTACCTGAGATTTGCTTGTCATGATCTGACCGATGAATTTCTGCTTGTTCTCAATGAGCTGCCACGAATAACTGTCAAAGGTTCCTTCCGTCACATAGCGGAAAATCTTGACCTTGGGATTAAGATTGCCCTGTCGTAAAATACGCCCCTCCTGCTGTTCAATGTCAGAAGGACGCCAAGGCA
>OGEK01001854.1_pt1 | contig 11982 bp, 13 predicted proteins | sample 1570641 | NCBI WGS metagenome assembly OGEK01 (sample SAMEA2582136, study PRJEB24529) | metagenome | biome: Human gut stool | place: China | collected 2011
TGAAACACCTTCCTTTTTGGATTTCGAATTATCCATAGGTGTCACATCGATATCTACCGGAACAAGACCATTCGCAAGAGCAGTCGGTTGTATTTTATTTGCAAGGAGCATCTCAACATTCTGCTCAAGAATCGTCTGGCGAAGGGAATCACCGATATCATCCATACGCTGATGCAGAGTCTCTTCAGAAGGAATGCTCCGGGTGATGCCAAGAGCGGCTTTGTAAAAGTCCCTGTCATCGTCCATTTCATGGACAGCTTCAAAGTAAGGTTTGCTCATGCAAAGCATTCCAAGGTAAGTGAGTACAATATCACCGTTTTTAATCTGATACTAAGAGCGGTTGGATGTCACATCCATGCGATTAAGTTTTTTGATAAAATCGCTTTTTCCAAATAGGGTGCCCACAACAGCCAGACCGCTGGCTGGGATAATGTGTTCATTTGTAAACTCGACAATAATGTTCTTATTGGTATTCCGTGTGATTCGGTGGTTGTTATTCATGGTAAAAGACTCCAATCCATAGGTTTTGTTACGTCTATTTTACCATATATTTTCTTCACCTGGTGGGTGAATAATGATATTGAACAACAAAATATCGCAAAAGCTTGAAATATAGGATTTAAGGAGTTTGTGAAGAAATCAACTTCACGGATTCAGGTAAATATCAAATTTTTTAAATTGAGTATAAAGTAAATTAAGTTTGTGCCGATATAATAAGTGACAGTTAGTAAAATAGAATATAAACCGAGGTGTTATCATGGATGAGAACAAGGTAAAGAATAAGAGTAAGAAAGGAAAAGTACTTACTGTTTCTTTGGTAATGGTGTTATTAATAGCAGTTGGGGCATTGGGTGCAGTATGTGTACATTTATATCAGAAAAGTAATGAAGAAGAAGTAACAACTACTGTTGATAAAAACGCATCAGGTTCAGCGATTGTTGTGTCTGATGACAACCGGGATTTGCAGAATCAGATTAATGAAAAAGCAAAAGACGGGAAACTAGTGGTAAAAATGACACAAAACTGGATATTTGAGGATGACTGCACAAAAAGTAATGCATATTTAGCGAATTCAGAGAGAAATACAACAGATTTAAGATTTGAACTATCATTAGCAGATACCGGAGAAGTAATCATGACATCGCCGGATGTTCCGGTAGGTTCCTGTATAGAAAATTTCGGACTGAGTAAAGTTTTGACAGCAGGAGAGTATGATGTGGTTGTGGCACACCAGCAGATAAAAGACGGACAGGTGTATGCAACTGTCAGGACATCAGCAAAAATCACGGTAAAATAAACTGGTTTCATACTACGGAAGTAGTTGAAAATATAAACTCTTATTTAATAAACAGCAATTATTCAAGGAGGAATATAGGATATGATTAAGAGAAGATTAATGGCAACAGCAATGACTGCTGCACTTATTACAAGCATGTTTGCTACAACAGCAATGGCAGAGGATGCAACAAAGGAATGGAATTCAAATGGCGGTAGTATGACAGTAGAAGGTACTACAACCGTAGTAGAACCTACAATAGAAGTAGAATTACCGGCAGATTTATCTTTTGGAATTAACCCGTTAAAGTTAAATGTTGCGGAAGAAGGACAGACAGCTAATAACAAGCAGATTGTCGGTGCAGATTATTTTATTAAAAATTATAGTAATGTAGATGTATTGGTTAAGGCTAGTACTACAGTGACAGGAGCTGATACGGTAAATATATTAAGCAAAGGTGCGTATGATGATAAGTCTAAGGAATTAACAGCTAATACTGATTCAGCGAAAAAGAATGTACTTTTAATTCAGGCTATGGCAACAGCCATAACTGTTAGTGGTGAATCAGTAGCAGCAACATATGGAGATTTTACAGCAAGCACAGAAACAAGCAATAGTGCTGATGATGTAAAGACGAAGGCAGGAGCAGTCTTAAGTGCTACAGCAACAGATGTTTTGTTTAAACTTGACAAGAATGATGGAACATTAAAAGAGACTAATATTGGTGCATTTACATTTGATGGTTCCGTAGATCCGACAGCAGCATTTGCAGATGGAGATGTAACAGTAAAGACAGTATTTACATTGAACACACTTACAGATAGTCAGTCACAAAACTCATATGATACTACAGATATATATACAGGTGCTAAGAATGTAGTTAAGACTAAATAATAGTAAATGTAATTAGTTATTAATTAACAAGGATGTATTAAATAAGAGATTTTAACGAAATGTCATGGGATTATTGAAAGGTAATCTTATGGCATTTTGTGTATATGCTCTCAATGAAGCAAGACAAAAATACGGGAGACAGATCAAAAGCGGTATAATGAAAAATCTAATTAGTGATATATAGTTATAGCCGATGGCAAGTTTGTTGAGTTCATTGTTGATAAAGTTGATTTGAACCGCAACAGTGTTCTTCGTTGTCTTAAAAAGTATGATCAAGGTGGCATTGAAAGCGGAATATCGGTCAGATATAGATTTTTTTAGGACATTAAAGCAAAGATGTAAAAAGAATGATGTGAATTGGTTTTTGTATAAAAAACAATTAGAAGAGTTGAGGTGCTGTAATGCTGAGGAGGCAGATAAGTTGAATGAATACTTAAGTGATAATTTCCCTTTGACACAGCAAATAATTATAGTTTTTCAAGGAATTTGGAGTGGCGTGATTATTTTTATACCAATAATTTTATTTAGTATATGTTTTTATTAATTATATTTTGGTATGGTGCAAATTATGCTATAAATTAAAAATTTTTTGTGAAAGTCAGGATATTTTAGAGACTGTAAACTACGGAACGATGCACAGAACGGATGGTTCCGGCATCGTTCCATGCTTTTATTTCTCTGTATAGTTATAGATAAGTTTGGAAATCTTTGTTATGATTTTCCAGAGAATCTCTGTAACAGTATGTGCAATCACTTTGGCAGTAGACCTGTCAAAATTCTGCATTAAGAAAAATAATATTATGTAACAATAGCATAAAATGCAATAGTACAATATTTTTTTGGCTAACATATTGCGATACCTCCTTCCTGTGGAATGTTACACATTTTATCTGTGTTCATAGATAAGTATGGTGAAAATAATCAAAAAGATTTTTAATAAAAAATAAAATTACATTTTGAATTGTTTATATTGAAACGGCATGGAAATCAGTAAAGAACTTTGGCTTATAGATACAATGGGCTGAAGTTCTTATTTTTTATGCAGTTTTCAATTAAAATATGTTGACAAAAATAAAATAATATTGTAATATAAATTTATAAATAAGAAATATACAACTGCAAAACAGGAACGGGATGTGAAGATGCAGCATTTGACAGTAAAACGGAAAGATAATATAATGAATATAGGAGGAGACGGAGTATGACAGGATACAAAAGAGTCAGAGAGATGACACTGGAAGAGAAAAGAGAGAAAGTTGCCGGATTTAATGTAATGGATGATGTGTTTTTCCAGAAGATGATGGAAGACAAAGAAGTGTGTGAAGAGATTCTGAGAATTATTCTGGAGAATTCCAAAATGCGGGTAATAGAGTGTGTTCCGCAGGCATCCATTAAGAATCTGAATGGAAAATCAGTAGTTCTTGATGTTTTGTGCCGGGACAGTGATGGGAAATATTGTAATGTGGAAGTTCAGAAGGCAGATGATGACGATCACCAGAAGAGGGTAAGATATAATGCAGCTCTGGTAAGTATGTATACCATGCAGGCAGGGAAAGACTATAAGGAACTTCCGGATATAAAGGTAGTATTTATTTCAAAGTTTGATGTATTCAAGGCAGATCATGCCATGTATCATGTGGACAGAGTGGTGAGAGAAACCGGTCAGAAAGTAGAGAACGGACAGAGTGAAATTTATGTTAATACAAAAGGAAAGGACAAAACCCTGGTATCAGAACTGATGGAGTACTTTGCAGACAGTAATGGACGGAAGGAAATATGTCCAAAACTTTCAGATCGGGTTATGATGTTCAAAACAGAGAAGAAAGAGGTGACAGAAATGTGTGAATTAATGGAAAAAGAAAGACTTGCTGGATGGAAGGACGGACTGGAAGAAGGAAGAGAAGAAGGAAGAGAAGAAGGAAGAAAAGAAGGAAAACAGGGGGAACGGATTCGGTTAATTGTAAATCTGGTGGATAAACTGGGAATGAGTTTTGAGGAGGCATGCCGATTTATGGAGATACCACAGGAGAAAATAGAAGAGTATCGGAAGAAAATAGAAGAATCTTAAAATCTGTGACAGTCCGTCTTTGAGACGGACATAGAAAATAATATCAAAGCGGATCAGACTTTCGTGGATTTCCGAATTTTCGCCATTTATCCCGACCAGCCGTTTCGTGGAATTTCCGGTGGCGGTATTTGTGAGCCCCGGGTCAAGAGGAACCGTAGCGATATAAGGTTCGCCTTCGATGAGAGGAAATATCCGGTTTACAATTAGAAAAAAAGATGATAGTATATATTATATTGAGGTCAAAGTCAAAAGCTTTATCATGCAGGCATGAACAGTTTTTGGAGCTTGTTCCTCTGGCATCATATCATTAAAAAACAAAGAAAGCAGGTAAAATATGGGAAAAAAGAAAGAAGACATGGATGATGAGATGTATGTGACACTTTCTCTGGATGATGGGGATGTAGAATGTGTAGTGATTACTATTTTTACGGCTGGAGACAGAGATTATATTGCATTGCTTCCGACAGAGGAAATAGCAGGGGAAGACGGGGAAGTTTATCTCTACAGATATGCAGAAGATGCACAGGGAAATCCGAGTCTTACCAATATTGAATCAGATGAAGAATTTGAGATTGTATCCGATCGCTTTGATGAGTGGCTGGATGAACAGGAATATGCAGAAATGTCAGAATAAATGATGCGGAGCCGGTACATTGGAGAAACAGTGTGCCGGTTCTATTTATGTCAACAGAATGGAAAACGTATTTGACAGAAGTAAGGACATGGGTTATAATCTCTAACGCAGTCTGATGGCAGATTTTATCTGTGAAAATATTTTTCGGGAATATGGTGAAAGTCCATAACAGCTCACTCTACTGTAAGCAGATACGAAATTTCAGATGGTCACTGTGCTGGACATGGGAAGACCGGAAGAGTAGGTTTGAAGCTGCAAGTCAGGATATCCGTCAGATTAGTATACAAAGAAATCATCTGGTGAGAGATGAACAGGAGGATAAAATGAAGAAACCATTTATTTCAATGACACTTTCAACCGTACTTTTTGCGTCTGCGATTGTTGCAGGTGCAGGACAGATTACACCGGTGCAGGCAGCTGATACAAAATCAGACCTTGAACAGTCGGTTGAGAAGGACTTGAAGGCAACTGCAGGATATGTTATGAGCCAGATAAAGGCGAAACTTCAGGACAGTACTTATGTTCCGAAATACAATGACTATACACAGACCATGCTGGCAGTAAAAGCAGGTGTGACAGATACTGATGTAACAAATGCATTGACAGCAGCATTAAAAGCAGAAGACAGTGCCGTATTAAATCCGCAGGGTGAAGGAACAAAGTCTTTAAGTATTGCAGCAGCAATCCTGTATCTGAACGAACTTGGTGAGAATCCGGCAGAGTTTAACGGGCAGGATCTTGTAACACTGTTATATAATGCATTCATGACAGAAACGGATATGAATCCGTATACTTATCAGTATGTGAACGCAGCAGCACTTCAGTCTGTAAAAGATGTGGACAAACTGACAGAAATTCTGAATAAAATTCATGCAGATGTGGAAAATGATTATTATGTAGACGGAGAAAGCGGATGCGGAATTGATTACTATGGTGTCAGTGTAGATAATAATGCGAATGTATTATCCGCATGGTATCTTCAGGATCTTCTGGATAGCGAAACAGAGCTTCCGGCAACATTAAAGAAATTAGGACTGGATACTTCAAAACTGGAGTATGAAGGTGTTTCAGAAAAAATAGATGCAGCACTTGACTGGACGATGGATCAGAGAGATGAGAGTGGTGCGATTGTATCCTGGGGAAGTGCAAATCCGGATTCTACCGCACTGGCACTGAGATGGACTGCAGAAATGGGCGATTTGGAAAGTGCCGAGGGATATTATGAGGCACTGGTTCAGTTCAAATCAGAAACAACCGAAGGTGTTTATACTTATGCAGGAACAGATAACATCTATGCCACAGTCGATGCATTATGGGGATTAGTATCTTATGACAGGGCATTGAACGGATTCTGGCTCTTTGACACAACAGCAGATTGTCAGGAAGAAGAAACACCGGAAGAAACCACACCGGAAATAACGACACCGGAGACAACCACAACAGAAGAAACCACAACCGGAGCGGCAGCACAGGAAACAACGACTGAGGAAACCATTGGACAGCAGGGCGAAACTACAACAGGTGCTGGTAAGAATACAGAGCAGGCATCCTCAGATACAAAATCAGCAGAGATTGTAAAGACGGGTGACCATGCAGGAAATACAACATACCTGTTTGCAATGACTGCCGGACTTGCTGTAATGTTACTTGCAGGTGCAAATATATCAAAGGGAAAGAAAAATGAAGAAAACAGATAAATTTAAAGGTCATTTCTTAAAGACAGGAGAATTTATTAAGACAAAAAAGGGTTACTGCGTTCTCGCAGTAATCCTTATGATCTTTTTAGCTGTTTTTTTGTCCGGGATAAAAATCGAAACGGTCAGTGAGCATAATAGAAAACAGACGCAGCAGGCGGAAGAAAGAAAAAGTATGCTTGCACAGATTGAGAAAGAGGAGAGCAGCGGCGAAGATACGCAGAGTACCACCGGAAACCGTGAGACTTCGCAGGAAACGACACTGCAGGAAACCATACAGGAAGTACAGCAGTCGGAGCTTACGGAAAGCGGAAATGAAGCATTGACAGCGGAGAATGATCCGGCAGGCAGTGCGGCAGGACGGGAGAACACCAGTTCTTGCTCTGGAAAGGAAAATACAGGATTAAATCAGGAATTAACGGAAAAAACAGAGGTTTCCGGGCAGAATACCGGACCGGCAGAAAGCGGGCAGACGGAAAGCAGTCTGGCAGTGCAGGTATCGCAGGGACAGCAGGTGAGCCAGAGCCGGGAGCAGACCGCAGGAACTGCAGGGAACAGCCAGACCACACAGAAGGTTACGCAGAAAGAAACACAGAATGATGCGACACAGCCGCAGACAACCACAGAAGAAAAAACACAGGAAAAAGAATATTTTGCCGTATCCATTAAGATCAGCTGTGAAAAAGTCCTGAATCATCCGGATTTGAATACAACGGCGAGCCTTCCGCAGGACGGCATAATACTGGAAACCAGGACCGCAGTGAAGAAAGGACAGACGGTATTCGACGCACTGGACGCAGCCTGTACGGATAATCAGGTGAAATATGTAAACCAGGCATCCGGATATGGAGCATATATTTCTGAAATTGCAGGATTGAAGGAAAAGCAGTGCGGAAAATACAGCGGATGGAAATATAAAGTTAATGGAGTTGTTCCGGGAGTGGCATGCAGTAGTTACGAATTGCATGAGAATGATGTAATAGAATGGTATTATGCAGCAAATTATTCAGATTAGGAGATGGATATGACAAATTATTTTCGGGAATTGCATCCCATATCAACAGGAGTGTATTTTCTTGGTATGTTGATACTTATCATGATGGCTTCCTATAATAAAAGTATGGTAATATTATTCCTGGCATTATCCGTTCATGTTATATATACAGAAGGAATCCGGGCATTTGCAAAAGCACTCCGGACTTATCTGGTTATGATTCTGGGATTTGGCATATTTAATCTGATCTTTTATCATCAGGGAGAGACTCCGTTTCTTTATGTCAATGATGTGCCGCTTACAATGGAATCCCTGGAATATGGAATCTGCATGGGATTTATGGTTGTATCACTTCTGTTATGGTACAGGTTGTTTAATGCCGTGTTTGATAATCAGAAGATTATCTGGATGACCGGAAGGCATTTTCCGGTGACAGGGCTTATCGTATCAATGGTATTCTGTTATTATGATAAATTTATCCATAAGATAGATAAAATAAAAGAAGTGTGGCATACCTGGTCACTCGAAAAAGAGGTGGGAAAACTCCGTTACGCAGGTATTATATTATCCGTTTTATTATCCGTAATGCTGGAAGATTCTGTAAATACGGCATTGTCGATGGAGGCAAGGGGATATGGAAAAGCAGGAAGAACCTCTTATCTGACCTATCACTGGACGTTTCCGGACAATATCGTGATTTTTTTTGCACTGTTGCTGTCTATAGGAGGAATCATAACCGGGAATGGGACAAGAACGGGAATCATGGCATTACTGGCGGTTCTGCCTGTATTTTATGATATTTACAAGGAGATTCAATGGAAGTATTATCAGTCAAAGATTTAAAATTCAGCTATTATCTGAATGAAACAGATACATTTCATGCACTGCAGAACATTACATTTTCCGTGGAACAGGGGGAAATGGTGCTTTTCTGCGGGTTGTGCGGATGTGGAAAAACAACACTTTTAAAACTATTAAAAGAAGAAATCAGACCGGATGGGAAAATGGAGGGAGAAATAGAAAACCGGTATGGCAGTATGCAGACGGGATATCTGTTTCAGAATCCGGAGCAGCAGATTGTATGCCGTACTGTGGAAGAAGAACTGGTATTTGGTGCGGAAAATATGGATATGCCCAGGGATGAGATGGCAAGATCGGCAGCGGAACTGGCGGCATATCTTGGAATAGAGAAAATGCTGCATGAATCCACACAGTCCTTGTCCGGTGGACAGAAACAGATTCTCAACCTGGCATCGCTCTTAATGATGAAACCGCGTATTCTTCTGCTGGATGAGCCGGTGTCACAGTTAGATCCGGTATGTACCTGGGAATTTATGAATCTGTTAAAGAAAGTCCGGGAAGACTTTGGACTGACTATTCTAGTGGCAGAGCATAATCTGGATCTTTTTCTGCCGGAAGCTGATAAGGTGATTTATATGGAGAATGGAAGAATCAATTATCAGGGGAAGAAAGATTTGTTCATCCGGAAAATGTTTCAGGAAGAGAAAAAATTTGTGGAATCCCTGCCGGAAACGGTAAAACTGTATCATGAGGCGGAAGGAACCGAGGAATGGCCGTTTACAGCAGCCACATTGATAAAAGCATTAAATCAGGAGCAGAGAAAAGTGCTATTTCCGGAAGATTTGGAGCTGGAAGAGAGCCGGGGAGGGCAGGAAGTCATCCTAATCCGCGGCGGGTATTTCCGGTATGAAAAGAATGGCAGGGATATCCTGAGAGATTTAGACCTTTCCCTGTATTCCGGCAGGATATATGGGTTAATAGGAGGAAATGGTGCAGGAAAAAGTACATTATTGTCCGTATTGCTGGGATACCGCAGATTTTATCGTGGAAAATATCAGGCAAATCCGGGAATGGCACTTCTGCCACAGAATCCTGCCTATGCATTTCTGAAAGATACCCTGATGGATGACTGCAGAATGATTGCATCCGTGGAGAGGATCGAAGAACTGTTAAATGAGGACGTGTTTTTTTCAGATGTGCGTCAATGGCTGTCAAAAAATCCGCTGGATTTAAGCGGCGGGCAGATGCAGAAGGCGGCAGTATTTAAAATCCTTTTAAAAGATCCGGATATTCTTCTGCTGGATGAACCGGTAAAAGCACTGGATGGATACGAAAAGGAAGTGTTTTTGCAGCTTTTAAAGCGGATGAAGGAAAAGGGGAAAATGATACTGGTGGTCAGTCACGATCTGGAATTTTTACAGAGAGTGGCGGATGAGTGTCTGTTTTTGTATGACGGAAAAATATCTGCACAGGAAGCCTGCGGCAGAATGTTTGTAAATAACAGATTTTACACGACGGTAAAGGGAAAGATTAAAGGAATGTTGCAGGATGAATCATTTATTACTAATTAACAGTGCCATATTTTTACTGATTAACATTATGTTTCTGTGGCTGTTTGAAAGAGAGAAACCAAAACCGGGAGAGATTCTTCCAATTGTAGTCATGTGCTGTGCGGCATCCCTGGGACGTGTGGTGTTTGCTGTGATTCCGCAGGTACAGCCGGTTACGGCACTGGTCATTATTACAGGAAGTGTGTATGGATGCAGGAAAGGATATGTGACGGGTGCACTGGCGGCACTGATTTCCAATCTGTTTCTGGGACAGGGACCGTGGACATTATTCCAGATGACCGCATGGGGTGTTGTAGGGCTTCTTGCAGGAGTGCTGGGGCATATCAGTAGTGGAAAAAAGAAGAAAACCAGAAAAATCCTGTTTACCATATATGGGGTGGCGGCAGGATTTTTATTCAGCATCATTACGGACTTTCTTACGATTTGTTATCTCGGGGATGCCATGAATATCCATTCGGTTATTGCGGTCTTTGCGACAGGTCTGGCGTTCAATGTGGGACATGCCGTTTTTAACGGAATACTTCTGTATGCCTTTTATGAATTAATTAGTACAAAGTTGTACAGAATAAAAAAAAATAGTTGATTTTCCAATGAAATATAGTAAAATAAAAGGGTATTTTTGCATATGAGATATATGTTGATATTCAGGAGGAAAATTTTAGTGGCTACAAATAATTCTGGTAATGACCAGGTAAGAGAAAGCAGACCAAGAACAAATAATTTCAGAAAAGACGGAAAGACATTTTCCGGTTCCGGTGAGAAAAGAGAGTACCGGCCAAGGAACAATGGTCAGGGAAACGAGGAGAGAAAAAACAGCGGCGGTTATAATAAATCCGATCGCGGGAATGGAAATGGCGGATACCGGCAGAATGGTGAGCGGACCGGTGGTTTTCGCGGAGGAAACAATTCCTACAAAGGAGGAAATAACTCTTTTAAAGGAGGAAATGGCGGACGCAAAGGTTTTGATAAAGGCTTTGACAAGGATGCCGATGAAGAAAGAGAAGTACGCAGAAAACCTGTCCAGAAAGATAGTAAGCCAAAGGAACAGCAGTCTGACAAGATGGAAGTAAAGAACCGTCTTGAGAAAGAGAAGAAAGCAATTAAGAAAAAACAGAATTCATCACAGAAGGATAATCGCAGTGTAAAGCATCAGGCGAGACCGAAGAGAAGCGGAAATATTGACTGGACAAGGGAATATGAAAACGACTCTTATGATGATGATGATTTAGATATGTATTATTAATAAAAAGAAAGAAGGCAGATTCCAATGAAAATCGAAGTGTTACAAAAAGAAATGGTAGCTGCAATGAAGGCAAGGGACAAGGAAAGAAAAGAGACAATTTCATCTCTTGTAGCAGCAGTAAAAAAACTGGCAATCGATGAAGGAAAGAGAGAGGATATTCCGGAAGAACTGGTGGAAAGAGCCATTCTCAAAGAATTAAAAACAGTAAAGGAGCAGCTTGAAACCTGTCCGGCAGAACGTACTGATTTGAAAGAAGAATATCAGAATCGTCTGGATGTGATCCATGAATTTGCACCGAAGATGATGAGCGAAGACGAAATCAGGGAAGTTCTGACCACAAAATATGCCGAAGTTGTGGCAACTAAGAATAAAGGACAGATTATGAAAGCTGTTATGACTGAATTAAAGGGAAAGGCTGATGGAAAGACCATCAACCAGGTCGTTGCGGAACTTTGTAAATAAGCATGGAAAAAATGTATGAAACGGCACAAAAGCCGGAAAGAGTAATATTAGTCGGTGTGAATGAGGGCGGCGATGAGAAAGAGGTACGGGAATCCCTGGATGAACTGGGAGAACTCGTAAAAACGGCAGGGGCAGAGCCGGTGGCTGTGCTTGTGCAGAATCGCGAGAAAATACATCCAGGAACTTATATCGGCAAAGGAAAGATAGAAGAACTGAGAAATGCGATCAGCCTGTCGCAGGCAACCGGTATTGTCTGTGATGATGAACTGTCACCGGCACAGCTTAAGAATCTTGAGCAGGAGCTGGAAACAAAGGTAATGGACAGAACATTGATTATTCTTGACA
>OGEK01001867.1_pt1 | contig 11867 bp, 10 predicted proteins | sample 1570641 | NCBI WGS metagenome assembly OGEK01 (sample SAMEA2582136, study PRJEB24529) | metagenome | biome: Human gut stool | place: China | collected 2011
GAACATTAGTACATATAGATAAATTATTAGAAATAACAAAAGAAGTGATAGATAAAGAAATCTCAGGAATAATTATTCCTAAAAATGATGAGGAAATGTCAATAAAAGAGATAGTAGAAGAGATAATTAAAAAAGAAAATAAAGAGAAACTATTAATTAAGTTTCCTAAGCTTATAATAAATACTTTATATAAAATAGATCCTGAAATGATTGAAAGCTTATATGGAAATTTAATATTTAGATAAGGAGCATAAATGGAATATGATTTTTCTGTGTTAATGTCAGTTTATTATAAAGAAAATCCTGAACATTTTCAAAAAGCTATGGAAAGTATACTTAATCAAGAATTAAAACCAAGTGAAATAATTTTAATAGAAGATGGTCCTTTAACAACTGAATTATACAAAAAAATTAATATGTTTTTGTGTAAGAATAAAAATATAAAACTGATAAAATTTAAAAAAAATATGGGTTTAGGAGAGGCTTTAAGAGTAGGAGTAATAAATTGTTCTAATGAATTAATTGCTAGGATGGATACAGATGATATAGCAAAAGTAGCTAGATTTAAAGAACAAATAGAGGTTTTTAAAAACAATCATAATATAGATGTGGTTGGAAGCCTAATGGATGAATTTAAAGAAGTAGATGGTGAAATAAAAATTTTGAATGTAAAAGTAGTTCCTGAAAATAATCAAGATATTATAAAAAAATTAAAATTTTCAAATGCTCTCAATCATCCAACAGTTATGTTTAAAAAATCTAAAGTATTATTAGCTGGTAATTATGATGAAAAGTTTAATAAATTAGAAGATTATTATTTGTGGGGAAGAATGGCTCTAAATAATTGTGCATTTTATAATATTCAAAAGAGTTTATTATATTTCAGAATAACTGAGGAAACTTCAAAAAGAAGAAGCGGGCTAAAAATGTTTTTAGGAGATTTTAAACTTCATAAATATTTTTTAAAAAATAAATTTATAAATTTTTATGAATTTATTAGAAATATCAGTATTTGGGGATGTTATAGGTTTTTACCATATAGATTGATGTATAAAATAAAAAAAATATTAAAAATATGAGTGGAAATTTTTAGAAAACATGTTGATAAAGAATGAAAATAATAAAAAATGGGTCTGAATAAAAATAGGGAGAAGCAGATGAAAATAGGAATAATTACACATTATGATGTTCATAATCATGGAGCAGTATTACAAATGTATGCTTTGGTAAGAGTCTTAAATAGTTTAGGGAATGAAGCTAAGGGGTTAACTTTTTCTAAAAATTATGATTTTTTAGAAAAATATGCAGAAAACAAATATAATATTTCTTTGAAATCACTTCCATATTATATTGGATATTTATTAGAAAAAGGGATTAAAAAAACATATTTTAATTATAAAAAGAAACAAATTTTAGATAATTTTAAATTAATAAATAAAATGTTTGAAGAAAAAAATTCAAAATCTAAAAATTTAGATGCTGTTTTTATAGGAAGTGATGAGGTTTTTAGTATAGAAACAGGTTTAACACCTGAATTTTGGGGAAATAATGTAAAGTGTAAAAATATTTTTTCTTATGCTGGATGTTTTGGACCAACAACATTAGAATTTATAAAAGAAAAAAATGCAGAGGAGTTTATAAAAAAAGGGATTAATAATCTAAAAGAAATTTCAGTAAGAGATGAAAATTCAAAAGAGATTATAGAAACTCTATCTGATAAAAAAGCAACTTTAGTATGTGATCCAGTAATTTTATATGGATATATAGAAGAGAAAGAAAATTTTAAGAAAAAATTTAATGAGAAATATGTGTTGGTTTATTCTTATGATAATAATATGAACAAAGATAATGAAATTATTAATATAAAAAAATTTGTTAAAAAAAATAATTATAAAATATATTCAGTAGGATTTTATCATAAATGGTGTGATAAAAATATAAATTGTAATCCAATAGAGCTTCTGGAATACATAAGTAATGCAGAAATTATATTGACTGATACTTTTCATGGAACAGTTATTTCTTTAATAATGAATAAAGAATTTGTTACAAAAGTACATATAAATAGCAATAAACTTGGATTTTTATTGAGAGAGTATGAATGTATTGAAAGAATCACAAAAGACTTTTCAGATATTTCAGAAATTACAATAAGAAAAATAGATTATAAAAAAGTAAATAAAATAATTGATAAAAAAAGAGAATTATCAATGAATTATATTAAAAGTTGCTTGGAGAAAGTTGAAAATGAAAAATAATATATTAAAAATAGAAAATGAGATAAATCATTGTACAAGTTGTCAACTTTGTTCAGCTGTGTGTCCTGTTGGTGCAATAAAAATAAAAGTAAATGGGGAAGGTTTTTATCAGCCAATTATAAGTAATGAAAAATGTATTAATTGTGGAAAATGTATTTCTGTTTGTTATAAATATGATACTTCAATAATAATGAATGATAAATATAAAAAAGTTTATGCTGCTAAAAGTAAAGATAAAAATCTTTTATTAAATTCAACATCAGGTGGAATTGCAACTCATTTAGCAGAAGAATTAATTTTAAATGGTTATAAAATTATTGGAGTTGAATATGATTATAAAAATAATAGGGCAAGGAATATTATTATTGAAAATATTGATGAGTTAAAAAAGATTCAAGGCTCAAAATATATTCAGTCGTATTCAGAAGAAATATATATAAAAATTATTAAAAATTTAAAAAATGAGAAATATGCAATATTTGGTCTACCATGTCAGATATATGGAATTGATAAATATTTGAGACAAATAAACAAAAGAGAAAATTTTATATTAATTGATTTATTTTGTCATGGATGTCCCAGCTTAAATTTATGGAAAAAGTATTTAAGTTTTATAAAGCAAAAATATAAATTAGATAAAATAAAAAAAATAGAATTTAGAAGTAAAAATAAGGGGTGGCATGAATATATAATATCAATTTTAGATGAAAATGAACAGTATTTTATAAGTAAAAATGTTCAAGATAGTTTTTTTAAATTATTTTTTAGTAATAAAATTTTGAATGAATCTTGTTATGAATGTAAATTAAGAAGTACTTTAAATTATACAGATATAAGACTTGGTGATTATTGGGGAGCGGAATATGATTTAGATACTGAAGGAGTTTCCGCAGTTGTGTTAGTTACACAAAGAGGAAGAGAAGTATTTGAAAATATAAAAGATAAAATAAAAATGAAAAAAAGTAATTTAAAAGCTATTATAAAATGTCAATCTTATGGAAAAAATTATAAATTTAATGAAAAAGAAAGAAAAAATATCTTAAAAATATTAGACAAAAATAATAATTTTGAAATATTTTTAAAAGAATATAACAAAAGGCTTTCTAGGAAAGAAAAATTAAAGTATATATTAAAAAATATATTTTATTTATTACCACAGAAATTAAGATATTCTTTAAAAAAATATTTTCATGGTAGATAATACAAATAAAAAAAGTTTATATTTATTTTATAACAAAGAAATTTTTTAATTGTTTTCAAAGTGTAAAGTAAATCAGAATAAAATTAGAAAAAATTCTTGTAATAGTCAAAGTATTTAATATAAATATTTTGTCTTCTAGAGTTAGAATTTAAACTAATACAAGACTTATAAAAGAAACTTTTGATTTCTAGATTTATCTTTCCATAATTGTAAAAAAGTTTTGGAAAAATAGTCAAGATAAATAATCAAATTTTTTATATATAGTTAGTAACTATTCTTTCGTTTAGGTGGAATGATAAATTGTGACAAACTGTATATTTAAACTTAGAAATAATTCATATAAGTTTAAGTTAGTAGAAATAAAACTTTGTAAAGAAGAAGAAGTTATAAAAAAAATTTAAGAAAGGAAAATAATGATTAATATATGTTATATGATTTCTCATTTAGAAAATCGTGGACCAGTAAACATACTATATGGAATAATAAAAAATTTAGATAAAAAACAATTCAAAGCAATTATTATAACCCTAAAGGAAGAAAAAATAAATAGTAGAGTAAAAGAGTTCGAAGAGTTAGGAATAAAAATAATTTTATGTAACATATCAGATTTTGAAATAATGTGTAGTCAAACTTTTAAATTAGATTTAATAATGAAACAAGAAAAAATAGATATAATTCATGCACAATGTTCTAGAAGTAGTATATTTCTTTCGAAGTTAGGAAATAAATATAAAAAAATATCAACTATTCATTGTGATTTTTCAACATATTTTATTTATAGATTTGGGTTTATTATAGGGAAAATATATAGTTTTTTGTATTTAAAAGCTTTGAAAAAAATGAATTTAAACATAAGTTGTGGGAAAGGAGTTGCTGCTTTAATTTGGAAGAACAATATTCTTAAAACACAAGTAGTTCAAAATGGAATTGATAGAGAAAAAATAAATATAAAAAATATAAAATTAACAAAGGAAGAGTTAAGAAAAAAATTAAACTTGAAAGAAAATAAAAAATATTTTGTATCAGTTGGTTCATTAAGTGAAGGGAAAAATGTATTATTTTTAGCTAAATATTTTTCAAATACAGAAATAGAAAATATTAGTTTAATTTTACTTGGAACTGGAAATAAGAGAGAAGAAATAATAAACTTAAAGAGCTCAAATATAAAATTAACAGGGAAGTTATCGTTAGAAGAAGTTCAAGAATATTTAAAGGTTAGTGATTTTTATATATCAGCATCAAGAACTGAAGGACTACCAAATTCAGTTTTAGAAGCTTTAGAATTTGAATTACCAGTTTTATTATCTAATATAGAACCACATAAAGAAATTTTAGAAAATTATGACTGTGGAGAATTATTTGAATTGGATAATATAGATAGTTTAGAAAGTAAAATAAAGAAAATCTTAAATAAAATAAAAGATAATGATGAATATAAAAAGATAAAAGTTTTTATAGATGCCAAAAGAATGAGTAAAGAATATGAAAAAATATATTATAGCCTAGTAAAGGATTTAAATAATAAATATACCTAAAATAATGTTTTTATTTCTAACATTTTATTTTTATTAAAAGATAGAATTAAGAAATAATCAAAAAATAAATCTTGTAAAATTTTAAGTATAATAACTCTGGTTTTATTAGTTAAAGTTCAAAGTATTTTTTAAAGTTATTTCAATTTTTAATGTAGGAATGGATTGTATATAAAACTAAACTTTTAATAAAGTTTTTAATGATTATTTTTTTAATTTTACTAATTAGGTTAGAAAATATATATTTACCTTATTTTAAATAAAAAATATTAATCTAGGAGTTAAAAAATGAAAGGAATATATCTAAATTTTGTTCAAGAATACGAAATAGGAGTAATTAAAAAATTAAATTTTCAAATTAAATCTTTTAATAAATTAGGAGTGAATATAAAAAAATGTAAAATTATTGAAGATAAGTTTTATATAGATGATTTTTTTATAAACAATTATCATACTGGAACAAGTTTTAAAGAAAAATTATCAAGAAAAATAGATTTATATTTTTGTTTAAAAAAATTACAAAAAACTAAATTGTATGAAGATATAGATTTTATGTATATAAGATATTTCTATTCATCACCATGGTTCATATCGTATTTAAAATTTTTAAAGAAAATAAATTTAAAAATAATTTTAGAAGTTCCAACATATCCATATGATGGGGAAGTAAAAGATAATTTTTTTATTAGATGGGATAAAAAATATAGAGAAGAATTACATAAATATGTTGATAAAGTAGTAACTTATTCTGATGATAAAGAAATTTGGAGAATTCCTTGTATAAATATTTCTAATGGAATTGACTTGGAAGAAATACAAATGATAGATAGAGAAAAAACAGAAAGTAAAATAATTTTTATGAGTGTATCAAATTGTTCAATTTGGCATGGAATAGATAGATTTATATATTCAATATTAGAATATATAAAAAATAATGGAAAAGAAAAAATAATTTTTAATATAGTTGGTGAGGGAAATGAGACTTTTAAATTAAAGCAAATAGTTAATGAGAATAAAGAATTAGAAAACATAGTAATTTTTCATGGAAGAAAATCAGGGAAAGAATTAGATGAAATCTATAATGAAGCAGATGTTGGTGTAGGAGGGTTAGCTGCTTTCAGACAAGGATTAACAACAGGAAGTGGGTTAAAGAATAGAGAATATTGTGCTAAAGGAATTCCATTTATAAATGGAGATATTGATAATAGTTTTGTAGGATGTAAATTTGTCTATAATGTATTAAATGATAGTTCATTATTTAGTATAAAAGAAATAATAGAATGGTATAAAAATTTAAATATCACATCAGAAGAAATAAGAAAATATGCAGAAAATAATTTATCTTGGGATATACAAATGAAAAAGGTTATAGAAGGTATAAAGGAGTTAATGTAGAAAATGGGAGAAAGAAAAGTGGAAATTAATAAAATAGCAGTAGTAGGAATGGGGTATGTAGGATTACCATTAGCAATTACATTCTCTGAACAAGAATTTAATGTTATTGGATTTGATATTAATGAAGGAAAAATTAGTAAATATTTAACCGGAGAAGATCCAACAAATGAAGTTGGAGATGAAAGAATTAAAAATTCTAAAAATATAGAATTTACTTCTGATGAAACAAAACTAAGAAAAGCTAACTTCATTATAGTAGCAGTTCCAACTCCAGTTCTTGAAAATAAAATGCCAGATTTAAGGCCACTTGAAGGAGCTTCTAAAATAGTGGGAAGAAATTTATCTAAAGGAACAATAGTTGTATATGAATCAACAGTATATCCAGGAGCTACTGAAGAAGTTTGTATGCCTATTTTAGAAAAAGAATCAGGAATGATATGTGGAAAAGATTTTAAAATAGGATATTCCCCAGAGAGAATAAATCCAGCAGATAAAATAAATACTCTTACTAAGATTGTAAAAATTACTTCAGGAATGGATAAAGAAAGTAGTGATATTATTGCTCAGGTCTATGGAGAAATAATAACAGCAGGAATACATAGAGCCAGTTCAATAAAAGTAGCTGAAGCAGCAAAAGTAATAGAAAATTCTCAAAGAGATATAAATATAGCTTTTGTAAATGAACTTTCTTTGATATTTGACAGAATAGGAATTGATACAATGGAAGTTCTTGAAGCAGCAGGAACTAAATGGAATTTCATTCCATATAAACCAGGACTTGTAGGAGGACACTGTATAGGAGTTGATCCATATTATTTGGCAAACAAAGCATCAGAACTTGGATATCATGCACAGGTAATACTATCAGGAAGAAGAATAAATGATGGAATGGCAAAATTTATTGCTGAAAAAACTATTAAAAAATTAATTAATAATAGTATAAGAGTAAAGGGAGCAGATATTTTAGTAATGGGATTAACATTTAAAGAAAATTGTCCAGATTTAAGAAATTCTAAAATAAATGATGTAATTACTGAATTAAAAGAATACGGAGCTAATGTTCATGTAATAGATCCAATAGCACCAAAAGAAGAAGCAAAAAGAGAATATGGAATAATTTTAGAGGATGAGAACTGTATAAAAAATATGGATGCTGTAGTAGTAGCAGTAGGACATAAAGAATATAGAGAAATGGAAATTGAAAAATTAAGAAAATATTTTAATCCAGTATATTCTAAACCTCTATTAATAGATGTAAAATCAATATTTAATAGAGAAAAAGCTGAAAAAGAATATGATTATTGGAGATTATAAGGAGAAAAGTATGATGAATATTCCATTATTAAATCTAAAAAGACAGTATAAATATTTAAAAAATGATATAGAAAAAGTGATTTCTGAAATATTAGAAAGTGGAGCATACATAAATGGTCCATATACTAAAAAACTTGAAGAAAGATTGAAAGAATATTTAAATGTGAAACATGTTATAGGAGTTGCTAATGGAACAGATGCTCTAGTAATAACATTAAAATCTCTTGGAATAAAAGAAGGAGATGAAGTTATAACAACACCTTTTACATTTTTTGCAACAGCAGAAGCTATATCAATGGTAGGAGCAAAACCAGTTTTTGTAGATGTAAGGTTAGAAGATTTTAATATTGATTCAGAGAAAATAGAAATAGCAATTACAGATAAAACGAAAGCCATAATGCCAGTACATATATTTGGAACTCCAGCAAATATGGATAAGATTAACGAAATTGCTCAAAGATATAGCCTTTATGTAATAGAGGATGCTTGCCAGGCAATAGGAGCAAAATATAAAGAGAAAATGGTAGGAAGTATAGGAGATGCAGCATGCTTTTCATTTTTCCCAACTAAAAATTTAGGAACATATGGTGACGGAGGATTAATTACTACAAATAATGATGAAATTGCTTCTATATGTAGAGCATTGAAAGCTCACGGAAGTGGAGTTCAAGGTGAAATCGCTTTCAATCTTTTAAATAATGTTCAAAAAGAAGTAAGAGAAGAAAAAAATGTAGATGATACAGTATATAATCCTAAAAAATATTATAACTATTTAATTGGATATAATTCAAGATTAGATGAACTTCATGCAGGAATCTTAAATATAAAATTAGATTATCTTGATAAATGGAATGATAAGAGAATAGAAAATGCAAAGTACTTTGATGAAAACTTAAAAAATACAGAATTTAAACTAATGAATTTAGATAAAGAAAATAAGAATGTTTATCATATGTATATATTGCGGAGTGAAAATAGAGAACAGCTGATAGAAAAACTTGAAAAGAATGGAATTGGTTATGGAATATATTATCCAATACCATTACATTTACAAAAAGTTTATAAAAAAATGGGATATAATGAAGGAGATATGCCAAATTCAGAATATCTTTCAAAGAGAACAATTGCAATACCAGTAGATCCAGAGTTAATACAAGAAGAAAAAGAATATATAGTAAATATTTTGAGATAGGAGAAAAAATGGATTTTACTTATAAAGCATATAAAGAAATGATCAAGAAATTACTTGATAAAGGTTATGAAATATCTGATTATAAAAATTATAAAGAAAAAAAGAAAGTAGTAATTTTAAGGCATGATATAGACACTTCATTAGAAAAAGCATTAAGGATAGCAAAAATTGAAAAAGAATTAAATGTAAATTCAACATATTTTATATTATTAAGTACAGACTTTTATAATATTAATTCAGAGAAGTCATTAAGAATATTAAAAGAAATAAAAAGATTAGGTGGAAAAATAGGACTTCATTTTGATGAAAAGAAATATAAGATAAGTGATAAAGAAGATTATATAAAATATGTAAATTATGAATTGGATATTTTATCAAAGATATTAAATGAAAGAGTAGATATGGTGTCAATGCATAGACCTTCTAAAGAATTTTTAGAAATGGATTTAGAAATACCCAATGTAATAAACTCATATCAAAAAGTTTTTTTTAATAAATTTAAATATGTTTCAGATTCTAGAATGAATTGGAGAGAAAATATAGAGGAAATAATTGAGAATAATCAATATAAAGCTTTACATATTTTAACTCATCCTTTTTGGTATGAAGAAAATGAAAAAACTATGCAGGAAAAATTAAAAACTTTTTTAAATAGTGCTACTTTAGAGAGATATAATTCATTAAATGAAAATATGAGAGATTTTGAAGAAATTTTATCGAAGGAGATTTTAAATGATTATCAAAAAGTTTAAGTATAATGTAAAAAAAATAAATGAAAAATATAACTTCAATATCTACAATGCTTCAACTTTAAGCAATCCCAAAGATAATACAATAATTTTTTTAAAAAAAGATAATGAAGAATTATTAGAAAAATTAAAAAATATAAAAAATTCTATTTTAATAATAAATGATAAGTTAGATGCTAAAAAGTTAGAAGAGTACAATTTGGTAATTTATGATGAAAATCCAAGATTAAGGTATGCACAATTATTAACAGAGATTTTAAAAAAGGATAAAAAAGAATATAAAAATTTTTTTAAAGATGGATATTATTTTGGAGAAAATATAGAAATTGGAAAAAATGTAATAATAGAACCTTTTGTAAAAATAGGAAGTAATATACAAATTGGAGATAATACAATTATTAAGAGTGGAGCACTAATAGAAAATAATGTAAAAATAGGGAAAAATTGCTACATAAGAGAAAAAAGTGTTATTGGTGGAGAAGATTTTGGAATAGAGAGGGATAAAGAAGGAAGGACTTTTAGAATTCCTCATATAGGAGGGGTGATTATTGGAGACAATGTTGAAGTTGGAACCTTTTCAACTGTTTGCAGTGGAACAATTGAAGCAACTATTGTAGAAGATTATGTAAAAATAGATACAGGTGTAAATGTAGGACATAATACTAAAATAGGAAAAGGAACTTTAATAACTGCTGGAGTGATAATAGGAGGGAGTACAATAGTAGGAAAAAATTGTACTTTAGGTTTAAATTCATCTATAAAGAATGGGATCCAAATAGGCAATAACGTTATTTTGGGAATGGCAGCTAGAATAGTAAAAAGTATAGAAGATAATCAAATTTTGACAAATGAAAAGGCAGATACATTAGAAAATATTATAAAATTTAGTAATTACAAAAAAGAAATATTGAAAAAATTATAAATAAATTTGAGGAGAAAAAATGGAATTTAAAATAAATATTTTAATCGGAAGTTGTGGAGGATTAACAGGATTCTATTTATTAAAAGAATTGAAAAATAATTATCCAAAGTGTAAAGTTTATGGATTTGATTCCAATATAGAATGTGCAAGCAAAATATATCTTGATAAAATTATGAAAGCTCCATTAATTTCAGAAAAATTTTTTATACCTTTTTTAATTAAAACTTTAAATAATAATAATATAGATGTTTATATTCCAACACTTTCACAGGAAATTAAATTAGTTGCAAAATATAAAGAAGATATAATTAAACATACTAAAAGTAAATTTTTGATTTCTCCATATAAAAGTATAGAAATTTTAGAAACTAAAAATTTAGCTTATGAAGAATTAAAAAAAATAGGAATAATTGTTCCCAAAATAATTGAAGATGAACTCCCTAAATTTCCTATTTTTATAAAACCTAAATATGGAAGTGGAAGTAAAAGTTCTTTCAAAATAAATGATATAGAAGAATATAAATTTTATAAGAGTAAATATCCAAATAGTTTCTTTTCAGAATATTTAGAGGGAACTGAATATACAATAGATAGTATTTTTGATGGAAAAGGTAGATTAATATCTTATAATCAAAGAATAAGAAAAAAAGTATTTAATGGAGCAGTAATTGTATCTCAAAATAATTTTGAGTATGATTTTAAGAATATTATAAAAAAAATTTCAAGTCATTATAAAATATGTGGTGTTGCAAATTTTCAATTTATACTTTCCAATAAAATTCCATATTTAATAGATATAAATCTTAGATTTGCTTCTGGAGGATTACCTTTAAGTATTAAATCGAATCTTAATATATTAGAGTTGATATTTAAAATATTGTTTAATATTTCATTTAATAAAGAAGAATATCAATCTGATAAGAAAAATAGAATTATGTATAGATATTATGAGGAGTTTTATGAAGAAAATTAAATATATTATTGATTTTGATGGAACAATTGTAGATGTATGGGAGCGATATTATAGAATTTTTATAGAATATTTTAAAGTTGATATTTTAAAAGAAGATTATAAAAAATTAAAAAAGATTTTTCCTTATGATATAGATTTAATAGAACATTTAAAATTAGAAAATTCTAATGAATATTATAAATTTAAAAAAAAATATTTAGAAGATATAGAATATTTAAAAAAAGATACATTATTAATTGAAAAAGAAAAAATAGTGAAAATATTTAAATTATCTAATGTAATTTTATTAACAATAAGAAATAATAAAAGAAATTTAAATATTTTCACTATT
>OGEK01001869.1_pt1 | contig 11861 bp, 9 predicted proteins | sample 1570641 | NCBI WGS metagenome assembly OGEK01 (sample SAMEA2582136, study PRJEB24529) | metagenome | biome: Human gut stool | place: China | collected 2011
TCAATGCAACAGGAGGATTTATTTATGCGCAATTTTAGGAAAATTATAATCAGAGTGGCAGTGGTAGTGCTTATTTTTGCCATAATAAATCAGGGACTGAACTTTATTTTCGTTCCATACAGTTATGTTGCAGTGGATTATCATAATCTGAAGCAGAAAGAATACGATATACTTTATGTGGGGACTTCACATGGAAAATGCGGTATCGATCCGACAGAGGCAGAAGCGGTATCGGGAAAGTCCGGTGTAAATCTCTGCCTGGGCGGGGAATATCCGGCATACACTTACTATATGGTAAAACAGGCCTGCAGCATACATATTCCGGAACAGATTGTATATGAAATAGATGGTGGCTATTGGACAACGGATGAATACATTGGTACGGACAGCTGCAGTATCTTTGGCGAAATGGATTTTTCTGCCGTAAAGGCAGAATTCTTTCTGAAGCATTTCTTCAGTCAGGACTTCCGTGTAACCTTGTTTCCGTGGTATAACTACCGTAAGGAATACCGGATGATTAAGAAAAATATCAGCAATAAGCTGTCCGGAGCGGATAAGAGCTATGACACTTCCGTATTTCAGGATGCTTCCCAGGAATACAGGGAGGATGGTTTTATCTATCGCTATCCGGTTGCCGATGAGGAAAAAGGCTTTACGAATTTTGTGGAATGGAACAGCGGCGAGGTAAGGGAGGAACACCTGGTATATTTTGAGAAACTCGTAAAATTCTGTAAAGAAAAGGACATTGAGCTTACTTTGCTGATTACACCGGTTCCGCAGGAAACGTATGAAGCATATCAGGCATCTTACGATCAGGAACATGCGTATATTGCAGCTCTGGCAGAGAAAGAGGGACTGGAATTTCTCGACTTTAACAAAGAGGATACCGGGGACTTTTCAAAGGCACTGGAATCCTATGTGGATCGCGAAGGACATATGACGGGAGAGGCTGCCGGGGGATTCAGCAGGGAACTTGGAAAAAAATTGAAAGAAAATTAAAAAAAGTAGTTGACAGACGGAATGAAATCGTGTATACTATGCAAGTACTCAACGAGAGGAAATGTTGAGTGCAGAATATGCGCGAGTGGCTCAGTTGGTGGAGCACGACCTTGCCAAGGTCGGGGCCGCGGGTTCGAGTCCCGTCTCGCGCTCTTTTTATGGAAGAAAGCCTTTGGTTCAGGCTTTCTTTTTTGTTTGCAAAAAATTATATTTTATAGAAATTACACTTAAAATTTGCTTTCTTTTTTGCTGTATTATGATATAATTACAGAATACAACAAAAAGGAGAGTGAAGAGATGAATAATTTAAAAGTACGAACAAAACTTGGCCTTATGGTTTTTATTACAGCACTCGCTATGATAATCAGCGGCTTTATTGCATTGAACAGCATGAACCAGGTCAAAAAAGATGCATTGACAGAGATGGACGCACAGATTCGCAGTGATTATGATGACCAGATAAAACAGCAGGTCGAATCGGTAATATCTCTGACACAGGAAATTTATGATCAGTGTAAGGCAGGAGCTTATACACTGGAGGAAGCAAAGAAACTGGCAGCGGATGAGATCCGGGAACTCAGATACGGAGAAGCAGGTTATTTCTGGGTGGATCAGTATGACGGAACGAATGTGGTACTGCTGGGAAACAGTACGGAAGGTACAAATCGTCTGAATGCAAAGGATGGAGAAGGTTCTTTGTTTATCCAGGCGATTATCAAGGCCGGTAAGCAGTCGGACGGCGGATTTACTGATTATGTTTATCCAAAGAAAGGAGAAACAGAAGATTTTCCAAAGCGTGCTTACAGCAAGGCGTTTGCCCCGTTTGAATGGGTAATTGGTACGGGAAATTATACGGATTATATCGATGATGCCATCAATACCATGAATGAGGAATTTTCCGCAAGTGTAAACCAGAAGATGGGAGCATATATTTCTGCGATTGTGGCCGGTCTGGTGCTTATGATTCTGCTTTCTGTTACAATCAGCTTCAATGTGACAAAAGCACTGCGCCGGGTAAGAAATTATACAAAGGTTCTTTCCAGCGGAGATTTTATGACGAAAATGGCAGATAAGGATTTGAAGCGCAAAGATGATTTTGGCGATCTGTCAAGGGCGATGGAGTCCATGCGGGATGAGATGCAGGGACTGATTGGAGATGTAAAAGAAGAAACCACACGCATTACGGATATGCTCAATGAGATTACCATTAATATGGATGAATTAAATAAGGATATCCGTGGAGTTTCGGAAACAACGGAAAGCCTGGCGGCGGGTACACAGGAAACAGCCGCATCTGCGGAAGAAATCGATGCAACGGCACAGGAAATAGAACATACGGCAAAGAATATTGCGGTGCGTGCACAGGATGGTGCCAAAGAGGCAGTACAGATTTACCAGAGAGCACATCAGGCGAAAGAAGCAACAAGGCAGCAGCGGGAAAAAGCAAAACAGATTAGTGCGGAAATCGGAACCAGTCTGAGAAAGGCATTAAAAGATGCAGAGGTAGTGGAAGAGATTTCAGATCTTGCTCAGGCGATTATGAATATTACCAGTCAGACAAATCTTCTGGCACTGAATGCTTCCATTGAAGCAGCAAGAGCCGGAGAGGCAGGAAAAGGATTCGCAGTAGTTGCGGATGAGATCAGAAACCTTGCAGAACAGTCAAAAGATACCGTTGCAAGCATTCAGGGTATCACGCAGAATGTAACGGAAGCTGTGAACCAGCTGGCAGGAGATTCCCATGCACTGCTTGAATTTGTGACAACCGATATTACGAAGAATTTTGATGATTTTGAAGGAATGGCAGATTCCTATAATAGCGATGCAAAACAGATTGATGAACTTGTGGCAGATTTCAGTGCAGTATCTGAAGAACTTCTGGCATCCATTACCAATGTTCTGGATGCAATCAGTGAGGTAAGCAGGGCATCAAATGACGGTGCAGAAGCTACAACGGAGATTGCGGACAAGTCGGCAAATGTACTTCGAAAGGCAGATGTTGTAATTGAAGAAGCAAAGAAAGCTGATGCAGAATCCAACCAGATGAGAGATTCGGTAGAGAAATTTATCGTATCATAATATTTGTTGAGAAAAATTATCAATAAATATTTACATATATTACTTCTTGCGGTAAAATAATCAGAGTTTCATGAAGACAAATGAAGAAAGTTACGAAATAGAGGTATATATGACATTAGATAAACTGGAAGTAGGAAAAGATGCTGTCATTCAGGCAGTAAGATGTCAGGAGCCATCATTGCGCAAACATATCCTTGATATGGGGTTAACACCAGGAACTGAGGTGACTCTTGTCAAAATTGCACCAATGGGAGACCCGATTGAAGTAAGGGTTCGCGGATATGAGCTGACATTGCGTAAGGACGATGCAGCTCATATTGATTTAACTGAAATCCATGATGCACACAGATGCGAAAAGGAAAAGAAGCAATATCATTATATAGAACATCCGCGCATGGGGGAAGAAAAAGCTTACCGTACTAAGAAAAACGGAAGAGAGATTCCGGAAGGTGAACCATTAAAATTTGCACTTGCAGGAAATCAGAATTGTGGCAAGACTACTCTGTTTAACCAGCTGACGGGTTCAAACCAGCATGTGGGAAATTTCCCGGGTGTTACGGTTGACAGAAAGGATGGAGTAATCCGTAAACATCCGGAAGCAACTGTTACGGATTTGCCGGGAATATATTCGCTGTCTCCATATACAAGTGAGGAGATTGTTACAAGAGAATTTCTTCTGGACAGCAAGCCGGATGGTATTATTAATATTGTGGATGCAACGAATATTGAACGGAATCTGTATCTTACCATGCAGCTGATCGAACTTGGTATCCCTATGGTACTGGCATTAAATATGATGGATGAAGTGCGGGAAAATGGTGGAACAATACATATTAATACACTGGAAGCCCAGCTGGGAATTCCGGTAGTTCCGATTTCAGCTGCTAAAAATGAAGGAATTGATGAATTGATAGAACATGCAATTCATGTAGCAAGATATCATGAATGTCCTGGAAGGACGGATTTCTGCGAGCCGGATGGCGCTGATGGCGGAGCAGTTCACAGGTGTATTCATGCGATTACCCATCTGATAGAAGACCATGCAGGAAGAGTACATATACCACTTCGTTTTGCGGCAACAAAGCTTGTAGAAGAAGATGAACTGATTAGCACTTCTTTAAAACTGGATCAGAATGAACTGGATACACTGGAACATATTATTTCACAGATGGAAGAAGAAAGCGGAAAAGACAGGGAATCTGCACTCGCGGATATGAGATTTTCTTTTATTGAACGTATATGCGGAGAATCTGTGGGAAAGCCACTGGAAAGCAGGGATCATATCCGCAGTCAGAAAATAGATCGGGTATTGACGGGAAAATATACGGCAATACCGGCATTCCTGGGGATTATGGCACTGGTGTTCTGGCTGACATTTGGTGTTATCGGAAAGATTCTGTCACAGGGAATGGATGCATTAATTGTATGGTTTACCGGAATCTGTGATAAAGGTCTTGAAAGTTATGGCATTAATCCGGTTGTTCATTCTCTGATAATTGATGGTATTTTTGCCGGAGTAGGAAGTGTATTGAGCTTTCTTCCGGTTATTGTAACACTGTTTTTCTTTTTGTCCATACTGGAAGACAGTGGATATATGGCAAGGGTTGCATTTGTCATGGATAAGCTTGTCCGGAAAATCGGATTATCCGGACGGAGTTTCGTGCCGATGTTAATTGGATTCGGGTGTTCAGTGCCGGCGATTATGGCAACCAGGACACTGCCATCTGACCGGGACAGAAAGATGACGATACTTTTGACCCCGTTTATGAGCTGTTCGGCAAAACTGCCGATTTATTCTCTGTTTGCAGCAGCCTTTTTTCCACGGTATGCAGCAGGAGTCATGATCCTGCTTTATATAACAGGAATTCTTGTTGGAATCCTGGTAGCATTTGTTTTGAAAAATACGGTATTTCAGGGAGAGCCTGTACCATTTGTAATGGAATTACCGAATTACCGGATGCCAAGTGCAAAAAGTGTCGGGCAGCTGATTTGGGATAAGGCAAAGGATTTTGTTACAAGGGCATTTACGGTTATCTTTGTGGCAACTGTGATCATCTGGTTTTTGCAGACATTCGATACCAGACTGAATGTTGTCAGAGATTCTTCAGAGAGCCTGCTTGCATTGATTGGCAGTGCAATTGCACCTGTATTTGCACCGCTGGGCTTTGGAGACTGGAAGATGTCGACAGCATTGATTACCGGATTCACGGCGAAGGAAAGTGTGGTTAGTACACTGACGGTATTGCTTGGAGGTACTACAGCAGCATTGGACAGTGTGTTTAGTGGATTTACGGCATTTGTATTTCTGATATTTTCGCTTTTGTATACACCATGTGTAGCAGCCATTGCGGCAGTGAAACGGGAAATAGGCGGCAGAAATGCACTTATAGTGGTTGTTTTTCAATGCGGCATTGCATGGCTTGTAGCATTTCTGGTACATTTTGTGGGAACGATGCTGGGGTTTGTTTAAATCGGAGGAAAAAAAGATGAATCTGCTGAGTATTATTCTGATAATTTTAATTGGTATCTGGTTTTTATTTTCTGTAATTATGATAATGAAGAAAGGAAACAGCTGTGGGAACTGCAATATCTGCCGGGAGCAGGGCTGCTCTGCCTGCTGCAGCCAGGAGAAAAAAGCATATGGAAAAAAGAAGAAAGAAATATAAGATTATTTTAGCTTTGGGAAGCATCATCTGTTTTTTTGTCGTTCCATTTATCCTGATAAAGACAGAAGTGAAAGCAGATCCATCTTTTGGCATGGAACAGTTCTTTTCGCTGATATTCTGGCCGATGGCAGGTCTGACACTCTCAGTATTTTGTGCCATGAAAGTACCGGAATGGAGAATAATACTTCTGGCAATGACGGCTGTCTGGATTCTGATTCTGAATCTGATACTTCCGCAGCTGCCATTTTTCCTGTCCTTTCTATGCATTATATTTGAAGGGGCAGGCTATGGAATGATTCATTTCTGGAGCAAAATATAGTGTTTATATAGTTTGTTTTCTGTTAGGCTTAAGATATATACGTATTGTTTTTTTTGAATATTTTATTAAAAATGTAAAAAAATGAAGCGAATGCAACACATTGTATAAGTATGTTGCATTCGCTTCATTTATATTATCGGAACAAAGTACAATTACTTTGGTGCATTTTAAAAATATTTTATTGTCATAATTCAACGCATAGAAATACTTCATCTTTATCATCTTGTGCAATTCCGAGATAGCGCTTTGTAACCTGAAAAGAAGAATGATTAAAGATATTCATAAGCACAGCCTGCGCAGTTCCACATTTCCATGCATAATAACCAAATGTTTTTCGGAGTGAATGACAGCTTATGTGCTCAGGAAGATTACTTTCTGTAGCAGCAGTCTTTATAATGCGGAATGCCTGACTGCGGCTCAGAGGTTTGTTTGTTCCTTTGCGGCTTTGAAATAAATAGATTTTTTCAGATAAAGGGTAACGATGGCGTTTTTGTTCGGAACGTAAATAGTTTTCAAGTGTTCTGCGTAATTGTTTATTTATAATTATCTGATTTTGTTTTTTGTTTTCTGCTCCTGAATTTCTAAATGTTTTTTGAAACGTTTCTTTTTAAAATCATATACATTTCCTCAGGTAAGACCGAGTATATCATTTATTCTTAATGCAGTATTTAACCCTGTGATAATCAGAGTGTAGTTTCTGCTGTTACAGTTGCGATAACGATAATAATCTTTGAAATATTCTAAGGACTGTCGGTTTCTGATTGGCTGTGTTACATTCATATATTTGATTTCCTTGAGAAAGCAATCAATAATGCAATCGATGAAAGTAGTCTTGGAGTGGAACATATCTCTGTAAAATCATCAATAAATGCAGGCGCAGCATCTTTTACTTTTACTTCTGGCAGTGAAGGAAAAGATTCAAAACTGAATCTGAACGATGGATATCTTAAGACATTTACTAACAGTAAAATTGATGGAACAACTGTTGCTCAGGGTCTTGGCACAACAAAATATGCCGGAGAAGCAGTTGATACTAAAGAGTTATTCTATGCCAATATCAATGGACAGTCGCTTGTAGTTACACCAGCGGCAGCAGCAGATAATAAGATGAGTACTATTGCAACCGGACTGCAGACTGCGATTAATACTGCTATTGGTACATATAACACAGGCAGAGATACAGATGATCAGCTGAAGAATGTTACAGTTGAAGTATCAAAGGATGGCCGTCTGGTTGTAAACAGTGAGAGTGGCACAGTATCCTTTTCCGATTTTGGAAGTGGCGAAGCGGTAAAGAAACTGGGACTGGATTCAGCAGGAACAAAAACAGCTGCAAATGGCGGAATGACTCTTCAGAGAGGTGCAAATGAAGGTCAGACCATGAATTTTGGTATTAAAGACATGAGTGCTGCAGCACTGGGCGTTGCCGGAAATAAGGTTGATTTAAGTACACAGGATGGTGCAAAGAAAGCAACAACAACAATTGACGATGCAATTAAGAAAGTATCTGCACAGAGAAGTGAACTGGGTGCTGTCCAGAACAGATTAGAGCATACCATTGCAAATCTTGATACAGCAGCAGAAAATACACAGACAGCAGAATCTGCAATCAGAGATACTGATATGGCTGATACTATGGTTGAGTACAGTAAGAACAATATTCTTGCACAGGCAGGACAGTCAATGCTTGCCCAGGCAAATCAGGCAACACAGGGAGTTCTTTCTTTACTTCAGTAATAGGAAAATGGCAAGTGTAACTTACCGGTAAATAGTTTATAAAAACAAAAGCAACTATAAATCGTAAAATTTATAGTTGCTTTTTTCTTTGCCGTATTTTAAGAAAATCTTTTGTATGCAAAATCTTTGAAATCGACATGACCACCGGTTGTTTTGGAAGCATAGTAGAAAATGCCGATGCGGTACCCCATAAAGTGGTCGAGGGTATAAAGCATCTTTAAGTCAATGCCTGTTTTTACAAAGTCTTTTCCGTTTTCTGAGTAGAAAAATTCAGCGATGTCACGGCTGTCCTCGTAGTCAAAGAAAACACGGAAATAAGCGGTATTGCTGTTCCATGCAAGACGCTCCTGTTCGCCGTCCTTTGTTGTCATGACGAGATATTTCTTTCCGTCCTCCATTTTAATGCCTACAGTTCCGTAATTACTCTGAAGTGCAATCAGTCCGCAGAAATCGCCATCCTTCATGCCATCCAGCTCAGCGGTAACACTTGCCTGGCAGGAAGGGCCTTCCGTTCTCTGTGTCAGTGTATTTCTCGCAAATAAGACATCATCACGCAGGCTTCCAGCAGTCAGTCTTAAATATCCCGGACGTTCGGTAAAGGACCAGAATGCATTGTCCGGATTATGGTTCCACTGCCAGTTATTTGCCAGTTTATTTTCGGTATGATGAAAGTCATCGCTGATTACCATATCAAAGTGTGCGGATTCTTTAAACGGAACTTCCCATTCGTGAGGAACTTTTCCGTCTATGCCGAATACCGGCCAGTTATCTTCCCAGTGAACCGGGAGAATGTATGGAATTCTTCCGACGGCATCGTGATCCTGGAACAGCATGGAGTACCAGTTTCCGTCAGCATCATCAAAGATAGCACCCTGGGCAACACCTTTATTATGATAGCCCATATCATCATCCATCACGATTTTTCTCTCGTAAGGTCCTAAGAGTTCCTTGGAACGGTAGCATACTTCACGTCTGCGTTTGTTTCCATCCGTAGGCCATTCAATGAAAATAAGATAATAATAATCGCCGATTTTGTACGCATGGCAGCCTTCACAGCGCAGACTGATATTTTCCTTCGGGGTAGAGAAGAGAAGCTGGTCAATGCCCCCTTCTTTTACACCGGAAGCATCCGGTTTTAATTCCGTAATCCGGACATCGCCACCGTTATAGAAGATAAAAAGGCGATCACCGTCAAACAGAAGAGAAGGATCGTGATAGATGCCTTCCAGCACATATCTGTCCCATTTGCCGGATTCAATATCATCCGTATAATAGATATAAGTCTGGTTCATTTCATTGCATACAAAGCAGGCATAAAAAAGCCCGTTGTGGTATCTCAGGGAAGTAGCCCACTGGCCGCGTCCGTAAACACCGTTTTTCTCTTTGTTTTCCAGACGGTACATATCATTGTCTTCTACAGAATCAAAGATATAGGACTGGATTTCCCAGTTTACCAAGTCTGTCGATTTCATGATCGGGCATCCCGGCAGTACATGCATGGTAGTGCTTACCATATAAAAATTGTTTCCATGTCTTAATACATCCACATCCGGAATATCTGTCCAGAAGATGGGATTATGTAATGTAATGCTCATAATACTTCCTTTCTTGCATATAATGGTATCATATATAATCATAACATAATGAATAATTGTGTCAATTAGAAAATGAAAAAATGTAGATGGAAAATAAACGGTGTGATATAATAATCTGAAAATCTGAATAGAAAGGAGAATTGTTATGTGGCTTGGAATTCTGATTCCGTTTGTCGGAACGACAATGGGAGCTGCATTTGTATATTTATTAAAGAAAGAAATCAGTATCTTCGTACAGAAAATATTGTCCGGTTTTGCAGCCGGGGTTATGGTGGCGGCATCGGTGTGGTCGCTTCTGATTCCGTCCATGGAGATGTCAGAAAATCTCGGAAGGCTGGCATTTATACCCGCAGCAGCCGGGTTCATGGCAGGTATTTTTTTTCTGCTTTTTCTGGATCATGTGATACCACATCTGCATGTAAGCGAGTCCAAACCGGAAGGGCTGAAGACCTCATTGAAGGAGTCTTCCATGCTGGTACTTGCGGTTACTTTGCATAACATTCCGGAAGGGATGGCAGTCGGGGCAGTGTTTGCCGGAATGGCGGCAGACGATGAAACGATTACACTGATGGGGGCATTGGCACTGGCAATCGGCATTGCAATCCAGAATATCCCGGAAGGTGCGATTATTTCCATGCCGGTGTGCAGTGCCGGAAACAGTAAGAATAAGGCATTTCTGTATGGAATTCTTTCGGGAGTGGTAGAGCCTGTGGGAGCATTGCTTACCATATGGCTGGCGGAATTTATCCTGCCGTTTCTGCCCTATCTTCTTGCATTTGCAGCAGGAGCAATGCTCTATGTAGTGGTGGAAGAACTGATCCCGGAGACTTCCAGGGGAGAACACTCCAATGTCGGAACCATTAGCTTTGCCGTGGGATTTGTACTTATGATGATGCTGGATGTAGCATTAGGATGAAAGGATTTTTATGAAGAAATTAGTTGGTCTGGCAGGTATGCTTGTCCTGGCCTGCCTGTTCCAGGGCTGTGGCAGGAACACGGGCTATGTTCCGGAGAATGCAAAATATGACAAAAGTTTTACCGCCATGGATACTTATATGACTTTTGCGGCATATGGAAAGAACGCAGAGAGTGGTCTGGAAGATGCCCGCAGGCGGGTGCAGGAGATTGAAAATATCTGTTCCGTTACAAGGGAAGGGAGCGAGATATATGGGGTAAATCACAGGACAGAAAATACAGTATCTTTGGGAAAAGAAAGTGCAAAGCTTCTGCGGGAGGCAATGACCATCAGCGAAAGAAGCGGTGGGGCATTCGATGTTACGATGTATCCGGTGCTGCAGCTCTGGGGATTTACAAATGGGGAATACCAGGTTCCGGGAGAAGAAGCATTGAAAGAGGCACTGGGGAAAACCGGATATCAGAAGATAAATGTGGATACGGACGGTGTGGAGCTTGAAGCTGGAATGGAAATTGATTTTGGCGGAATTGCAAAAGGATATGCCGGTGACGAAGCGGCGGTGGCATTAAAAAATGCCGGGGTAAAAAGTGCGATTTTAAGTCTGGGAGGAAATATACAGACCGTCGGGACAAAGCCGGATGGAAGTGACTGGAATGTTGCCATCAAAGATCCGGAGCATACCGATCAGTATATGGGAGTCCTTAAAGTGAGTAATCAGGCGGTCGTTACCTCCGGAGGTTATGAGCGCTATTTTGAACAGGATGGGAAAAAATACTGGCATATTCTGGATCCAAAGACCGGTTATCCGGCACAGAGTGGACTGCTCAGTGTTACGGTAACTGGCAGCAGCGGAATGGAATGTGATGCATTGTCAACGGCATTTTTTGTGATGGGGCTGGAGAAAGCCATAAATTATTATCAGAATTATGGGGGAATTGAGGCAGTCTTTCTTACGGACACAAAAGAAGTCTGGGTAACGCAAGGGCTGAAAAAATCCTTTACACTGACCGGGGATTATGAAAAAGATAGCATTCATTATATTGAAAAGAAGTCTTAAGAAAGATACAAGAGCATTCGTTGAAAAAAAATTTCAATTAACGCTCTTGTATTTTTTTTATAACTAAAGTTAGACAAGACTAACTCACAAGAAGAATATGAATTTTGAAATGATGAAATGGTCAGAAGTAAAGATAATAGTTATAAAACAGAAAAGAAAGAGAGGAAAAGAACTATGAGTCTTACAATTATCGGCGGAAATGAATGCATGGAGAGAAAATATGAGGAGATATGCAGGGGCTACGGACATAAAGTAAAGATTTTTACAAAGGCAAGCGGTATGATTAAAAAGAAAATCGGAAGTCCGGATCTGGTGATCATGTTTACAAATACCGTATCACATAAGATGGTAAATTCTGCATCAAAGGAGGCAAAAAGAAGCGGCATACCTGTGCAGTATTTAAAGAGCAGCAGCGGCTCTGCAGTTAATTTTCAGGTTACCGGCGGTCAAAGTAAATATGGTTCAACAAAAAATGCCGGCGGAACCGTCAGCA
>OGEK01001878.1_pt1 | contig 11809 bp, 16 predicted proteins | sample 1570641 | NCBI WGS metagenome assembly OGEK01 (sample SAMEA2582136, study PRJEB24529) | metagenome | biome: Human gut stool | place: China | collected 2011
GGGGTTTTCACGCATCGGACCGTAGCGACAGCCCGAAACCGCGCCAGCGGGTTCGGCGGAGACTGGCGGGTGCGCCAGCAGCTGCCTGTCGGAGTCGGGCCTGACGACCGGATGCCGCCAGGCAGCCGGGAGCCGAAGTGGGCGCAATAAAAGACAACCATAAACGGTGACAGTGTCACGGAATATCACATCTGTTCCTGGCATACAGCCATACACTACCTTCTGACCGGAAAGCCGGGCCGGCAGCGCCGCAGGCGCTGCACCCCGCGTTTCCGGCAGGCGTCAGCCTGCCAGGGGTTTTCGCGCGGGCTGACAGGCGGCCTCCACCGCCTGCCCTGTATCACCTGTTTCTGCTGCCCTGAAGGATATAGTGACCACCGAGGAAAACCGCCTGCTGATTCGCCACAAAATCGCAGATTTCATCAACAATCTGCGCGGTGGTGAGCGGTTTCTGCCCCATATCACGACGCCGCACATTAATCACGGCCCTGTAATTACGCAGAATTTCGCGGGTTTCCGTGTTGATATTCATGACATGTGCTCCCCGTCCAGCGCCTGTAACACAACGTCCATTGCTTCGCGTTCTTCCCTGACGAATGCGTCACCGTCGCCCCCGTTCTCACTCCCGACGGCATACAGGCGCTTCATTTCACTGCCTGCCAGCGCCATCACTTTTTCAAGCATCACTGCCGGGACTGTCACCTGACGGCTGGCACGCTTTTCTTCCATCAGTTCACGGACAACGTCGTGAACAATGCTGACATCCGCACCATGCTCAAAAGCATCGTCCAGCCGTTGCATGACGGTTTCCAGCTCATCGTCTGTCAGACTCCAGTCCCGGGCTATGTGACGCACATCCCCACGGGTCAGCACCACGGCAAAAACGCATTCACTGTCCGGCACGTCTGTATCCAGCACTTCGCGGATAATTTCTTTAACAGTACAGTACATGTTCTCGTCTCCTTTACAGGGGCGGCATTGCCGCCCCGTCCGTTAATCAGTCCAGTGCCGCGTAAATCGCGTTGCATTCGGGGTGAAATTCGATGTGACGCCACAACTGCGCATCGCGCATCCGGTAAAGCTGGGTCAGTCCTGCATCCCCGCTGTCGTGGTACAGCCACAACTGGCGGTTAATCACAAGGGAAGTCAGAATGATGCCTGCGGCATCGGCGCTGACCGTACGGTCAAACCAGTTTGCACCGTTCACCATGTGGAAACGGTCGCCATCCGGCATCATGTAACCGCCACCGTCCGGCAGGCGGATGAAGTGCCAGAATCCGCCTTCATATTCCGGCATCATTTTTTTCGCCAGCGCGTATACAGACGCTTCGGCATACAGAAAATCCAGGCCAAACAGGTAAGGCAGAAAGGAGAGACGGTCGCACTCTTCAACATTCAGAGTGACAGGTTTCGCATATTGCATGATGTTTTCCTCCGTTGTTCACATATTCCGCGACACCGGGCGGTGCCGTGCCTCCATAAAAGCCGGGCGATAAGGCGGGGATGCAGGGGCGCAAGGGAAGCCGCAGCCTGACGCACACGGCTGACGGGAGTTGGAGGGTGAGACCGCGAAATCTGAGCGGGTGAACGACCGGAAAATCACGGCAGACGGGAAGGAGGGACCGGGTGACCGCAGCGGCGAAGCGTACCCTTGCATCCCCGCCAGCCCGGCTAAGATGGAGGCACGGCACAGCCCGCACACAACACGGCGGCCACATAACTGAAAACCCACAAGGCCATGCCCCGCATGGCCGGGTAAAGCGGAGCCGGTGGCGACTTCCTTTGAGCTCTGTCCGGGGACCGGCAGGAAAAAGGCGGGGATTTACCCCGCCAACGTCATCATTTCCGGATTTTTGCCAGGGCATCCGCCATGCTGCGGATTTCGGCCCGGGCTTCCCGGACAACTTCCCGCAGAACACCACGGTCAAACCACTGGCGGGGCGGTTCATCCGGTATACGCAGCACATCGCAGGCCAGCCCACTGGACAGGATATGTTCAAGACAATCGCTGACCAGATACATTTCCACCGCCGAAAAACGTGCGCCCCGGTTCAGGATGGCATCGAGCACCACGGGCAGGTTTTCGTCGTCCTCATCGAGCCAGCAGGGGTGATCGCTTTCCTTCACGACCAGGCGAAAGCGGCGCGTCTGGCGGGTCAGTAACGTCTGACCGGTGGTGGTCAGCGCCGCCCGGATACGCAGCGTATCTTCTGCCACCCGGCAACTGACACTGCGTACAGCATCACGCACCGCCGCAAGTACAGCCCTGATTTCGTCTTCGGTCAGCCATTCACCGGCATACGGAAAAGACACCTGCGTTCCGTCTGCCGGAAGTACCGGCAGCGACTGCCACTGACTGCCGGACAGTACAAGTTCCGCCCCGGTTCCGGTCAGTTTGTGAATAGCGGAGGCCAGGAGCGGCGGCAGTACGCCGCCGTGACGGTTGATAAGTAACGTCGCCAGCCGGGGCGCATCCAGCCGCACGTAAATGCTGATCCAGCCCGGATAGTTCGGATTTCGCTGGTCAACATCCGTCTCTTCCGGCCAGCCCTGCGCCAGCAGCAGGTCGCGGGCGTGACGACAAATCAGTGCATTCAGCGTTGTGTTTTCGTTCATGATTAATCGTTCTCCCTGTATCGCCGCCCGGAGGCGGCGATAACATCAGTCGTTTTCGTGCGTGTTGTTTTTCAGCAGGATGCGGGCCTGATTAACCACCGCCTGACGGCGGGTGACGAATTCCGGGACGGCGAGGCCGTTATCACGGGCGGCCCATTCACGCTTCCACAATGCCTGTTCAGCGGTCTGAATCAGGGACGCCAGCAGTTCAGCAGGGACGGTCACCTGGCGGTTTTCACTCACGTTGCTGATAATCTCCATAGCCGCACCGGAAGAAATACCGGACTCAGTCCGCTGGTCTTCCGGGATGTCCTCCAGCCGCGCCAGGACGGTCCTGATTTCATGATCGGACAGGGAAATATCCATTCCATCAGCGAGGACCTGAATCTCTTCCGGGGACCAGACAACCAGCATCAGCGGAGTGTCTCCCGGATACTGCGCTGCCAACTCCCGGCAGAGCGTTTCGCATGTTCCGTACATACTCTCTCCCCTCAATCTTTGAAGCAGGAATCCAGTTCCAGAATTTCGGTATATGCCTCCATCAAGAGGCGGTTTGCGCGAAACAGCGTCTGACGCACCAGACGTTCCGGCAGGGTGTCGGCATTAAAGCTGTACCGCTGCTCCATCTCATTCATGGTTGTACGCAGGTCGCACATGGCATTGGCCACCTCCGCCACTTCGGCGCGCAGTTTTTCGTGTCCGGCATAGTTCATTTACGCAGCCTCCGGTTCAAACCAGTTATCATTCGCGGCCCCCTGCTGCATGGCCCGTTGCACGGCGGCCAGTCGTTGCTGTCCGGCACGGTGATACTGTTCAAGCAGCTCGATACCGATATACCGGCGTCCGGACTGAAGGGCGGCCACGCAGGTTGAGCCGCTGCCTGCAAACGGGTCCAGCACAATTGCGTTCGGGTGTGTGAAGCTCTCAATCAGCGGTTGCAGGCTGGTAACGGGCTTTTCCGTCGGGTGATGGCGGTTGCCTGAATATTTCCAGCCCAGCACGTCGGGCAATGGCTTCTGAGGCAGCGCCGGACGTCCTTTTGCCAGGATGTAGGCGCATTCGTGGCGATAGCCCACATATGCGGCCTTCGATGTGTAGGTTTTGGTAAATACCAGGTGGCCAACCACGCTGAATCCCGCATTTTTCCAGGCGGCCATAAAGCGATCGACGCGGTTCCAGCCATAGAAGCTCACCATCAGCGCATCTTTTTTCAGCACTCGGTACATTTCATTACAGGCCGGTTGCAGCCATTCATCGGTTTTATCGCCGGCGATGGTGCGCCCGGAACGGTCACGGAAACCGACGAGATATGGCGGGTCGGTGAGGATGAAATCGACAGCATTGCCCGGAAACGTGGCCATAACACGCACGCAGTCACCCTGGATAAAACGGGACATAACAGCACTCCTTCTCTTACAGAGGGCACCGGGAGGGCACCCCTGTGGTGCCCGTTCCCCGCTGCCTGTGGGCTGTTCACCGCGTCCGGTAACGGGTCAGGCCGACCGTGGAATACCGCAGCCGTCGTCTTTTTGACGGCGAGGATATGCCGCGAAAGCGGCTTGAAGGGCGTTCATCAGAAAAGGGCGACGGGCTGGCGTACACTGTCACCGACGCCAGCCGGGAGCGGTAAAAGCGCCCGTCCCGTGCCCGGCCGGACGCGGGACACTGACCACAGGCAGCGTTCCTGCCGCGCCGCGTCAGCCGGCGCAGTAAAAAGAGGAGCACGGCGACATCCTTTGTCGGAAAAGAAACGGGCGGTTGCCCGCCCGTCTCCGTCATACTTCATCCGCCATAATGCGCCACATTGTCGACTATCCACGCAGGTCCGGTGACTTCCGGCAGCTCATCGTCATCTGTCGGGGAAGACCATTCCAGTTCCCCCCACAGCACATCAACAAGCTCTCCGCGCTCATACAACTGCCAGCCACAGAAATCACAGCCCTGTTCGGCATACCAGTGCTCCAGTGTGCAACTGAAACGGCGGCTTAATTCTGCAATAACGTCGCTTTCCGGCTGACACCACGGCGTGTCGAAATCAACCTGAATGAAGTTGTCTCCCTGACTACTGATATTCACCTCATACCCCACAGGCCACTTCACGCCATACCGTTCCGTATACCAGTGATATGCAGAAGGAACACCGTTCAGAACACCACCGTTAAAGCCATTCACTTCAACATCCAGGCGAGTCGGCAGAACCGTCAGCAGGTCAAACGGCATGGTTTTTTCCGGCAGTACGTTGTCACACAGACGGTTCCACCACACCGATACATCCTCGTTACTCCAGAAGCCACACCAGTCACCTCTTTTTGCGGTGAAATGCACAGTGATAGTTTCCCTGACATCATCCGGTAACCCTTCCCAGCGACGCTGTCCAGTACCGCTCTGCAGCCAGAGTTCATGCAGCATCAGGCAGTTTTGTTCATCCAGTAGCACACCGTTCTGCAGGTGTGTCAGCCAGCGTGTGAACGCGATATTCTCCGGCGATACAACACCACGTCCGGCAGCCGTCAGTCCGGGGCACGGTTCAAACTGCACATCTTCAGTGGTCTGCAGAAGTCCGGCACTTCCGGCCAGAAACAGCTGAATACCTTCATTTGTGGCGCGGCGATAAAACGGTGTGACTGCGCCGCTGGCCAGTCGTTTAATCTCAGCGATCTGTGCCGGTTCACCAGAAAAATACATACGATTCGAGCACCAGTTTGGCATGGGAATTCTCCTCTCACATGCGGCCTCCATCAGGCCGTGCCGCACCTGTAACCGGGCGACCGCATACGAATGCAGGTGCGGCCCCGAAGCCGCAGCGCGTGGAGGAGGAACGACGAAACGTGACCGGGTGAGGAGGCCGGCGACAGCGACACACTTGCATCGGATGCAGCCCGGTTAACGTGCCGGCACGGCCTGGGTAACCAGGTATTTTATTCACAGAACCGTGCGCAAAATGCTGTGGATAAGCTGGACACAGCAGTCCACAGCAGGCATACAGCCACACTCTCAGAGAATTGAGCGTTTTTTAGTCACAATAATGACATTTGACTGTGTGTGGATTCAGTTATTAGAATACTGTATATGCATACAGCAACAGAAAAGGGAGATGAGAACATGATCCGCATTGAAATTCTTTTCGACCGCCAGAGCACAAAAAACCTCAAATCAGGCACACTTCAGGCGCTACAGAATGAAATCGAACAACGTCTGAAACCACACTACCCGGAAATCTGGCTGCGTATAGACCAGGGCAGCGCCCCGTCTGTATCTGTCACAGGAGCCCGCAACGACAAGGATAAAGAACGTATCCTGTCTCTGCTGGAAGAAATCTGGCAGGACGACAGCTGGCTGCCTGCAGCATGAGTACCGTTTATCACCGTCCGGCTGACCCTTCAGGCGATGACAGTTACGTGCGACCGTTGTTTGCCGATCGTTGCCAGGCCGGTTTTCCTTCGCCTGCCACTGATTATGCTGAGCAGGAACTGGATCTGAACAGCTATTGCATCAGCAGACCTGCAGCCACCTTCTTTCTGCGCGCCAGCGGTGAATCGATGAACCAGGCTGGCGTGCAGAATGGTGATCTGCTGGTAGTGGACAGGGCCGAAAAACCACAACACGGGGACATCGTTATCGCTGAGATCGACGGTGAGTTCACCGTCAAACGACTGCTGTTGCGCCCACGCCCGGCACTGGAGCCGGTTTCAGACAGCCCGGAGTTCCGCACACTGTATCCGGAAAACATCTGTATTTTTGGTGTTGTCACTCACGTGATACACAGGACGCGGGAGTTACGCTGATGTTTGCACTGGCTGATATCAACAGTTTCTACGCCTCATGTGAAAAAGTTTTCCGCCCGGACCTTCGCAACGAACCGGTCATCGTACTCAGCAATAACGATGGCTGTGTGATCGCGCGCAGCCCGGAGGCAAAAGCCCTTGGCATCAGAATGGGGCAGCCCTGGTTTCAGGTAAGACAGATGCGCCTGGAGAAGAAAATACATGTATTTTCCAGCAATTATGCGCTGTACCACAGCATGAGCCAACGGGTCATGGCTGTTCTGGAGTCGCTTTCTCCCGCAGTTGAGCCCTACTCAATTGATGAAATGTTTATTGATTTGCGGGGGATAAATCATTGCATCTCTCCGGAGTTTTTTGGTCATCAGCTCAGGGAACAGGTAAAGAGCTGGACAGGACTCACCATGGGGGTGGGCATTGCGCCTACAAAAACGCTGGCTAAAAGTGCACAGTGGGCAACAAAGCAATGGCCACAGTTTTCCGGTGTGGTCGCGCTGACGGCAGAAAACCGTAATCGGATCTTGAAGCTACTGGGACTGCAGCCAGTTGGTGAGGTCTGGGGAGTAGGACGCAGACTGACGGAAAAGCTGAATGCGCTGGGTATTAACACAGCACTGCAGCTGGCGCAGGCTAACACGGCATTCATCCGGAAAAACTTCAGCGTCATTCTTGAGCGTACGGTACGCGAACTCAACGGCGAGTCCTGCATATCCCTGGAAGAAGCACCACCGGCAAAACAGCAGATTGTCTGTAGTCGCAGTTTTGGTGAACGAATCACAGACAAAGATGCCATGCACCAGGCTGTTGTTCAGTATGCAGAGCGGGCCGCAGAGAAACTACGTGGGGAGCGTCAGTATTGCCGGCAGGTGACGACATTTGTACGGACATCCCCCTTTGCAGTAAAAGAACCCTGTTACAGCAATGCCGCTGTGGAAAAGCTTCCATTGCCCACACAGGACAGCCGGGACATTATTGCCGCCGCATGCAGAGCCTTAAACCATGTCTGGCGTGAAGGGTACCGCTATATGAAGGCAGGAGTCATGCTGGCTGATTTCACACCATCGGGTATAGCGCAGCCGGGATTATTTGATGAAATCCAGCCCCGTAAAAACAGTGAAAAGTTAATGAAAACACTCGATGAACTGAACCAGTCGGGAAAAGGGAAAGTGTGGTTTGCGGGGCGAGGAACCGCCCCTGAATGGCAAATGAAACGGGAAATGTTGAGTCAGTGTTATACAACTAAATGGCGAGATATTCCCCTGGCCAGGCTGGGTTAGTTCAGTCATCTCCGAACATATTTTCAGCGTTTCTTCTGGTCTGGTCTTCACCGTCATTTCTCGACAGACTCTGCTCTGTAAGAGGAGTACTGCAATCCACAGACGTATGGAGACCAGATTGTTTTTCCAGTAATTCAAGCAATTTCTTTTCAACCGAAAAAGCACCTGGTATCACGCTGGAAATCACCTTATTAATATCATCCAGAGTCGTATTTTCTGTCAGTAACTCCGATATCAGCAAAGGAAGACGTTTATCTATAGCTGCAAACGCCGCACCAGTAACTAACATCGCGCGCATGAAACGTCCCCGCTCCTTCAGTTTTTCATTTGCAATGAGCTCATCTGCTATCTTATCTCCTGTCCGTTCATCCGGGAAAAGTTCAAATGAGCAGCGTCTGGATTTATTTTCATCACTCATTAGTCACACCACCTTTCATTTTTATCATTCCCATGACTAAATCAAACTGCGGGGATGAGCTCAGATAAAAGCGCTCATCAGGAACCTTAGTCAGGTTCTTCACAGCCTCGGCCACAATTTCAGCCCCACCACCAACACACATTACATGTGTATAGTCGGTGAAACGGCTGATGACATCATTAACTCGTTTAATAAGCAACTTCTGCCGTTCATTGATAACATTAATGATAGACTCACGCTGTTCAGCATTATAAATGCGACGGGAAAGGTAGTCAGGTTCATTACGGTGCACAATGATATTGTCAGCCTGGAATGAGCTCACTCTTGTATTAGCATGTACAGCCATCTGTTCCTTAACCCCGGATGTAATCAGGGACACGCCGATATTTGGATCACACCAGGTTTTTGTAATCCCTGTCATTTTGCTACGAACATGCGACACATCAAGAGTTGTACCACCGAGATCTACGATCAAAAGGGATTCATCATCCTCAAGCCCCGCAAGAACACTGAAACCAGCGGGAATACTTTCAGGAAGAACGGAAACACTGCGAATAACAAATGCATCACTACCCTGCACCCGTACTTCACGCATCACATTTTTTTTCTTTCTTTCAATGTTTTGCTTATTTTTCTGATTGTTGGCGTCAAGGTATTCAGAGATCGGCAATGTGACGATGACATCAACAGGCTGCGCTTTCAGGCCGGTCTGCTGTAGCGCATGCTGAATGGCCACAACATTCACATCACTGTACTGATAGCGTGTTTCAGTCGTTACGACAGCATCAGCACTTAATGGATCAAATGAAAACTTCTCGCCGTCGATCTCGTAATTAGCCGGGGCAGCATCATCCAGTAAACTAAAAGACCATTCCGGTTTAAAGCTGTTAGGGCTGATTAACGTTTTCACGTCACCATCCTCCAACCAGGCAAGTTTAATGTTGGTAGAACCATCATCAATAAAGATTTTCATAACCAGTCTCCGTTGCTCATAAACAAATAGAAAAAACAAACATGCTTCATACATGCAATGTATATTCAATTATAATGGAAAAACGGTCTTTCTGAAAGGACAAATGCAACATAAAAACACGATAAATTGCATGTACATTGTACACACAACTTTAAGACCAGAGGAAATCATAGATACAAAAACATTATGAAGGTTATATGTGATACATAAATGCAATATAAAAACATCGTGGACATCATGGTTCAGGTTAGGGGAAAAGGAATGAAATGGTGAAACTGAGAGGAAAGGAAAGCGGTGACGAATCATGTCACCATAAACAGAAAGATGTCTAATGGGGACTCTTTAGGTACGTGAAGAATCCCCATAACGCATTTAAAAGACACACATCAGATACCCTTAAGGCATCCGATAGTTTATTGACCTATTGCACCATCACGTTCAAGCTTCTCTCTTATAGCCTCAATAATATATGAGCTAAAATCCAGAGATGTTTTACTGGTCGCTTTAAGTTCCGCATGAGCTTCAAAATACGACAGCGGTATGGCCTTAAGATTCTTAGCCTTCGTCCTGGCAGCCACGGGACGACCTGAAACTTCCTCTGCACCTTCATTTGGCTGAGACGGGGCTGTTGCTGTTACGGCAGAAGAAGAAGTTTGTAATCTGGCAGAATCCACCAGGTTTTTCAGTTTTTCAGCCTGTGCACTAAATTTCGCTTTGCTCATGAGATAACCCAGGATGTTTGTTAGATACTTAAAAGATATCCATTAAAAGCCCAAAGGATACTATATGGATACCCAATAGACACACCTTACTGTTTGTTATTTTCAATCAGATGATTGATTTCTTCGATCAGGGCAATAACTTCCTTACCTCCTGCCGAATAGCGCCCATGAACAGACTCAGTGATTCCCATCCCAGTCTCAATGACATCCTCAAATTCTGCACGAGCAGAAATGCGGCTCTTCATCAGCTTCAGATGTTTGAACGATGGCAGGATTGCATCAAGCTTAGGGAATTTCTTCTTGTTAGGATTAACTTTACAGAGATACAGGTGAGCAGTTATATCGGTCCCCATGATAGAGCTGATTTCGTCCAGTACTCCATCAAAATGCATCAAACCAATACGTTCAGTCAGGGAGTCTTTTGAAGGGACAATAACGCAGTCTGCAAAGGCAATCGCAGTACGGGTAAGATCTGAGTCAAATCCCCCACAGTCAATAAGTAACGTCTTATCGCTGTTCTTGTAGGGAGTCATAATTTCGATTAACTCATCCACTGTTTTGGGTACTTTCACGGAAATTTCTTTTCCTTCAGGTCTCAGCCCCAGAATGATAGAAAGCCCGGTATGAGTATCCAGATCAACTGTATCAGACTTCATTTCACCAACAATGTTTACGGATGAAGTTGTCTTACCCACACCACCTTTGGGATGCGTATTAGCAATAACAGGCATAGTGTATCTCCAGAATCCACATGTAATACCCATAAAGCCCCCATAAGACACCTTTCGGATATCCAAGAGGTACTCAATAGATGTTTTTTTACTCTATACCGGTCCTGCATGTCAACAGAATATGAAATACCGATAATATATCCATGAGATATCCGAAAGGGATTTAAAAAAGTCAGAGCTTATGGAATTCTTTTGAGCATAGACACCGCATCGGACTCAGGCATCGAAAACTGCACCCGGTGCCGTGCAGCCACATCCAGTGCAAACACCTTCGTGTAGACCTCCGTTGAGCTGATGGACTTATGCCCCATCAGACTCTGCAGGACCTTCAGCGGTATACCGGCATACAGCATATGCATCGCATAGGAATGGCGGAACGTATGTGGCGTGACCGGGACAGAGAACGTCACACCATCAGCGGCAGCGGCGGCAACCGCCTCCCCAATCCAGGTCCTGACCGTTCTGTCCGTCACTTCCCAGATCCGCGCTTTCTCTGTCCTGCCTGTTCGTTTATTACGCCGTTCCATGGGGATGTTCAGTGTGGCCACCATCGTCTGCAGCTGGCTGACGTACCAGGCGTCGGAGAGCGGAACCAGACGGTGAGTCTGCTGACCGACGGGCATCCTTCCTGCCGTCCTGGCGGCTTTTTCTGTCCGCTGCTTCAGAGTGGCCAGCTGCACAAACGGATACGGAGGCGTGAGCGAAAAATCCCCCCGCGTCAGCGCCAGTGCTTCATTAATGCGCGCACCGGTGTTCCACAGTGTGGCCAGCAGCATTTTGCGGCGCAGATCCGGCACGTAATGGAGCAGGGCGCTCACTTCAGGGGCCAGCAGGTATTTTGGCAGTTCATCATGAACCATCGACATCTGGCGGAGTGCCAGCGCTGCCGGATAATCGATGGCAACAGGAAGCTGAGCGGCATCCCGGGCATGGTGGATCGGTGCCGGCAGGTGCTGCATATCAGTGTTCACTCCACGGGGAAACGTCGGGCAGGTTTTCCACAACCCTGTATTTTCCCGGATAACGGAGCGGGTTACCGCCACGCGTCCAGACGGTGACAACAAAACCCCCGCCCTGGTTGTTTTCGGGGAGCAGGCGATCGCACTGCTCGCTCAGCATGTGGATCACAAACGGCGCATCGCTGCCGTCTTCAAATACCAGTTCCAGCGCATCGCGGCCATGCAGCGTTCCCTTACTGATGATGACGTACTCAGCCCCCCGCATCTCCCTGAGTAAATGTTTTGCCGCATCCGGGACAAGCAGCCTGGCTGCGCCGGCATTCCAGCTGAG
>OGEK01001895.1_pt1 | contig 11700 bp, 12 predicted proteins | sample 1570641 | NCBI WGS metagenome assembly OGEK01 (sample SAMEA2582136, study PRJEB24529) | metagenome | biome: Human gut stool | place: China | collected 2011
TCTCCCAGATGTTCTGTTCCTGGTCTACAAGGAACTCTTTTGTCAGATCGTTATAAATCTTCGGTGGTGGTCCGTCCTCATCGAAGCACTCCGGTGCTGCGTATAAGCAGCAGTGTTGTTGCCAGTAAGGTATCCACAGATTCCAGACTGCTAGTCTGATTTCTTCCACCGCCTGTAGGAATTTCTCGACACTGTATTCCTTGTAGAGTGTCCTGCCGAGTTTCTTGCCTGTTCCGGCTCTCCGTTTTTCCTCAAGCATTTCCTGTATCTGCTTTATGAGAACCTGTCCGGCATCATCGTTTTTTATAACGATGTCCTGTCTGATTCTCCCGCCGGAAATCTGATCCGCTACTTCCTTGATGCTATCCTTCAGTTCCCGGTACGGCTTTTTGTACTTTGTCTGAAGGAGTTCCTTTGGCACATTCTCGTCATTCTTCCTCAGTGTCTCCAGTAACGATTTCAGTTTTTCTTCATCGTTTGGATTACTCTCATTGTCCATTCGCACCACCCTTTCTTTCTCCGAACACCTAATGCCCCGATTTTTCCACCGCACACCTAAGTGTTCATTTAGGTGTTCACTGTGAAACCCTTGATTTTACTGGCTTTGTCGGGGTTACTAAACACCTAACACCTAATTTTTGATATACACCATGTTTTTTTAGTGATTTCTGTGACTAACCCTTCATGCAGTCACACAATTTTCCGTAAATACAATAAAAATAGTGATTTAGGTGTTTTAGGTGTTTAGATGTTATTAAAAGCCTTGATTTTACTGGGTTTTTTACTAAACACCTAACCGAACACCTAACTAAACACCTAATTTTAGGTGTGCGGTTTTTTAAGGTTTTTTATAACTTTTTAGCGATTTTGGTCACATAATTTCCAGTCACACAATTTTTTCTGCTCCATGGTTTTTGTGACTAAATCGCAAATTCTGTGACTAATTGAACGGCAGCTTATCTGCTTCCTCATCGGGTATGGTCTGCCATCCATCACCCATTCCCGGCAGATTCATCTGCTGCGGTTTCATCTGCTCTGCGATTTCTTCCTCCTCCAGTAACGGGTCCTTTTCCTCTGCGAGGTCGCCTAGGTGGAATTCCACGAAGCGACAGTTTCGGTTGTTGAACCATTTTGTTACGGAGTTCTTGGTGCTGCCATCCTTAAGGACTGATACTCCGATCAGACCCTTATCTGCGAGGTATTTCAGTGTCTTTCTGGATGAGTACCCTGCTTTCGTGAGTGCCTGCGTCAGCATGGATGGGAAGATGTATGCGTTCTTGTTCTGGATCATACCAAGGCACGTTCCGAAGGCTTTCTCCCCGAAGCTGTCCTTGTTTGACAGTATCCAGTCCACGATGTACTGCGTGGCATTCTCGTTTACATCTCCGGTATCTGCGTTCATCTGCTCCTGCAGGATGTTCCTTGCCATCTCTTTGGCTCTTTCCCATGATTCCGGGTCGATTTGCAGGTTTTCCGTGTTTGTTTTGGCTGATTCCGTATCAAATTCTCCATTTTCGTACCGTTTCAGCCATTCTCCGTTATTAAATACCCATGTGTCGATGATTGCGTCTGCCAGTGCCACCGCTGCGATGCCTGCTATGTGTGATCCGCTCTTTCCTTTGCTGATCTGGTATACATACTGCATCATTTCATCGTATTTCTCCGTGATGCTTCTCTCGTCTGTGTGCAGGAGCATTCCGATGTAAGCCGGTCCCGCCCATCCGCAGTTCATTCCAGACTGCTGATGCATGACGGAGGCTTCCCTCTCATCGTCAAATGGTCCGCCGTATATTTCAAGCACACGGGTGCTTACACCTGTCTGCGATGTTTCTGTTGATAGTGGTTCTTCTCCGGTTGCCAGTGCCACGGTTCTCCATGTCTGTGTTGCCTGGATGCCACCGCTCTTTGCACCTCGTATCTTTCCTGTACCACTGGCGATCATGTACACGATTTTCTCCAGTGAGTTCTGGTTATTTCCTGCCAACTGTCGCTCATCAATTCCGAGCGGAAGGTCGCAGTAAAAGGATGCGGTTCTCTCCAAGCCTACCTGCGTTGCATTAAAATTTACCATCAGTCTTTCCGGGTCGCCCCATACGGAGAGTGCTGCCTTAAGTGCTGCGGTCTTTCCGCCTTTTGAACCGCCCCAGTTGTACACGAAGAATATTCGTTGCTTTATGATCCGCAGGAGCGGTGCTGTGAAACTGGCCGCCAATATGAACCGGAACTTGTCTCTGCTTCGGTGTGGCTTTATCATTTTGAGCCAGTCCGCCATTGTTCCGTTCTGGCAGTATGCCGCTGCCATGCCCCTCTGTGATGGGTCAATGTCCAGAACGATATCCTTGTCATGCCCCGGCACGAACCGCTTTCCGGATTGCCATCCGAATGTACTTGTGGAGTCTGCTTTCTTTATGATGTCTATGTTCTCGGCTTCCAGTGCCGCCAAGAATTTTACGATGTGCTTTGCATTCTCCGATGTGACGGTGCATCCTAAGTCTGCCAGTGCTGTGATGGCTCTGGATGTGAAGATGGTGCTTCGTGGGTATATTGCCTTGTGCCACTGCCCATCCCTCTTGAATGCTACCTCTATCTTTTCCTCTCCTGTTTCCATGCTCCGCAGTCGCTGCGTGATAATGATCGGGGTTCTGCATACCATGACTGGTGCATACTTCTTTTCATCGATCACGCTGATTCCCTTTTCTGAATAAATCCAACCTTCCGGCTGCCTTAAGTTCACAGGTGCTCCCTCGACCGCTTCCGGGATGTTATCTTCCTCGATGTCTATCTGCTCTGCGTTGCTGATTGCTTTTCGGATCTTCTCGGCCGCTTCCTCTTTGCCATACTTCATATAAACTTCCGATGGGTCCTTGCATCCGAGTGTTCGACAGCTCCATTTGTATACTTCTCCTACGAACTTTCCTTCCCGGAGTGCCCTTGTGACTTTGGCGAGGAATGTCTCCCCGCCTTTGTCCGGCTCTACATGGATATATAATTTCAAATCCTGCAGGACTCCTGCCCAGTCCGCACGCATCATGGATGCCCCCGGTATTCCCAGTGTGCTGATTCCCATGTACCACATGGACTGGGAGTCGCTCTCGCCCTCTACCAGTGCTGCGTATCCGATGTTCCGAATGGCTTCTATCTGCCACAGTCCATACATACACAACTTCTCGGTCTTTCCGTATTCCCACCGGAACTGCTTTCCGCCATATCTCTTGCGGTGCAGTGCCAGATTCTTTTCTGCATCAAAATATGGTATGTATAAATACTGGACTCCGTTTCGGTCTTTCTTTGTCTGCAGACAGCATTGCTCTTTCAGCCATTCTTCTGGGAGACGCTTCTCGAATGAATACTGGGATACGGTGTAATGATCCAGTCCTGGTTTCTTTTCCTTTGGCTTCTCCTGCGGCTCACTCAATGCTCCATACTTTTCCAGTATCTGCTTATAGGCTTCCTTGGTGTCCAGTCCGTGCAGCTTTGCGTAGAATGTGACGAAGTTTCCGCCATCATTTTCTGCGAAGCAATGCCATTTTCCTGTCTTTAGGTCTACCGAGAACGAGTTTGCCCTGTCGTCATGGAATGGGCACAGTCCTGTGAGGTTGTCGCCTGTGATCTTATGCTTCTTGATAACGGAGCAGTATTCAGTTCTATAATCTACCAGTCGGTCTAAGTCGACCTCTGCTGTCTGCTGCATATTATCGCTCCAATCTACTATGTATTACCGTTTCCAGTCCAAGCCTTGTAAAGTTGATTGACTTGCCCTGCATCATGAGCCTGTTCGTCATGTAGTCGATTTCTTCATTCATCCCCTTGCTGATCACATTTTCCACGGTTACTACGAGGAATTCTTTGCACTGCATCATCAGACGCTTGCCTGCTTCCATTCCGAAGTACCGTTCTTCTGCGATGGAGTCATCCATAAATCGCGGAAAGTAAAGGTGCGGTATCTTTCCTTCGCTGACCAGTTTATTTGCCGCCCACTTTGCAATCATGATATTTTCTTCCAGTTCTTCCCTGGTGTCTGCTCTGTATCTGCTGCAGACATAGCACATCGGCATGAGTGCCGGATTTCTGTTTCTCAACTCTCCCGGATAACACTGTCCTGCATATCTCCATGGAGAGTATCTGTTTTCCTTGTATATGGTGTCATAGATAGGTGCGTTACCGACAATGTCTGCGACCTCGCTCATCTGGATCATGAGGTCGTTCTGGTTGCCCGCATTCTCTCTAAAGTTGTAAATCATGGCCGCTTCCACGATATCTCCCGGCATTAAGCATTCGTCATCGTATCTGCCGGTCCAGTTATCAAACAATATCTGCATACTGTGCCTCCTTTGGATAATGCCAGGAGCATTTCTGCTCCCGGCTTGTCTGCCTTAGTTGAATGGCAGATTTGCGTCTCCCTCCACATTCTGGAACTCTGACGCATCTACCGCTCCGGTGTTGTAGTCGGCTTCATCTACCTCTGTGAGGTTTCCTGCGAATGCCTTGGCGATTTCTACCATTGCCTTGGCTTCTGCTCTCTGCGCATCCGTCAGCTTTCCGACAAAGGAGAACGCTGCTCTGGAGTATGTAATTCCGTCTGCGGACTTTTCCTTTTTCAGAGTGATCTTGGTTACCGCATCATAGCAGCGGAGTCCTTTGAGCAGAATTCTCTTTCCGATGTAATCTCTCAGATACTTGAGGGATGTCGGAGGAAGTGCAAGGATGATCGGCACAGGGTTTCCTTCCTGCAGGATGTAACATCTGTGAATGTTCTTGCAGGCTTTTCCTGCTCCGGAACTTCCGAACTGGTTATGCGGGCATCTGCTGCAGTCGCAGATCTCTCCGGTTTCTCTCACGATTCCCTGCTTTCCGTCAATGCTTGAGCAGTCCGGCTGTGCATTTCCGCCATTGTACTGCTCTGCCCAGTAGGAATTCATTGGGTGGTGGTACAGGATGACTCCTGTGATATCCGTGCTCATGACAGGTTCGTCCTCAGTTTCTCCCGGCAGTTCAAATGCAAGACCGCCACCGCTTGGAATCTTTGCTCTGTCAAACGGAAGGTTGCCCAGTCCGTCCATTTCCTCTGCGACTGCTTCCTTCAGTTCTCCGGTCAATGTGACCAGATTAAAATTCTTTTCTGTGGTTGCTACCTCATTCTTTGCCATAGTTTAATCCTCCATTTCCTCTGCGTTTTCTTTGTTGTTGTCGGCTTCCTCGAAGCCATCGTCCGTCTGCTCTCCGGCTTCCTGCTCATTCAGATATTCTTCCACTGGTGTCGGCTTTCCGCTCTCTCCATAGTAGAGGTCGTCCATGATTCTCTGTGCCTGCGCTGCCAGTTTGATGGACTCCACGGCTACCTCGACCGCTGAGTTGTAAAGGCTGCCGATTACATTGAGCACATCGCCATCTCCATTCGGAAGGAGTTTCAAGAGGTCATCCATATCCGTCTTGGTGGACTTCATCTTGCCCTGCAGAGACGCATATCCCTCTGCTGCGATTCCGTATCCCTCATGGCGGTTCTTTACCTTGGTCGGGTGCTGATACTCCATGATCTGACCCAGTGCGAATTTGGCTGTTGCCTGCATATTCTCTTTGAGGTCACGGTCGCTTTCCAGTGTTACATCAATTTCCATCTGCTCATAATCTGCCATGGCTTATACCTCCCGTGCTTTCTTTGCTCTGCTTAAAGCCTGCTGTGCGTTTTTGCTTGCTTTTGTCTTATTGATTCCAAGTTTCGAGTAAATATTGAGACATTTTGCTAAATCCTCTGGTAAATCTTCGCCTTCTGGTAATTCATCATCAAGAGCCTTCATTGTGGACTGTAGTGTTTTCGCATTGACTGTTTCCTTTATGATTGAACCAAGTCCCTGCTCTCTCAATACCTCGAAGAATTCTATCCCCTCCTCTATTTTTAACTGCTCTAGCTTTTCTTCCGCCTTCTTGGAATACATTTTGGTTTCCTGTAAAGAGTAGGTATATCCATCCACGATAGTACTTGGCTTCTCGTTATCCACCATTATCTGTGCTATCTCCTGTTCCTTTTTCTCTTTTGCAGCATTGTTTTCTTTGGTTTGCTTCTCTAGTCTCTTTTTTTTTTCAAGAATTTTGTTATATTCTCGAATTTTTTTATCTAAAATTTCATTGACTGACTGAAGCCGTTGTTCTGTTTTCATTGCTTTGCTCCTTCCTTCTTTGGTTTTATAATTCATTTCCCCACTGGTCCCAACCGTCACGCTCCGTCCTTGCGAAGAGTTCCAGTTTCTTTGCCTGTGGGAAGAATGTTTCTAACATCTGATAGGCACATTCCGGCTTCTGGCTGTGATGCCTTTTACTGTTCTCTCTGAGTACCGTGGAAAATGCTCCACGCTTGTCCTTGTCCGGGAGGATAATGTTTCCCTTCTTGTAGAACCATAGCAGGTACTCATGTGCGAAGCGCACCGTGTAGGCGGGTGCCGGTCCGTTGCCCTTATCCCATATCAGCCTTGCGTGGAGTTTATATCCAAGCAGGCTCATGATTTCCTCTGTCTGCGGCAGGTACTTGTCTATCGTCCACATGAATACATTGTGCTTTTTATTCATGAGTTCGTTTGTGACATAGCGGTGCAGTTCCATAATTCCGGGGACGTCCATTGTCTCGTATGGTACTGTCGTTCCGGTACTGTTCGGTCTGGCCGCTTTCTTTCCGCCCCTGCCTTGCTGCCAAGGTGGGTCCGTGTAGAGGATGTCGTATTTACTTTCTGGGTTAAAAATATCAATCTTTGCCATTGCGATACCTCTCGTCCTGCTGTTCCTGGTACTCTTTCATTGTTGGACGTTTTCCGTCTAAATCATCCCATGTGTATAAGCAATGATTCTCGTCCTGCCAGTTTGCTTTGTAACAATTCCTGCAAGTGCATCTTCCCGACAGCCATCTCATTTCTCCCCAGTATTCTGGCTTACCGCACTGCTTGCAGATTACGATTTTGTCCATATCAATCACTCCAATTCTTCGATGAGGTTTCTGATTTCCACCTGCGCTTCTGGCGGAAGTTTTTCAGCGTAAATGTCATACCATCTATTGAATTTATCCTTTAAGGTCATAACACTGGCGCATGGTATTTCCATAAGTGTTTTAATACGCTTTTCCTTTTCCTCTTTAAGCAGCTTCGCTACTCCGGATGGAACTACTACCGGATTTCCACCATATGCTTTGACTTTTTTCACATCTTCCTGCGAGTCTACTGGGATGGAGTATGGCTGTGGATTTTGACTATCAAACGATTCTATTAGCATTTCCTGTACTTTTTTCACATCGTTTTTATAAGTATTGAACTCAAAATGATATACATCATCCGCACGTTCCTCAATCATTTTCCTAACCTGCTCTATTGGAATGTCTCCCTTTACCATTGCTTCAGCAATCATAAGAGATGTAATTTCTTCAACATTCCAACTATCGCAAGTCTTTCGGTCACGCTCCAGTCGTATGTATTTAGGCTTGAAGTTGTACCCATATTTCAAATCACTGTTGCAATCCACGAACAATCCATTGACATATACTTCTCCGGCATATTCTTCATCCAAGATAATTTCGCCGTACCCTGTCTCGGCTTTGCTATAATCGCAGTTCTCCAAATGAAGCCACACCTTGTATAAATTATTAAATTCCTCGTGTGTAACATTTCCAACTTCGATACATAAACCAGAGTTATCTGTATCATGCTTGTACACATAAAATGCGAGTATCTTTTCCAACCATTTTTCAGAGTTTTTAAATCTGGACTCCCATATTTCCCCTTTTTCATTGTTGTAAATCGTGAAGGTTTTCCCCAGTCTGTTCAAAACAAGAGCAGCAATTTTATAACCTTCTCCAAACTGTCCAACTGTGTCCTCATTGTTTGCTTTGCTGCTTCGTCCTAAAAGCAGGGTATTTATCTTAAGGACAGATTTTTGATTTACAAGTCTGAGTGTTTTTTCTTTTTCGTTGTAAATAATCTGGAACTTATTCTCCTTATCCAGTACCTCTTGGTCTGTGCCATTCTGGATTAATTCTCTAAGCGCATCATTAAAAGTCCAATCTGACACATAATTTGGTGTCAGTGTTAATTCATAGCATTTTGCATCTATATCTTTCTTCATTAAAAATAATCCCTCCATGTATCCACGACTGTTTTTGCAAGATCCTCTTTTTTCGCCAGTGCTTTCAGCACCACTTCGTCTATCGTTCCCTCTGTGATGAGGTGGATATAAGTGCAGGCATTCTTCTGCCCGATACGGTGGATTCTGGCAAGGCTCTGACTATATGCTGCATAGTTGAAGTTGACCGAATAATACACACAGGTGTCTGCGGCCGTGAGTGTGATTCCCAGTCCTGCAGTATCGATCTGTGCGAGGAATACCATCGTTTCTGGGTTCGTCTGGAAGTCCTTGACGATGTCGCCCCTGTCCTCCAGTTTCACATCTCCATAGATTTCTCCGTAGCGGAGTTTCTTCTTTTTCAGCATCTGCCCGATGATGTCTATCTCCGGTCTGAAACGTGCGAAGATTACCAGTTTCTTTCCTGCGTCCACCACATAATCGTCCACGATTTCTTCCAGTGCGTTCAGCTTGCCCTTGCTGACCAGTTCCGGCTTTTCCTCTCCGTCTGCCACTAAAAATCCACCAGTGAACTGCTGAAGGCGAAGCAGCTTTGTCAGCACGGTCGTTGCGCTGATCTGCCCGCCGCTTTCCAGTTCTGCGAAACTCTCACGCTTGATGCGGTCGTAGATGTTCTTTTCCTTTGCCGACATCGTTATGTATCTCTGCAGGAATGTCTGCTCCGGCAGGTCGAGTGCTTCGTCCTTGGTCACTCGGTATGCGATGGAGTGCTCTTTCTGGATTAACTGGTCGAGGTCTTTGTATCCCACGATCTGGTGTCTGTTAAATCCGCCCATGATGGCATATCTGTTTCGGAACTGATAGAAGTTCGTTCCGAAGATTGTCGGATCGAGGAAGCGGTACTGGCTGTACAGGTCGATTGCGTTATTCTGCACCGGAGTTCCGGACAAGATAAGTTTGTACTTTGCCTGGTCGCCCAGTTTATGCATTGCCTTGGACTGCTCTGCATCATGGCTCTTGATTCTCTGGCTCTCATCGCAGATGATCATGTCTGCGTTCCATTCGTACAGTGCGTCAAAGATGCCTTCTCTCCATGTGGATTCGTAATTGATAACGGCTACCTTTAATGCCTTGAATGGGAAGTTGTCGAGATCGTTTAACAGCTTCAGCCTGCGGTTCTTGTCTCCGAGCAGTACCTTGATGTTCGCCTTAAAGTCTGCGAATTCTGCGAAGTCCTTGGGCCATACGGAGCAGACGGAGGTTGGTGCTACCACCAGTACCTTTTCCACCTTACCCATCTGGTAAGCCGTGCCTGCTATCATGATTGCTGTTAGCGTCTTTCCACATCCCATTTCAAAAAGCAGACCGAAGCCTTTATGCGTTTCTGCCATTGGTTTTTACCTCCTTCCTGTGATTTTCTTTTGCTTTGCGGTGCTCCAAATCTCGCACCATCCTGTTCCAATCTGCCTCCTGCTGCTTGGTTGCTGCGGGGTTTCGACAGGATATGTAATCTCTATTATTGCTGCATCCTCCTCGCTTAATATCATGGCGATGCCTTCCATCACAAACATTGCACACGGAAGTGCTATGCCGTTGCCCCACATCTTATATTTGGCAGAGTCGCTCTCCGGGTCTTTCAGCCATTTGCAGATCTGGTTGTCTGTCTTTTCCTTTTTGTTCTCGCCCATGGCTTTCATCTGCGTTCGGAACACCTCTCGCCAGTGATCGATATCTCCCTGCGTTGGTTCTGGTATCCCCAGTTCCTCTGCCCAGTTATCTGGGAAGCCTTGCAGACGGCAGCACTCCAATGGTGTGAGCCTGCGGATGATGTACTCCCAGAGAATGAGGTCGGTACTGTCCTTATAATCCCTGCGTTTCAGACAGGAGGCTTTCTCCGATTCCTCATATTCCCCGATTGCCTGTTGTGCGAAGCAGGCTACTCCGTGCCTGTCTGCGGCCGTGAGTGTGTTGGCAGGTGCTCCCGGTTCTCCGATGCCAAGTCCATTGGCAGAGCCATCATTGCTTCTGGTATCTCCACCGCCCTTGTATCGGGTTGCCTTGTCTGCTATCGGAATCGGGTCGAATAAGGTCTGCGTGTTGTGTGTACTGAGCGTTGCGCTCTTATCTGTCTGCATCAATGCTCCCTTACCTCCTCCCTCACATCCGCTTCTGATCTGCAATGTGATTGGCTGAGGATGAGTGGCACATTGCCCCCCCCCCAGTGCCCATTCGACTGGTCAGCGTTGGTACATTGCCGTCCTCTGCTATCGTCACTCTGCTGTCCTGTGGGTGGTTTTCCAATACAATGGGTACATTGTTACCGCCGGTCCCCATCTTTGTTGTGAGCGTAGGTGATACCTCGCTCTTATCAGCTACCCTGCGTCTGTCGCTGATGTCATAGCACTCGACATCATCTGTGCCTGCCTTATGAGTGCCAGTCTTAATATCTCCGGCAGTTCTTTGCCACGCTTCTCGGCTCTCCGCAAAATTCCCAGACAAGCCTTCTCGCTCAAATAATATTTTTGGTGCGGTGTTTCCTCCAAAATCTGCGACAAGGTAGATACGCTTTCTTCTTTGGGGCACTCCCCAGTATTGGGCATCAAGCACTCGCCAAGCGATGGAGAAATGGTCGCCCATGATGCATCCGGCTGTCTGCCATTTTCCCTTCGGAGGGAGAGGTACATTGGATTCTTCGTCTGTGATGCTGACGATTTCTTGGAGGACTGCCTGGAAGTCTTTGCCCTTGTTGCTACTGAATGCTCCGGGCACATTCTCCCAGACCATGTATCTCGGTCTGATCTGCGTTCCTGTTCTGCCTGCTGCTCTGTCACTTTCTCTCATCTCCTTTATGATCCGTATCTGCTCACGGAACAGATTGCTTCGTGAACCGTCCAGACCCTCACGCTTTCCGGCTATGCTCATGTCTTGGCATGGAGAGCCGCCTGCGATGATGGTCACTGGCTCTAAGTCTGCGCCGTTTAATTTATTGATGTCTCCGAGGTGTTTCATTTCTGGGAAGTTCTTTGTGGTTACCAGTATCGGGAATGGCTCTATCTCGCTTGCCCATATTGGTCTGATTCCGAATATCGATCCTGCCAGTTCAAAGCCACCGCTCCCGGAGAACAAAGACCCCATTGTTATTTCCTGCTTCATCTGCTCCACCCCAGTTTCTTTCCGCACCAGTGGCAGTGCGTATGATTTCGGGAGGTTCTCTTTCCGCAGGCAGGGCAGCAGTAAAAGTCCATACCTCTCTTGATTACTGGTGCTTCTGTCTCGTATTTTTCGACCATCCGCTTATGCTCATCTGCCATGCTCTGGTAGTCGTACACGATGTCCATCGCCTGTGTGAGTGCTTCCTCTATTCTTTCTGCCATCTCCGCATCTTTCGGATCTCCCTCAGTTATCTTCTGTGAGTATTCCGCCTTTGCGTTCTTAAGAAGTGGGATGATCTCCGTTTCCTTGATATGTATCACTTCTCCGCCTCCTTTGGTTTCGGTGGGTCTACCAGTCCGAATGTCATGAGTGCCATGTTGTATCCTCGCACCTGGTGCGTGAATGGCGACACTTTGACTGGCGGTGGGATGAGTGGCTCTGGCTTCGGGTTCATGCGTTCTCGGTCGACTGCTGCCATTACTTCGTTCA
>OGEK01001896.1_pt1 | contig 11694 bp, 10 predicted proteins | sample 1570641 | NCBI WGS metagenome assembly OGEK01 (sample SAMEA2582136, study PRJEB24529) | metagenome | biome: Human gut stool | place: China | collected 2011
GCATGATGGAGTGCAAGAAGGCTCTGACCGAGGCTGACGGCAACTTCGAGAAGGCAATCGAGATCCTGCGTGAGCGTGGTCTGGCTACCGCTGCCAAGAAGGCAAGCCGTACCGCTGCCGAGGGCATGGTCTACGCTGACTACTGCCCCCAGTGCAAGGTGGGTGTTGTCATCGAGGTCAACGCTGAGACCGACTTCGTTGCCAAGAACGACAAGTTCGTTGCTTTCGTCAAGGAGGCTACTCAGGTCATCATGAAGCAGAACCCTGCTGATGTTGAGGCTCTGATGGCTTGCAAGACCGAGAACGGCGAGACCGTGGACGAGGCTCTGAAGAACCTGATCCTGGTCATCAAGGAGAACATCAAGGTTCGCCGTTTCGTCCGTTACGAGGGTGTTTGCTCTGCATACGTCCACGGCGGCGGCACCCACGGTATTCTGGTCAACTTCGAGACCACCAACGGCATCGAGGCTAAGGACGAGTTCGCTGCTTACGGCAAGGACATCGCCATGCAGGTCGCAGCTGCTAACCCCGGCTATGTCGATGAGGCTTCTGTCCCCGCTGAGGTCGTGGCCAAGGAGAAGGAGATCATGCTGGCTCAGATGGCTGGCGATCCCAAGACCGCGAACAAGCCCGATGCTGTGAAGCAGAAGATGATCGAGGGCAAGATCAAGAAGTTCTTCAAGGAAAACTGCCTGGTCGATCAGGAGTTCGTCAAGGACGGCGACCTGACCGTTGCTCAGTACACCGCTAAGGTCGCTAAGGATCTGGGCGGCGACATCAAGATCGTCAAGTTCACCCGCTTCCAGAAGGGCGAAGGCCTGGAGAAGCGTGCTGACGACTTCGCTGCTGAAGTTGCAAGCATGGTGAAGTAATTTAACTTCCAAAGTTGAATTGGGAGCTGCAGTACCCGTAACAGGGCACTGCGGCTCCTTTTTGTTTGTGTTTGGCGGGCGGATGTGCTATCATAGAGAAAACGGAAAGAAGGGAGGACGAAAAGCAATGCGCAGTGTAAACAAAACGTCTCTCCGAATGGAGAGCATGATCGGATAAGGAGAATCCCTTATGAAAAAACAAATCATGACCATCGCCGGCATCCCGGCCATCCTGTACGGCAGCCGGAGCCGGAATGTTTACCTCTATCTCCATGGTAAGAACGGCTGCAAGGAAGAAGCAGAACATTTTGCCGCTACAGCCTGTGAAGCGGGCTGGCAGGTGCTGGCTATCGACCTGCCCGAGCATGGCGCACGGAAAAACAGCCCTGAGCGGCTTCTGCCGTGGGTGGCTGTGCCGGAGATAGAAGCCGTATACGCCCGCATGAAGCCGGTGTGGGCGCATATCCGGCTGTATGGCGTGAGCATCGGCGCGTGGCTTGTCATGCAGGCGCTGCAGGGAGACGCGCCGGAACAGGCCCTGTTCGTGTCCCCGGTGGTGGATATGGAAACCCTCATCCTGAGCATGATGCAGGGTGCCCATGTGACCGAAGAACAGCTGCAGCGGGCAGGGGAGATCCCCACGGATCTTGGTGAGACCCTCTCATGGCCGTATCTGTGCTGGGTGCGGGAACATCCGCTGCACTGGCATGGCCGCACGCAGGTGCTCTACGGAGATCAGGATGCCCTGACCAGCCGCACCATGATCGAGCGCTTCCGTCAGGAAAGCGGGGCGCATCTGACCATCATGGAAGGCGGGGAACACTGGTTCCACACCCCAGTGCAGATGGCGGTCCTTCAAACGTGGGAAGAAGCAAACCTTTGATTCTTGTGCTTTGCAACTGGGCAGAGGATTTAGAATGGCCTCCGCTTCGCTCTGGCCATTTCCAGCGGAAGTATTATTTTTATATTTGCAAACCAGCAAAGCCTGCGGGCTTTGCTGGTTTGCTTTTTCACAGGAAAGGTCGTGACCGTACACTGCATTTTTTGTGGTGACTATGCATTTTATCTTTGGGACTCTTTCTGTGAAAAAATGGTTTGGAAACGACCGCAGTCGTTTCCAAACCACAATATCAAATAAATTTTCCTCTGCTTATGGCCAGAGCGCACGCGGAGGCCATTTCAAATCATAGAAGCTTACAGCAACAAAAACTGCCGCTGACGGTTTTTATGCCGTCAGCGGCAGTTTGCATTTACAGATTCAGTTCAGCAGGATCTGAAACTCAGACCTTTGCTTCGCTGTTGTGCTCAGCATTCTTATAGGCCTTGAAGGAGTGGAACACGATGTTCAGGCCCAGAACGATCAGCAGCACGGCCAGGATCAGCTGCAGGCCGTTTGCAATGAACACAGCACCCCAAGTGGTCTCGCCAGCGGGGATGGTGACAGCAGCGGCATTGCTGATGGCCTTGACCATGGCGATCAGGCGCTGCACCAGAGCGGTGAAGGTGACGCACAGCATGATGACCAGCGGAGGAAAGATCATCTTGTTGCTGCGGCCGGTGACCTTCAGGAACACGCACAGGGTGGCCAGAACCAGAGCGCTCAGCAGCTGGTTTGCAGAACCGAACAGGGGCCAGATGTTGGCGTAGCCGATCTTGGTCAGGATGAAGCCGAAAGCCAGAGTCAGGAAGGTGGAGAAGTACACGTTGCACAGCAGCTTGCGCCAGCCCTCAGCATGCTCCATGTCGTCCACGCTGAACAGCTCCTGGAAGCTCATGCGGCCGATACGGGCCACAGCATCCAGACTGGTCAGGGCCAGTGCGGAAACGCACATGGTCATAAACACAGAGGCAAAGTGCTGGTCCAGGCCGAAGCCCACGAAGAAGCTGGCAACGCCGCGGCTGAAGACCTGGAACGGAGTGCCGTCTGCGGGGGTGCCGTCTGCAGCAGCAGAAGCACCGGCCACACACAGGGCGATGACAGCCAGCAGGCTTTCCAGCACCATGGCGCCATAGCCGACCTTCAGCATATCCTTCTCATTGGTAACGGTCTTGGAGGAGGTGCCGGAAGACACCAGACTGTGGAAACCGGAAACAGCGCCGCAGGCAACGGTAACGAACAGGATGGGGAACATGGTGCCCAGCTTGGCGTTGGTAAAGCCGGTGAACACCGGCAGGTTCATGACGGGATGGTTGACGATCAGGCCCAGAACAGCACCCACGATCATGGCCACGAACATAAAGGTGGTCATGTGGTCACGGGGCTGCTTCAGCAGCCACATGGGCAGGACAGCGGCAAAGAAGATGTACACAAAGGTGATGTAGCTCCATGCAGCCTTGCCCAGAATGATGGGGAAGTTTGCACCCACCACAAAGGACAGCACGATGAATACGATGCTGATCACATTCTCTTTCCAGCCGGTGAAGTGCAGGTTCTTCTGCAGCAGGCCAAAGATCACGGCGAACACCATGAACATAATGGAGACCATGCCGGCAGCACCGTTGGTCTGGGCAGCCTCCACCAGAGCACCGTCAGCACCGTAGGCATTGAAGGTGCCGGCCACCATGTCGGCAAAGGCGGCGATCACGATGCCGCAGAACAGCCAGCAGAACAGCAGGAACAGCTTGCGGCCGGTCTTGCCGATGTATTTCTCGATCAGCATGCCCATGCTCTTGCCGTCGTTCTTGACGGAAGCGTACAGAGCGCCGAAGTCGGTGACAGCACCGAAGAAGATGCCGCCCAGCAGCACCCACAGCAGCACCGGCAGCCAGCCGAAAGCAGCGGCCTGGATCGCACCGGTAACAGGGCCTGCACCGGCAATGGAGCTGAACTGGTGTGCAAACACGGTCCAGCCGTCGGTGGGAACGTAGTCCCGGCCGTCCTCATGGACAACTGCCGGGGTCTTGGCAGAGGGGTCGATGCCCCACTTGTTTGCCAGCCAGCGGCCGTAAAGCATATAAGCGCCAAACAGACACACGGCTGCGATCAATACGATGACCAGCGTATTCATTGTTTTTACCTCTTTCCTTTTTTGGCATCCGGCAAATGTCAGCGGCATGGGTGCGGCAGGGTGTAAAAAAAGGCCTCGTCCTCCTGCGTTCGTTCCATTTGGGACGAACCATCGAAGACGAAGGCCTTCACATACACTGCACATCGTGTATGGAATACTCCGCGGTACCACTTCGTTTGCTGCACAGGGCAGCCACTCCCGGCGTACATACATACGCAGCCCCGTAACGTGGGCAAAACGGCCATGCATTACTGGAAGGCGGGGTCAGCGCCTTTGTTCACACAGGCTGCTCGCAGGGGAGAACGCTTTGCTCCTGACTGCTGCCCTTGCATCAGATGGGCGGCTCTCTGGGAGAGGGTGCTGCAAAGAATCATGTCCTGTTCATCGCATTTGCCGAATGATTGTCCGTATTTTAGTGCGGGATTCACAAATTGTCAATATCTTTGGCACAAGTTCGGAGGATACACTAATTCGGGAAAGCGTTCTGCAATAATTTTTAGGTGATTTTTGTTCATGCGTGAAACGAAGAAAACTACACACGTCGACGAATGAAAAGAGTTCACGCCAAGGGCTTGACTTTCACACTTTGATGTGCTAAAGTGGTGATGCAAGAAAGAACCGGAACAGTTCCGAAACATTTAAAAGAGGGAACGCTCCCAAAACCGGACAGGCCGCTGCGGCGGCAAGGAGAACATTCATGGCAGATAAAAATTCCAGAAGAAACCAGACCACCGATGCACTGTTCGATGCCATCCTCAGTCTGGAAACGCGGGAGGAGTGCTACAACTTCTTTGAAGACCTGTGCACTGTAAAGGAGATCTCGGATATGGCGCAGCGGCTGGAAGCGGCAAAGATGCTGCTGGACGGCAGAACCTACGATCAGATCGTGAAGGCAGTGGAGATCAGCACGGCCACCATCAGCCGCATCAACCGCTGCATCCAGTACGGCTCCGGCGGCTACCGCGAGACCATTGAAAAGGTGCGCGGCACCCAGAACCCTAAAAAGCAGGAGTAACACCGGCGTACCCGGCAGACATAGAATGGGGCGTACACCGCCCCTGACCGGACGAACGAAAGGAAGGTTTTATCATGTCTGCTGAGAACTGTATCGATACCACCCGCTGCCCCTGCCCCTGCCTGCCCAAGGTGACGCTGGAGCAGGCGGTCATTGACCTTGTGGAGAGCATCGCTCTGCAGGAAAATGCCCTGAGCCACATCCTGTGTGCCGAAAGCCGGAAGATGGACGCCGCCATGAAACTGGACGGTCTGGACCTGTGCAAGCTGCTGGAAGTAAACGATTCGGCCACCAACATGGTGCACGCCGTGGCAAACCTGGAGCTGGTGCTCAAGGATAAGCTGGAGTTCGTCTCCAACAACCTGTACTATCCGCCTGCGGATGCCGCAGCGAAGTAAGAAGATGCTGAAAGGCCTGTCCGGATGCCGGGCGGGCCTTTTCTCTGCTTGAATGCATAATTTTTGTAAAAACCATTTGTTGGAATTGCTGATAACGGGATTCTGTGCTATACTATACAATGTATCACCATGAAAGTGAGGAAATTTACAAATTGCTGAACTACGATGCGATCCTGTTTGATGTGGACGGGACCCTGATCGATTCCGCTCCCGGTATCATAAATACATTAAAAGAAGTCTTTGCCAAGATGGGCGTGGACACCACAAATGTGAACCTGCGCCGCTACCTTGGCCCGCCGCTGCGCAAGAGCTTTGGTGAGCACTTTACCGACCCGGCCCTCATTGAAAAGGCCACCGACCTGTACCGCGACAGCTACGCCGTCAAGGGCAGCCACGAGTGCGCCGCCTACCCCGGTGCAGCAGAGATGCTGCAGCGCCTGAAGAACGCGGGCCTTGTGCTGTGCACCGCTACCTCCAAGCCCACGCAGGTCGTCACGCCCATTCTGGAAGAAAAGGGCCTTGCAGGCTATTTTGATTTTATCGGCGGCGCGTCCATGGACGAGAGCCGCGACACCAAGACCGACGTGGTGCGCCATGTGCTGGCCCAGCCCATGATGCAGGGCAGGCGGGTGCTGATGGTGGGCGACCGCAACGACGACATGCGCGGCGCTGCGGACTGCGGGCTGGATGCCGCCGGTGCGCTGTACGGCTACGGCAGCAGGGAAGAGCTGGAACCCTTCCACCCGGTGCTGCTGGCCGAAAGCTGCGCCAGCCTTGCAGACCAGATCCTGAACGGACAGGCATGACCGGAAGGCCCTGTGCCGGAAACTAAGTGAATGGTGAGAGATATGAGAAATACACGACCGGAAAAGCAATCGCTTACTCCTATGCAGAAGCAGGCTGTGCTGGTGTGCAGTGTGTGCGCGCTGGCAGCCATTCTGACCATTGCCATTACCATGACGCTGCTCAAGCGCGGCAAGACCCCTGCGGCCCCGGGGGAACAGCCCTCCAGCGAGGTGCTGGTGCCGGGCGAAGAGGATATCTCGGATCACTACCAGATCAGCGAGACCTCTGCCGCCCTGCTGCCGGAGACCGCCGACGCGGGCGAGAGCTACCAGAAGGAAACGCTGTTCCTCGGCGATTCCAACACGGTGCGCCTGTACGCCAACGGCCTGATCAGCCTGCAGCAGTTCTGCGCCAAGGAGGGCATTGGCACCCATGCCGCCCTGAACGAGGGCATCGTTACCTTTAAAAAGGACAGCAGCACCTACACCATCGCGCAGGCCGTGGCCAAAATGAAGCCCCGCCGCGTGGTCATCATGCTGGGCACCAACGATACCGGCATGAGCGTGGACGAGTTCATCAAGAACTACACCGCGCTGGTGCAGGCCATTCAGGAAAGCTACCCCTACACCGACATCATCGTGAACACGGTGCCGCCGGTGCCTGCAAACCACGCAAACTACCCCCACATGGACCAGACCAAGATCGACGACTTCAACATGGCCCTGCTGTCCATGTGTGAGCAGATGGGCCTGAAGTTCCTCAACAGCGCCGAAGCGCTGAAGGATGCCAACGGCTATGGCCGCGAGGATTACTACCAGACCGGCGATATCCACCTGAAGCCCGTGGGCCTGAAGGCCATGCTGAGCTATCTGCGCACCCACGCTTACCAGACCGACGACCGCCGCCCGGACACCGCCAACATCCCCACCCGCGCCGAGTATACCCCGAACCCCAGCTCTGCGGTGACAGCACCCAGCAGCTCGGAGGCTGCAGGCTCTTCCGAAGAGCAGGGTGTGCTGTATCAGGCCAGCTACCGGGTGGACAAGACCGGCGGCACCCTTTCCAGCGGCAGCGACAGCGGCAAGACATCCCTCTCCTATGAAGTGACCAGCGCCGCCCAGTCCATCAGCGTGACGGCTGTGCCGCAGGACGGCTATGTGTTCGTCAAGTGGAGCGACGGCGTGACCCAGAAGACCCGCACCGATACGAACTTCAAGCAGAACGTGGACGTGACCGCCGTGTTTGCAGCGGCTTCCGTGCATATCAGCAGCACCGGCAAGGCCGTGCTGGGCGATTCCTACACCTTTACCGCAAAGCTGGGCGGCAAGCACCTCACTGCCGACAGCATCCGCTGGTACGCCAACGGTGCGGAAGTGCCGCAGGCGGCGGGCAAGACCACCGTCAAGGTGGAGATCGACCCCTCCATGCTCAATGCGACCTTTAAGGTGTACGCAGTGGCAAGCTACAACGGCTGCACCGTTACCAGCAACGTCCTGAATGTGACGGTCAGCGGCGTAAGCTCCGGCAGCTCTTCGTCCGGCTCCGGCAGCAGTTCCGGCTCGTCCGGCAGCACGTCGGGCAGCAGTTCTTCCGGCAGCACCAGTTCTTCCGGTGCATCGTCCGGCACCACCTCCGGGGCATCCTCCGGGGCTACATCCACCTCCGGCAGCTCGTCTCACAGCTCTTCCAGCAGTGAGAGCACGGCTTCCCCGGCAGGCTCAGCTTCTGCTTCCAACGGAACAGCCAGCTCTTCCCACAGCACCAGCTCGTCCCACGCGGACTCTGGTGAGAGCAGCTCGGCTTCCCATAGCAGCTCTGGCAGCGAGAGCAGCTCTGCAAGCTCTGGCAGCTCCCATGCGGCTTCGGAATCCAATGCCAGCAAGGAAGCCGCCAACGAGCAGTCCGCATCCACGGACTCCGCGTCCTGAGGCTGTCACCCCGGCCTGCTGTGCCGCATAGGCTGGCAGGAAGGGAGGCGTTTGCATGTACTACGAGGAACCCCGCATCCCGGCGCTGCCCGGGGAAGAGAACGTGACCGACGGCAGCGTGGACGATTACGGCACCGACTGGGAGAACGTGGACAACGGCGCGCTGGAAGAGGAAATGGCAAAGTGTGCTGCCACCCCCTGTGATGTCAAAACCACCTGCCCGGACAACGACCCGGAGCAGACAGACGTACCACCGTACGAAATTGTAACAGAATGATGTGAAGCCAGCTCTGTTTACGGCAGGGCTGGCTTCTGCCTGTTGTTGAGCGCATGGCAGCTGAGGCCATGGCAGAAGGAAAAGAGGGAAGGTTTATGGCAAAATATTATTGCGTGCTGTTCGATGCAGACAACACCCTGCTGAACTTTGACGCAGCCGAAAGCAAGGCACTGGCCGAAACGCTGGTGAACTACGGCATTGAGCCGGACGCAGAAACGGTGCAGACCTACCGCACCATCAACTCGGAGCTGTGGCGGCAGCTGGAAAAAGGCCAGATCAAGCGGGAAAAGCTCATGGCGGAGCGGTTCACCCGCTTCCTCAAGGCCATTGATGCCGCCGGTGACGGAGCCGAGATGAACCGCTTCTATCTGGAACAGCTCTCCACCCACCCGGACCTGATGGGGCCGGAAGTGCTGGATGTGCTGCGGGAGCTTTCCGAGGTGGCAACGCTGGCCGTTGTGACCAACGGCTTCCAGAAGGTGCAGACCCGCCGTCTGGCCGAGAGCGGTGTGCTGAACTTTATGGAGGACGTGTTCGTTTCCGAGAAGATGGACAGCGAAAAGCCCAACCGCAGAATTTTTGATGCGGCCCTGCGCGCCCTTGGCGTGGAGAACCGCGAGCATGTGCTGGTGGTGGGCGACGGCCTGAGCAGCGACATTCAGGGCGGCGTGAATGCGGGCCTTGACACCTGCTGGTATAACCCCAGCCACGCCGAGAACCCCGGCAAGGTGGTGCCCACCTACGAGATCGCAGACCTGAAAGAGCTGTACCCGCTGGTGATGGAGCAGGAAGAGCTGGCCAATGTGGGCCTGAAGAACCGCCGCCACCAGTGCTGAGCCAATAAGCGGATGGAGAACGGGATCATAAAACTATGCTGATACATTTGGAAAAACTAGGCAAGAGCTTTGGCGAGAAGATCGTGCTGCACGATGTGACCGCCAGTGTCGAGCGGGAGGACCGCATCGGCATCGTGGGCCAGAACGGCGCGGGCAAGACCACCCTGCTCAAGATTTTGACCGGCGAGTACCAGGACTACGAAGGCGAGTTCAGCGTGACCCACGGCGTGACGCTGGGCTATCTGGAACAGAACGCAAAGCTGGATGCCACGCTGGATCTCTACGGCGAGATGCGCTCCACCTTTGCCCCTGTGCTGGATGCCATGGCCCAGATGCAGGTGCTGGAACGCAAAATGGCCGCGCAGCCGGACGACACGGAGCTGCTGGCCCGGCACGACCAGCTGCAGAACATCGTGGATGCCGCCGACGGCTACAACATGGATGTGAACATCAAAAAGGTGCTGTCCGGCATGGGCTTTGCGCAGGATACATGGCAGAAGAACATTGCGGTGCTCTCCGGCGGCGAGCTGACGCGGCTGCGGCTGGCAAAGCTGCTGCTGGAAAAGCCGGACGTGCTCATTCTGGACGAGCCCACCAACCACCTGGACTTTGCCACCATGGAATGGCTGGAAAACTACCTCAAAAGCTATTCCGGTGCGGTGCTGGTGGTCAGCCACGACCGCTACTTCCTCGATAACGTGTGTACGAAGATCTGGGAGGTCTCCTTCCAGACCATGACCACCTACAAGGGCAACTTCTCGGCCTACCTGCCCCAGAAGGAAGCCGCCGACGCCCTGCGCCAGAAGCAGCACGATGCAGATGTGGCACTGGCCGAAAAGCTGCAGGACTACGTGGACCGCAACCTTGTGCGCGCCTCCACCACCAAAATGGCCCAGAGCCGCCGCAGGCAGCTGGAAAAGCTGGAGATCACCGAAGCGCCCAAGGACGAGACCAACCAGCTCAAGTTCCGGTTTGAATATGACGTAGAACCGTGGAACGAGCTGGTACTGCTCAAGAACCTGACCATCAAAATAGGGGAGCGCACCCTGCTGGAACCCTTTACCTACACGGTGTGCCGCGGCCAGCGGCTGGTGATCGCAGGCCCCAACGGCGCGGGCAAGTCCACCCTGATGCAGGTGCTGGACGGCAAGCGCCGCCCCTCCGGCGGCATGGTGCGGCTGGGCACCGGCGCACGGCCCAGCATCTTTGCCCAGCAGCAGAACCGTCTGGGGCAGGGCCGGGTCATCGATGTGATCTGGAACAAGTACCCCCGCATGACCGAGCTGGAGGTGCGCAGCCATCTGGCAAAGCTGGGCTTCCGGGGCGAGACGGTGTTCAAGCCCTGCGAGGCGCTTTCCGGCGGCGAGCTGGCCCGTCTGCGCTTTGCGGAGATCGTGCTGGAACGGCCCAACCTGCTGTTTCTGGACGAGCCCACCAACCATCTGGACATCTACACCCGCGAGAACCTTACCGAGGCCCTCATGGCCTACACCGGCACGCTGCTGCTGGTCACCCATGACCGCCACCTGATGAACAGTCTGGCCTGTCCCATCCTCTACCTTGAGGATGGCAAGGCCACCCTCTACCCCAGCTACGATGCCCTGATGGGCCGCAGCGCCCCGGCACCTGCCGTGCAGAAGGCCGCCGAACCGGCCAAGACCGGCTACGGCAGGGAGCAGCGCCGCCGCCGCGCCGAGCTGCGGGCCAAGATCAAGGCCTGCGAGGACGAGATGGAAGCCTGCGGCGCACGCGAAGTGGAGCTGGATAACGAGATCAACTCGCCGGAAGTGTACAATGACCCCGACCTGCTGCGCCAGAAGAGCGACGAGCTGAGCGACCTGCGCTTCCATCAGGAAGAGCTGTTTGCCGCGTGGGAAGCCGCCATGGAAGAGCAGGAAAGCTACGAGCAGAGCCAGCAGACCGAAGAGTAAAGGAGGGTGCAGCATGCCCCAAAACAGACGCAGTTACGAAAAAACGCGCCGCATCGCCCTTTCCGGCCTGCTGTTTGCGCTGGCCATGGCACTTTCGTTCATTGAGGGCACGCTCACCATCCCGGGCCTTTTGCCGGGCATGAAGCTGGGCCTTGCCAACATCGTGGTGATGTACGCACTGTTTTTCATGGGGCCAAGGCAGGCGCTGGTGCTGGACGTGCTCAAGGCACTATTCGTGTTTCTGGTGTCCGGCTTCACGGCGGGCCTTCTCTCGCTGTGCGGCGGCCTGCTGTCACTTTTGGTGATGTGGGTGCTGTACTACCTGCTGCCGGTGCGGCCCACCTGGTTCATCCTGTCCGTATGCGGCGCACTGGCCCACAACATCGGCCAGCTGCTGGGCGCGGGCGTGATCATCTCGTCGTCGCTGTCCTTCTACTATGCGCCGGTCATGCTGGTGCTGGGCCTTGTGATGGGCGCACTGACCTCCATCACCCTCAAGGCCCTGCTGCCGGCTCTTGGCAAAATGGGCTTCAGTACACAGGAAAAACGGAAGGAAGATTAAAAAATTTCTTTGTTTTTAACGGCCTCGCCCTCTCCGTCACGGCTTACGCCGTGCCACCTCTCCCAAAGTGAGAGGCCTTGG
>OGEK01001898.1_pt1 | contig 11679 bp, 6 predicted proteins | sample 1570641 | NCBI WGS metagenome assembly OGEK01 (sample SAMEA2582136, study PRJEB24529) | metagenome | biome: Human gut stool | place: China | collected 2011
TACCGGCATTGAACAAACTATCTTGCAAGAAGATTTGTCCGTCTGTGATCGAAATCACGTTCGTTGCGATATAAGCGGAAATATCTCCTGCTTGGGTTTCAATGATTGGAAGAGCTGTAATAGAACCCCCACCCAATTCATCTGAAACTTTAGCTGAACGTTCCAACAAACGGCTGTGGAGATAGAAGACATCCCCTGGGAAGGCTTCACGTCCTGGTGGACGACGAAGAAGAAGGGACAATTCACGGTAGGCTACGGCTTGTTTTGACAAATCATCATAGACGATCAAAACATGTTTACCGTTATACATGAACTCTTCTGCCATAGCAACCCCAGCATAAGGTGCCAAATAAAGCAATGGAGACGGTTGAGAAGCCGAAGCGGTTACCACAATCGTATAATCCATGGCTCCGTATTTACGAAGAGTTTCTACTTGCGTACGAACTGTTGATTCTTTTTGACCAATCGCCACATAGATACAGATCATGTCTTGACCCTTTTGGTTCAAGATGGTATCGATGGCAATCGAAGTTTTCCCTGTTTGACGGTCCCCGATAATCAATTCCCGTTGGCCACGTCCGATTGGAACGAGGGCATCAATGGCTTTCAAACCAGTTTGTAGGGGTTCTGAGACAGATTTCCGTTGCATAACACCAGGAGCTGGTGTTTCAACTGGACGGAATTTATCTGTCACAATCTCACCCAAACCATCTACTGGTTGGCCCAGTGGGTTGACAACCCGACCAATCAAGGCATCCCCTGCAGGGACTTCCATGATTTTACCTGTACGACGGACAGAGTCTCCTTCACGAATATCCGTGAAATCACCCAAGATGATGATCCCGACATCCGTTGTCTCTAAGTTTTGGGCCATCCCGTATGAGCCATTTTCAAAGATCAACAACTCACCACTCATGGCATTTTCAAGACCATGAGCACGGGCAATCCCGTCACCAATGTAGGTTACAACACCTGTCTCAGTGACGTCAAAGTTTGGCTTGAAATTTTCAATTTGTTGCTTAATTAAAGCGCTGATTTCTTGTGCGTTAATCGCCAAAATTCACACCACTTTCTATTTCAATTTAGATTTTATAACTTGCAATTGGTGTTTGAGACTGGTATCCAACGTTTTATGATTGGCTGTCACGACAAAGCCACCAATTAAATCTGGATCGATCTTTTGTTGGATCGAGCGAACTTGAATCCCAAATTTTCTTTCGATAATGGGGATTAGCTTTTGCTCTTGAACAGGATCCAAACCAGCAACCGTCGTAACAGTGACGACAAAAGCGTTGCTCAACAGTTGAATCTGATCCAAACAAATCGTTACAATGTCATAAAATAAGGCTTCACGATGATTGAGAATAACCACTTCAATCAAATGGTCGAGTAATTGTGAATCAGAGGGTTGAAAAAGTCTGAGACTTTTTGCTTTCTCTTCATCCTCTACACCGATATGAGCTAAGAAGTTAGCAAGTCCAGTCTCCTCAAAAATAGCCTTGATTTGGGTCAATTTTTCAAAGACTAGATCTTGTTCTCCTTTTTCAAAGACCAATTGAACAAAAGGCTGGGTATATTTCTCAATCACCATCAGTTGCTTTTTGTCCATTAGGCTTCTCCTAATTCATCAAGATAGCGATCGATCAGTTGGCGTTGACCTTCAGCATCCAGCTGTTGGCTCAACAATTTGCTGGCAAGATTGACAGTGAGATCTGCCACATCGCCTTTGATACTGTTCAATGCTTCTTCTTTGTTATGCGCAATTTCTTGTTGCGCTTTTTCTTTCAAACGTACTGCTTCTTGAGTGGCTTCAGAAAGGATCTGAGATTTGTTCTTTTCTGCAGTTTCCTTTGCATTTTCGACGATAGACGCAGCTTCTTTGCGGCTACCTGCCAACTCTTCTTCACGTTTACTTGCTAGTTCCTCAGCTTTTTGACGAGCTGATTCTGCTCCATCAATATCATCTGTAATCTTTTTGGCACGCGCTTCTAAAATTCCATTGATATTGTTCCATGCAAATTTCTTTATTAAAAAGATTAATAATAGGAAGGAACCAGCAATGAGAATAAAGTTACCAATAATTTCACTCATTGATACATGCATTCTTCTACTCCTCCTCTACTTACTCTTCACCATTAATTTTCTTACCAATATAGATTGATGACAACATGGTAAACACATAGGCTTGGATACATGAAATGAAAATCGAAAACGCTGTCCACGCCATGCTTCCAATAAAGGCAAATGGATACCAATAAACAGCTTGATGCGACAAAGTCACAAGCAAGCTTGCTAGTACCTCACCCGCAAAGATATTTCCGAAGATCCGAAGTGCCAAGGAGGCAAAGTTCGTTAATTCTTCCAAAATATTCATGGGGGTCATAAATCCGGGTGTCACAAAAGCCTTTAAATATTCCTTCACACCACGTCTGCGAATTCCTTCTACATGGGCGATTAAGGTGATCAAAAATGAAAAGGCAAAGTCATAACCCAGGTTAGCGGTTGGTGATGTCCACAAATTGTAACCATTGGTCGTTTCGATTTTAGCCATCAATCCAATGTTATTGGCTACTAAAAGAAAGAGGAAAAGAACAAACAAGAACAAGGAATAGTCCTTTATATAATGTTCCCCAATATTTCCTTTTGTAAAGCCTACGACAAAGTCATATGCGTATTCCAGCACATTTTGTTTGCCTTTTGGTCGGATCGACATTTTTCGACTGGCCCAATAAATGAAGCCAAAAACGGCGAAAACAGAAATCAGGGTCATAGCAAGTAGGGTCAAATTAAAAGTTACAGGTCCAAGAGTTATCGTTGGAGTGATACTTTCTTCCAAGTTTTGACACCTCCTTTTCTAAAATAGAAGTGCTTATTTGATAATGAAGGCCATAACCAAGGTTACGAAGAAAGTACCTTCGACAAAGGCAACACCAAGAATCAAGAGGCTACGCAATTGACCGATAATTTCTGGTTGACGAGACGCAGATTTCAATAAGCTACTCATCATCAAACCTTCTGCCAGTGATACACCAAAACAGGCTAAACAAAGACCTAAAAATGTTAAATTCATGATGAATTCTCCTTTTATAAATTTTACCTCCTTAGTTTACTCCTAAAAGATATAATAGTCAAATATTTCCTATAAAAGTAAGCGTTTTAGTGAAATTACGTTATTTTTTTAATATGATAATTTTTCCTATCTACGATTGATTTCTTTTAATTTTTAGACGCTTTGTCCACCTCTATTCATTTTTTCTTCTAAAAAACTCTCACCTGCTCAGCAGATGAGAGAATTCGATTATTTAAAGATAGACGTTTTGAAACTGTCTGTTTGTTGCAGTAATTTCTTAAAGATTTTTTCTTTCAAGGCAAGGGTATTGTCAAATTTGACAGAACCATTCTTCAAGCTGGCCTGATCTTTTTCAACTGCAGTAGCGAAAGCTTGTTTCAAGTCATCATAAGTGCTGTAAATAGTGCCATCCACTTCAATAGCCTGAAGTCCATTTTTGGCACTGGTTACCACTTCATTGAAGTAGGCTTTCTTCCAGTCTTCAAGGGTACTGAATGTTCCATCAGAAATCTTTTGAATGATGTAATCATCCCCTAAAGTCGCATGACCTGCTTGTTTGGATTCTTGTTTATACTTGTTTGAAGCATAGCCTAAGAAGCCTTTTTCATAGCCATAGTAACCCCAGAGTCTAAAGGTATTGTGTTTGAAGGACATGGCTCCAGGAGCCCCTTCACTGGTGTTTCCACCATAGATCCCTGTCATCATCGGTACCGTCACATAGGCTGAGCCAAAGTCAGATGGATTATAGACTCCATTTCCAGGACCACGATTGGTCATGAAGTTGTTGGTGATGAGATCATCTACTGAATGTAAGGTGATGGCTTTTTCCTCATCGCTCAAAGGACGTACCTTATCAAATTGATTCTTGGTGTTAGCCCCTCGGTATTGCTTGTCAACCTTCTTGAACCAAGCATTGTTTAAGTCTTGACTGCCTTTATTGAGGACAGCTTCTCCTTCTAGATAATCCAGAAGCATGAGGGTGTCATTATAGCCTTTCATGTACCGATCAATCTCCTCGCGTGAAGTGAGATCATTTGGATTGGTATTGTACCATTGGTTCCCATCATTTGGACGTTCATAGGCCATGTTGAGACCTAAGGCTTTGTATTCCCCATTTGGATTGGATACAGATGGGGTTTGGAGCATTCCTTGGGCAAAGGCTTCGATATCGGTTCCTTCTCGGTGTCTCCAACCACCTAAGTATACCATGCGGTCATTGACGTGCGTTGTTTCGTGGGTAAAGGCAGAGACCCCAAAGTCACTGATCATATCGGTCACCATGAAGAAGACAGAGTCGTCTTTATATGGATTTCCGTAAATTCGCGCCACTGCTCCCATGCGCCAATCTGTCGCATGGTAACGATCGGTTGGACCATACAATTCACGGATTGGAGCCACATCTTTGCCACTGTTGGTATGGCCGTAACGGTCTGTACTAATGCCCTTGTAGTTTTGGTTATCAAGGACAGGGGTCGGCACCATATTATTGCTCTTCAAGAGTTGATTGCGAACCTTATCCGTTGCTAGACGTGACCAGAAATCGAGATAATTTTGCTGTCCTTTCGCCACCTTATCGATTTCCGCTTTGAAGGCATTCCGCTCTGCTTCCGTGTTCTTACCATATTTCTCGAAGGAACTATAAGCCATGGTATTGTAGGTTGAAATCAAGAACATATGGGCATCTTTTAAGTTCAAGAGTGGCAAGATCATTTTACCGTGAACATCATTGTTTAAGCCCTCATAGGCTCTATGCTTAGCAGATGCGAACGCTGGATTGGTCGTCTCAGGCTCCACAATATAGACATTGTCTTTGGTTGCTTTAATGAACCAATCATTCAAGTCTGTCTCTTTTGTGAAGAGCTCCATATTGTATTTCAGGAAGTCATTTAAGTTACCAGAAAGAGTCGATTTAGCCACAACTTCACGGAAGGCATCGTGGGTACGAGTCCCTTTGATGTAGTCTTCTTTTGAACCAATTTCAATCAAGCGGTCTAAGACATCAACATTCTTCCCGTAGAAATCTGGTTTGAACAACATGAGTTGCTTGATATTGAAGTTATCAAACTTCACTCCGTAATAACGATTGAGGTATGACAAACCAAGAAGAACAGCGGCCTTGTTGTCATCAACTTTCTTGATAAGGGCCCGTTTGGCAGCCTCATCTGTATTTAATTGATGATCTTGGTTTTCAACCAGTTGTTTGACAAAGTGAGTCAGATTGTCCTTGACTGCTTGGAAACTTTCTTCAAGGTAAAGGTTCTTAATGGCATTGACTTTGTTAGGTCCTGTTCGACCTAAGTGAGTGTAGATTGGATCTGATTGTAATTCGACAGGGCTTAATTTCCCTACGATAGCACTGATGAGATCGCTCCGGTCTTTGTCCACCATATTTGGCGTGTAGACCACTTCACCGAGCTCCGCTACACTGTACTCTTTGATTTGTTTAACTTTAGAGTCTTTCGGCGTCATGCTAAAGATATCTTTTGTCTTATCGGCATAATGGATCAGGATGTGATCCGCATCCGCTAGTTCCGTGACAAAATCATTGCCCTTCATAGCCGTCACAGACAAGACTTCCTTGGTCAAGAGAGGACTCGTTGCAGCCAATTCATTCCCTTGGTCGACAATCCATTCTTTGTTGTAGAATGGTTGCAATTTAGCAATATTGCGGTAAGCTAGCTCACGAGTCGCATCGTAACCCGTGATGGCCTTGTATTGATCGTCTTTGTTAACAAGGTGATTGAGCGTATCTTCAATCGGTTTACTGCTGGTAAATTTATCAGCAGTGATTCCCATTGCTTCGATTTTCTGCTCAGCTTCTGCCAGAGAGATGCTTGGGATTTTACGGGAGTTGTTAAAGGATTTCTTCCCTTCACTCACGCCTTCCACACTGTAATTGCGCTTGGTTCTTGAATAGGTGAAGTAATCATCTGCGTCAATATCTGAGTGACCAAAAACCATCTCACCAGTTTTGACTTTCATCATGGTGATGTTGTCTTCAATAGTCCCCAAGGCCCAGTTGGTCCCTAGTAATCCACCAGATTGCACCGCTTCTTTGAGTTCAATTGAACCTTTAGCAACGGAGTTTCTGAGAACCCCTTCTTTACCTACTGTGTGGTTATTACCACCATTTTGAGAGGAATAAACGAGACCTGCAGCTTTGGCTTTGTTCCCAGTGATTTCAGCATCAACGTAAGCTTTTTCAACGACACCTTTCCAGTTCTCACCAACAACACCCGCTAGATAGCCACCTTTGTTACCAGCAGCGTGCAGTTTACCGATAAAGGCAACATTGCTGACCTTCCCACTGCCATCAATTTTATTGACGATCCCTGCTACGTCATTGTTCCCAACAACACTTCCTGTTACTTTAACATTTTCAACAGTTGCATTGTTTTTGATGACACCTGCGATTGGGGCTACTCGATCAGTCCCAGGTAGGTCAATCGCAACATTTTCAAGCAAGAGATTCTTAATCGAGCCACCTTCGATGTTCCCAAACAGTGGTCGCGTGATATTATGGATGGCAAATGTATTCCCATCCGTACTTTCCAAAATTCCCTTGAAAGCATTGGTCACATAGGATTTCCCTGCTGGCTGGACATTAGCCGCATTCATATTGCTACCCAGTTTAAAGGTTCCAGTCGGATTGGCTTGCATGGCTTTTATAAGTTCGTTGAAATTGTAGTAGACATCACCTTCATGTGCTTTGGGTTTTGCAATATAGTGGATATAGTCCTCACTAAACTGGCTGTCCGCAGTCCGTTGGATAAGATCAGGAGCTTTGGCTGTTACTTTATAGAGGGTCGTGCCATCTACCGTCACTTCTTCTATTTTATCAACGGCCAGTTTTGTGACCTTATTATCATGTGTGGTAACCTTTAAGTAATAAGGCTTCACATCTGATGGTGTTTCAGACAAGAGGCTGCTATCGGTCTCAAGACCTTGGTCATCCACGCTAATCAGACTGGTTTCCTTGATGTTTTTGATTTCAACTTTTTTAAGATCAATTCTCAGTGGTTCTTCCTTGAGAACTTCTTCTTCATCCCCATTTCCACGGTCATACACCATGGTCGTTGCGAGCGTATAATCCTTGTAGTAGTCCAAGTCCGCTAAAGCAGCTGCCAAGTCCGTCTCTGAAAGGGTCAGGGTTTTCACCACTTGATCACCCTTCTTCAATACAGCCTGGATGGACTTGATGGTCACACCGTCTGGTTTATCCAAATGATAGGTAGCTTTAGCACTGCGCTTCAATTCTTCCTTATCGACCTGGGTCAAAGTCAAGGTTGGCTTGTCAAGTTCTTTGGCCCCTTGTTGAATGATCTGATCTTGCGCCTGTTCAACTACTTCCTCCGTAACCGTTGGGGCATCCGCCGTTTTAACTCCCTTGATGGTCTTGTAAACCTTGGTGATTTTCTTCTTCCCATTCTTACCGGCTTGAGAAACTCTTTCGGTTCCTTTTAGCAAGGTAGCATCTTGTTCAGTTACCGTCTTAAATGGAATTTCCTCATACGAAACATCCTCTGTTTGGCCTTCAATCGCCTTAGTCCCACGACTAATTTTTTCTGTCACAGGAGCTTTTACCGTTTCAGTTGTCGTGCTCACGGGCTCGCCAATCTTCTCACCATTGACCGTCTTATAAACACGACGAATCTCCTGACTACCAGCCTCGCCTTTCTGAAGAAGGCTTTCTTCATCTGTGTAATGATTGGCATCCGCTACATACTCGGTTTCATATGGAAGGATTACCGTTTCTGTCTCTGATACCGTCCCTTCCGTAACTTGATAGGTTGGATTCTCCGGTTGAACGGGGGCTTCGCCAACATGGCCTTCTTCTTGTGTCCCCTTAGCCGTTACAACTGGAGAAGGATTGGGTTGAGGGGTTGGTTGGGCATCTTCTTTTGTCCCGACAGCAAGAATTTGTGAAACTGGTTCTTTGGTGACCTTGCTTTCAACGACTCTGCGAACTTCTTGTCCATCTACCACACTCACTTCTGTCAATAGGGTCCGCTCCCCATTTTGGCCAGCAGTCAGCACCTTGGTTTGCCCTTTAGGTAATGTAGGATCAGCTTGTTTGACAGTTTCAAATGGCACAGGCTCAGTAGAGACTTCCAGGCTTGGTTTTTCAACTTGAGGAAAGGCTGGATCGACTTCTGGGGTCACACGCGCTTGTGCTTCCACTTGTGGAATACCTGTACTTGTTTTGATCGTTCCTTCTACAGAAGGTTTTGTTTCCTGCATAGCCTTTGGATCTTGTAAGCTCGTCTGTTGGACTGACGGGTAGCGCAGATAACCAATATAGTCATAGCCGTCAATTTGAATCACGCCATTTGCAAGATCTTTGCTCGATGCGATCGCAAGATCCTGATTATAGGTGCGTAAGACTTGATTTTGTAGGGCTGCGACTTCAACTGGAAGTAGAAGACTTTGTCCCATGGCTCCAATCAAAAGGACGCCCATGACCTTCTTCCGGTGCTTTTTAGAAAGTAAGAGTATGGCAAAGGAAGCTGTAGCTAAACTTAGGCCAAAGAGGGCAACTTCCTGACTTCCTGTTTGAGGAAGAACCGACTGAGTTACTTCCTTCTTCTTATAGACGAGATAGAAAGTATCTTCATTTTGATATGCTTCAGGGATTGCATGAATCACCTGTGCTTTTTCTTCAGCAGTCAGCTCTTCTTCTGTCACATATCCTAAGTGAACATGAGCAGGTAGAGTCATCTGATCAGCTTGGACAGGACGAGCTCCTAACAAGCTTCCTCCTAATAAAAAGGCTCCAATGGCTACCGGACCAACACCGACAGATAATTTCCGAATCGAATATTTGGTCATTTTTTCAAACGTTTGTTTCGCTTTTTTCATCCTAAAATTCCTATATAGTAATATTTAATCCTCGAGCAGGGACCTGATTATTTTTAGAGAGGCTGGGATCCTTTCCAGAAATAAGAACCTTCCCGGGATTTTTTACCTTTACCTATCTTATCTTTTTTCTTCTATTTTAGCAAGCTCTAAAACTCAAAAAAATAAACCGTTTTCTTTATAGGAAGAAAGCAACACAAAAAACGCCTCGAAAGGCGTTTGTATTATAGATCTATTTATAAGGATTGGTACAAATCATTGTATCGTTGACTAGCCGTATCCCATGAGAAGTCACGCGTCATAGCTTGTTCTTGGAGACCATACCAAGCCTGTTTGTCATTGTAGTAGACAGCCAAGGCTTCATCAACTGCCCAGTTAAACCAATAGCCAGACAAATTATTGAAGCTAAAGCCTGTTCCACTTCCATCAACAGCATTATACGGTTGGACCGTATCTCGAAGTCCGCCGACTTCATGCACTAAAGGAAGGGTTCCATAACGCATGGCCATCATTTGAGAAAGGCCACACGGTTCAAAACGGCTTGGCATCAAGAAGACATCCGACGCTGCATAGATTTCTTGTGCCAATTGGACATCAAATGTGATATTCGCTGAAAGTTTATCTGGGTAGGCTTGACCAAACCAAGCAAAGGCATTTTCAAATCCAGGATCTCCTGTACCGAGCAAGACAATCTGAATATCCTTTTGCAAGAGTTGATGCAACTCTTCTACCACCACGTCAAAGCCTTTTTGACGTGTCAAACGAGAGACGATCCCAAACAAAGGAACATCATCGCGAACAGGTAGACCGACACGTTCTTGAAGAGCTCGTTTACTAGCTGCTTTACCTGAAAGATCTGAGAGACTGAAGTGATACGTCAAGAGTGGATCCGTTTCAGGATTATACAGATCCGCATCAATCCCGTTAACAATTCCGGTCACCTTGCCAGACTCCATCCGAAGGATCTGATCCAAGCCACAACCATATTCAGCAGTCATAATCTCATGCGCATAGCTAGGAGAAACAGTTGTCACACGGTCAGCATATAGAATGCCGGCTTTCATCCAGTTCAGGCAATCATTCCACCGAAGCGTTCCATCTGCATAGCGTTCAAATCCAACTCCGAATAGGTCCCACAACATTCCTGGGTCGAACTGACCTTGGAATTCCAAATTATGGATGGTCAATACTGTCTTAATTCCATGATAAGCTTGAATCCAACGGTATTTTTCCTTCAGCAAGAAAGGAATCATCGCCGTATGGTAATCATGGGCATGAAGAACATCTGGAATGAAGTCAACTCGTTCCATCGTTTCTAAGGCCGCGAGCTGGAAGAAGGCAAAGCGTTCGCCATCATCGAAGTCACCATACACATGTCCTCTAAAGAAATAGTGTTGGTTATCAATAAAGTAAAAGGTGACTCCATCGCGCACAATGCGTTTCACACCAACATATTGACTTCTCCAGCCAACCTTGGTCTCAAAATGCAAGACATCTTCGATTTGATCTCCAAACTTGGCCTCTACCATATCATAGTAAGGGAGGATCACGCGCACGTCATGACCACTTTTCGCTAAGGATTTAGGAAGAGCGCCAATAACGTCTCCCAAACCACCTGTTTTAGAAAACGGTGCTCCTTCAGCTGCAACAAATAATAGTTTCATTAGACAATATCCTCTGTAACAATCGTTCCTTTTTTAACCACGACAGGTGCTTCTTCTGTCCCACGAATCGTCACACCAGCAGCCACTTCGACACCCTTATCCAGAATGGCATGTTCGACGATTGCATTTTCATGAATCACAACACCAGGGAAGAGAAGACTACTGCGGACTTCTGAACCTTCATGGAGATATACCCGACGAGAAACAACAGAGCGTTCAACGGTTCCTTCTACAATACTACCTGAAGCAAATTGAGAGGTTTTAATATTTGAAGTCTTGGAATAATAAGTTGGTTCTTCATTCTTCACTTTCGTATACACCTTTTGATTTGGTGAAAAGAGCTTCATGAATTTTTGATTTTCCAACATATCCAAGTTTGCATGGTAGTAGGATTCCACTGAATGAATATTGGCAAGGTAGCCTGTATATTCAAAGGCAAAAGCATTGTATTCCACCGCCAAATCACGCAAGATATAGCGCAATTTTTGTGGGTATTCTTTCTTAGCTTCTTCTTCAATTTTTTCAATCAACCAAGGAGTGTCCACAATAAAGACATCTGTTGACATGTTGTAGACTTCGTCAGGATCCTTGCCATCAAAAAGTCTTTGCTCTGTAACATGGTCTGTTTCATCAATTTTCAAGACAGCATTGACTTCAGAGATATTTTGAAGATGCAACTTTTTGTAAACAACTGTAATCGGACGGTCAACGCTATTATGCAAGTGGAAAACTTGATTGAGGTCAATATTCATCAAAACATCACAGTTTAAAGCAACTGTTTGGTTGGAACCAGACCGTTTCAAATAGGTCAATAATTGTTGGTAGTATTCTGGCCCTACCGTTGTATTTTCAACTGGAGTATTATAGATTCCGAGGTAATAGTGGCTCAATAAAGTAGACAAGCCCCACTCACGACCTGAACGAATATGGTCAAAGACCGAACTAATATTTTCTTGTTGGAAAATCCCAAAAACACTACGAATACCAGCATTCGCAAGACTAGACAACGGGAAGTCAATCAAGCGGTATTTCCCATCAAACGGTAGGGAGGCTACCGGACGATGGCTGGTCAAAGTGGACATATCATGA
>OGEK01001906.1_pt1 | contig 11640 bp, 8 predicted proteins | sample 1570641 | NCBI WGS metagenome assembly OGEK01 (sample SAMEA2582136, study PRJEB24529) | metagenome | biome: Human gut stool | place: China | collected 2011
TATGCGGTTGAGACGAATTTTTATGCCAGCAGCGGTTCAAAATTAAATGAAACGGCACGAAGCTACAAAATGCTTTCGCAGGAGGCGGATACGATAAACGGTTTTACTTTTGTATGGTTTACAGACGGTACAGGCTGGTGGAATGCAAAAGAAAACTTAAGGGAGACATTTGATGTCATGGAAACATTGTATAATATAGATGATATGGAGAATAACATAATGAATAAGCTATTTATTTAGAAATACAGAAGAGGTAAAGATATGGGAGAACTTATTATTCAGGATAAAATTATTATCAGCGAAATAGAAAAAGTATTGGATGTAATATACAAAGCCTCCGGACGGAGAGCGGATGCAGGGTTAATCAAAAAATTTATCTGTAATGAGAAAGCGACAAAATTTTATATCGATGAAAAACTGGGAAGTTCCGTGGAAGAACAGAAGGATTCCAGATATGTGTGGCTGGATACCGGGTATCTTGACACAAAGGAGCGTCCGCTTATGGTATGTCTTTATAAAAACGGAAACGTATACATTGGAAATTATACGGGGACATTCCGCAGCCTTGCAGATTATGTAAAAAATTATAGTAAGAAGGCTCCTGTGACAGAGCAGAATTACAGACGTTTTCTTGATAAATACAATCGGAAAATCCAGGACAGGAAGCTGAAATATATAGGTTATGAAGATGTCCAGGCATCAGATCCGGAAGAGCAGGATTCGTGCGATTCAGAGATGGCAAGAAAAATCAAGGCATTAAATTTTATATTTGAGGCAGTAGAAGAAAGCAGTCCTGAGGACAGTGCGGAAGAAGATCTGAAAGAGGAAGCAGAAGAACTAATAACAGAAGAGATAATTACCAGACAGCAGAACGAAGAAGAAGAGATAACCATTGGGCTTCTTATGGATAAAATCCAGGGAATGGAAGCATATATTTCAGAATTGCTGGAAATTATTTCAAAAAATGAAAAGCAGAGTGAATCTGTAATCCGGGAACTGACAAAGAAAAATGAAGAATATCATGAAACTATTCTGCATATCCGGGATTTTAAACAGCAGGAAGAAGAGCAGGCATTGGCAAGGGAGCAGCAAAAGAACGAAGAAGAAGGAAAAAGAGGACACGAACTGCTCAAAGGAAACCAGAAAATTCTTGTATTGGGAGATGCAGGAATTACACTGGAAATCATGCAGGCGATTGCCAAAAAAGAATATGGATTTGCCAAAAATGATATTGAATTTCAGGTGGATTATAAGAAAATTGTAGGAGTATCAAAGAGAGTCCATAGCAGCAACCGGTATGCAGCCATGATACTGGGAAAATGTCCGCATAAAGTGGCAAATCTCGGAAGCTGGTCCAGTATTATTGCAGAATTTGAGCAGGCAGGTTATCAGGGCGAAACCGTTGCAGCGAGATCAGAATCCGGTGAACTTAAGATTACAAAAGGATCTTTCCGCAATGCACTGGAAGAAATATATCAGAAGTTAAGTAATCAAAGCGAAAATTAATTATTTGTTATAAGAAAAATAATAAAAATATCCGGGAGAGACCGGACATTTAGAAAGTGTCCAGCTTCTGCCCGGAATTTTTGTATATTAATAGTTATTCAGCCAGACTGTATTTTTCAGGATTTTCTGGAATTACAGCCGAATAGATTATACAGTACCGGTAATAATCAGGGTACTTACTCCAGGATTAATAATCCATGCACCCGTAGCCGCATCCTGTGTATAAGTGGCAGCAGGAACGGTAATCTGTCCTGCGTTAGTTGTAAATAACCCTGTAGTTTCATCATAAGTATAATTTGTTGTTTCCGTCCATGCCGTTCCATTGAAGGAGGCAGTCACATTGGTTAATATCGGATTAAATGCATCCGTGATAACTGCATCCGTTTCGGCAGTTGCCGGTACATTTCCCGTATTCTGAATTACAAAAGTATAAGTCAGGGTACTGTTTTCCGTTACTGGTACAGGACTGACGGACTTTGTAATTGTCAAAAGAGGAGCACTGTCAGAAGTTACCTCTTCGGTTATTTCAATAGGTGTAATGCCAACTCCTGATATGGTAGCTGTGTTGCGGATTACGGAACCGGGTCCCAATGGTGCAAACTGATTTGTCGCCGTTTCATAGGCTATGGTAATATTTCCGTTTGCCGGAATACTAAGACCTGTAACGGTCAGAGGCGGACCTGCGGTAACAACAGGATTTGCCTGGAGTACCCCATTGATATAATACTTAATGGTATCAGGAATATAACTCAGAGGAACAAGAGTTCCAGTATCAAAGTTATAAGATCCAAGATTATCAGAAACTGTAATTCCGGTGAAAGCGGTATTTCCGGAATTAACAATGCTGATAATATAAGTGATTGTATCGTTTTGTTCATAAGTGTTTCTGACTGCGGTTTTGGTTGCGGACAGAACTTCTAATATTTCACCGACTGCAATATTGGAATTAGCAACTGCATTTCCATAGCGCAGCTGTGCCTGGTTGGTAAAACGTGCCATAATTATTATCCTTTCTCTTAAATAGTTTCGGATTTGTCCAGACTGCAGGATTTGCAGTATTATTGTGTAATTTCTGCAATCGTCGAACACATCACAATATAATATATGTAAGAGAATGGATGTTGGTCCATGTGGTTTAATAATTATGCAGAAGTTTTAATATGTAAAATACAAAAAAACACAGTGGAAACAGGTACGAGCCGGTTTCACTGTGTTTTTATATTTTACATTCAGGAACGAAAGCTGTTTACGGGAGAAGGAATTTTATTTCTGCCAGAAATTCCCGCAGCATATTGTTCGGGAGATATAAAGGTGAGGAATCAGCGGCAATTCCACTGATATTAGTAAGTCCTTCTTTTTTTGCAGTTTGCAATGCCCGGAACAGATGGAAATTATTCGTTATAATTCCGATTGCGGCATCCTGCGGAATTAAATTCATGCTGTTTTGTATATTCTGACTGGTTGTCTTTGAATCCGGTTCCAGAAGAATCCGGTCTTTTTCTATGCCCTGTTCTTCCAGATATGCCGCCATTCCTTCTGCTTCACTGCAAGGTTCGTTTTTTCCCTGTCCTCCGGATACGACACAGATGGCGTCCGGGTGTTCGTATAAGTATTCGACTGCCCGGTCAAGACGGTAACGCAGCACTCTGCTGGGACCGTGTTCGCGCATCTGTGCACCGAGAACAATAATATATTCCGGATTATTTTCCCCGGTATCATAAAAATGAGAAAATATTATTCCTTCTATAATAAGAAAAAAGAATAGAAATAATGCGAGAACAATACTGCCGATACGAACCAGTATAACAGGAAGTTTCTGCCATAATTTCCAATGAATAAATATTCCGGAAAAAATAAATAAGCCTGCAATTCCAAACCAGACAGCAAAGAATAAAGTACCGGAACCTGCCATACGGATCAAAATCCCGTAACCGATACAGAGAATGGCGAGTAAGAAACATAAAATCATAAAGAACCTCCTGTAATAACGTCAGTATTAGTTTCTATAAGAACCCTTTTTCCTTCAAAAGCAAATCCATAATGGCGGATTTTTTCTTTTGGAATTCCAAGTAGAAGAAGTTCGGTATCATAACCTTTTTCTTCGATTTGTTTTAATGCGGCTTTTGCAGTTCCTTCTAATCCGGTTTCTTCGCTGGAATCAAATACCTTGAACTCCATAATAATAGCATCTTTATCAGAATGTTTAGGAATCAGCATAACATCATATCTCCCATAACCACTTTCACGATTTGACTTTAACTGATAATCTTTGCGTAATGCAACTAAAAGTCCCAGTACAAATCCGTGATAGAAACGTTCCGGCTGAGCTTTTGCAGAAGCACGCCTTCCAGTATCGAAATTGCTGAACGTTTCTAATGCGACATCATTTAGATAGTTCGTCATGTTTTTTACATTTCCAGCAAGAAGAGCAGTTATAAATTCATTATATTCTTTTCTTACAGTACGAAACCAGCCTTTAAACATTTTTGAAAACATGATGTGAGTCTCTTTATTTGTGATTTTCAAATAGTACCATGTTTCTAAATCCTCGTCCCGATATTCAACCTTTTCTACTTTTAAATAGCCGCTTGCCATAAGAAGACTCCAGACAGCACTTTCGTCATCTGTTAGTTGATGAAATATAATTTGTTCATCAAAATTTTCGACAATTTCGTTATTTTGCAGAAGTTCTTCCATTTTTTCTTTTACTTCTGCGGAAGCTGTTTGTATTAATTTGCTTACCAGAGCATTAGAACTGGTATCGGTCCAATAGGTTTGATATTCACGTTTACTTAAAAAATTGGTGATGGACCATGGATTATAAATATCCTTTTGAGAGCCGAATATAAATCCATCATACCATTGTTTTACCTGCTGTTTTTCTTTTGATAGCCCAAATAATTCTAAAGACTGAAAAACTTCTGATTCCGTAAATCCGAAACAGCTTTCGTATTCCTTTGCGGTTGTGGTAACTACGTTCAGATTATTTAAATCGCTAAACATAGATTCTTTTGAAACCCTTGTGATTCCGGTCATAACAGCTCGTTCCATATAAGGATTGGTTTTAAATGCTGAATTAAAAAAACTACGCATAAATCCTGTAAGTTCTTCCCAATATCCATAGGAATAGGCTTCCTGCAATGGAGTATCATATTCGTCCAAAAGAATAATAACTTTCTTCTGATAATGATTATTTAACAGTGCAGAGAGGTTTTTTAAAGCATCCTGAGCCATTACATCGTCCATATCATAACTGACAAGTTGATATGTTTTCTTTTCGCGTTCATTAAAATATGTTTCGAGAGATCCAAATTGCGTATATAAATCAACCAGAATGTTTTTTATTTTTTGGATTGCATTTTTATAATTGCGTTCTTTTACATCTGCAAAACTTAAAAATATAACGGGATAAGTTCCCTGGATTTTTTTGTAATACTCGTATTTCCAGATATTTAATCCTTCAAAAAGATCCTTTCTGTCAGCATACTTGTTTGAAAAGAAGCATTTAAGCATATCCATATTTAAAGTTTTTCCAAAACGTCTGGGTCTTGTAATCAGGGTTACAATATCTTTTGATTCCCACCATTCTTTGATGAATAAAGTTTTATCAATATAGAAGCAGTCGTTTGTTCGGATATCTTCAAAGCCCTGATTGCCAATACTGATTGTTTTTGACATTTCCCCACCTGCTTTCTGTGAATTATCTTGTTCTGTTGAAATTGTATCATAGAAATATTTTAAAAACAATGGTACAATTCATTATTTGCTATTTTACCGAATATCTGCGGTAAATAAACATTGATATTACGACAGTAATCGTTTCGGTAATCCAGAATGCGTGCCACACTCCGGAAGCACCGAATATTCTGCTTAAAATCCATGCCATTGGAATCATAAGGACAACATAACGGCATAGTGAGATAAACAGGGAAGGGAGTCCTTTTCCGAGTCCTTCCAAAGCACCACAGGCAGTTACAGATAAGGAAGAAATAATAAATCCAATGCAGATAATTCTAAGTGCATGACTTCCGCTTGCAATGGAATCTGCATTTGAGGTAAATAATCCAATGAGTGCATCAGGGATTGCAAAACAGAGGATTGTACCAATGATCATAATCATTGCGACAAGTCCGGTAGCCTGAAAAAAAATCTGATGCACTCTCTTTTTTTCTCCGGCTCCGTAATTATAACCAATCAGTGGACGCATCCCCTGAATTACACCATTTGCAGGCAGATATAAAAATGTTTGTAATTTATAATAAACACCAAGTACAAAAACGTATGTCTGTGAAAATCCGGCAAGAATCATATTCAATGCCGAAATCAACAGAGAAGGAAGAGCCATATTTAAAGTTGCCGGAATTCCAATGGAATACATCTTTTTACATAATGTAGTGTCTAAAATGGCATCTTTTCTATGAAAATGAACGGACATAGGTCTGGTAAGGTAAATGATGAGATAAAAAACAGCACTGATAGTCTGCCCAAGACCGGTAGCCAGTGCCGCTCCCTGTATACCGAGCAATGGAAATGGTCCGATACCAAAAATCAGCAATGGATCCAGTATAATATTTGCAATACATCCGCTCATCATGCATACCATGGATACTGCCATTCGTCCCACCGCCTGAAAAGTCTTTTCAAAAACCAGTTCCCAGGCAAGAATAACGGAAAAAGAAAATGCAATCACAGAATAACTGCTTCCAAGTTCTACCACCTGTTCTGAAGAAGTAAACATCCTAAGAAAAGGTGTAATAAATAAAATGCATACTACGGTCAACACTACACCGTGTAAAGTTCCGAGCAGCATTCCCTGACTTGCTGCTTTGTCAACCATTTTCCTATCATTTGCTCCCATATAAAATGAAATCATGGCATTAATTCCGATGCCGAATCCTACCATAACGGCATTCACTAAATTTTGCATTGGAAATACCAGTGATAATGCAGTCATTGCGTCTTCACTGATTTTTGCCACAAAGAAACTGTCCACAATGTTGTAAAGTGAATTCACAAGCATTGAAATCATCATCGGAAGAGACATGGTAAGTAACAGTTTCATAACCGGGTGTTCTTTCATATAACTCTGATCCATAAAGTCCTCCTTAAAACAAAAAATGCCACACAGTCTCCTGTGTGGCGAAAAGATGAATCGAAATCTCATTCTGGAAAAATCCACAAAAATTTTCAAAATGATTATAGCAAAAGGTAAGGAAGAAAGTCAAGACGAATGTTGATTTTGGGCGATGGAATGTGGTAGTATTAGAGTAAGAAAATAATAACATTCTGCATAAGGAGAAATAATGAAAAAATACGAGGAATTAGAAAATGGATTACAGACAGCGTTTATTAATCATGCAGTGAACTCTAATCTGGCATATCGTCCGGAATTTATTTCAAACGATTATAAACAGGGAAAGAAAGTGCTTGCTTCACTGGAATATGAATTAAATCAATGTGATGAATTTTGTATTAGTGTTGCATTTATCACACAGAGCGGAATACAGCCATTACTTATGATTTTAAAAGAATTGGAAAAGAAAAATGTCCCGGGTAAAATTCTTACCACAGATTACCTGACATTCAGTGAACCAAAGGCACTTATGCGACTTGCAGAATTAAAAAATATTAAAATAAAAATGTATCGGACCAATGATGAAACTGGCGGATTTCATACCAAAGGGTATATTTTTAAACAGGATGAAATTTATCGGATCATTATTGGAAGTTCCAATATGACATTAAGTGCGATTACAAAAAACAGAGAGTGGAATACCAAATTAGTATCCACAGAGCAGGGACAGATAGTAACAGATATCCTGCAGGAATTTGATGAGCTGTGGAACAGTGAAGTGACACAGGAATATCATGATTTTATAGAGGAATATGAGCAAAGATATTTACAGAATAAATTAATAGAAAGACAGAAGCAGAGAGCTTTGTCTGATGAAAAAGTTGTAGATTTTGCAACTTATACATTAAAGCCCAATAAAATGCAAGTGGAATTTGTAAATAAAATGCAGAGATTAAGAGAACAGGGACAAACAAAGGCATTGTTATTAAGTTCGACCGGTACTGGAAAAACTTATGCTTCTGCATTTGCCATGCGTGAACTGGGATTTAAAAAAGTATTATTTCTGGTGCATAGAGAGCAGATTTTAAAACAGGCACTGATATCTTATAAAAAAGTTTTACCGGGAAATATTTCAATGGGATTGCTTTCTGGTAATTATAAAGATACGGATGTGGATTATCTGTTTTCTACCGTTCAGACAATGAGCAGGAGCCATATATTGGAGAAATTTGAAAAAGACAGATTTGAATGTATTATCATCGATGAAACACATAAAGCCGGGGCAGAGAGTTACCATAGAATTATAAAGTATTTTACACCGGAATTTTTACTTGGTATGACAGCAAGTCCGGAACGGACAGATGGATTCGATATTTACAGTTTATTTGACCATAACATTGCAAGTGAGATAAGGCTTCAGGATGCATTAAGGGATAATCTTTTATGCCCGTTTCATTATTATGGTATTTCAGATTTGGAAATAAATGGGCAGACAATAGATGATCATGCCGATTTCCGGCTGCTGGCAAATGAACAGAGAGTAAATCATATTCTGGAACAGGCGGAGTATTACGGATGTGATGGGGAAAGAGTAAAAGGATTGGTTTTCTGTAGCCGGAATGAAGAAGCAAAAGCTCTGTCAGAAGAGTTTAATAAAAGAGGATACCGGACCATTGCACTTTCTGGTGCCAATTCGCAGGAAGAGAGGGAGCAGGCGGTAGAAAAACTCGAAGCAGATAACACGGATCAAAAGCTTGATTATATATTTACTGTAGATATATTCAATGAAGGTGTTGACATTCCAGCAGTAAACCAGGTTATTATGCTAAGACCGACACAGTCCGCGATCGTCTTTGTGCAGCAGCTTGGACGAGGACTTAGAAAAGCAGATGGCAAAGAATATGTTGTTGTACTGGATTTTGTCGGGAATTATAACCGGAATTTTCTGATTCCGATAGCATTATCCGGAGACAGAACTTATAATAAAGATACCATTCGTAAATATGTCAGGGAAGGCTCCAGGATTATTCCAGGCTGTTCTACGATCCATTTTGATGAAATTACAAAGAAACGTATCTTTGCTTCCATTGACAAAATGACAACAACAAAGAAGATGCTCACAGACTGGTACAATCAGGTAAAATATATGATAGGTCATATTCCGACGATTTTGGATTTTTATAAATTAGGAGAAATAGACCCGATGCTGTTTATCAGTTATGCAAGAACGTATGATAATTTTGTCAGAATGGCAGATAAGGAATATCAAATGACATTTACTGAGAGGGAGGAGCAGATACTGGCATTTATTTCGGCACTTATCGTAGATGGAAAGAGACCACATGAATTATTGCTGCTTAAAATGCTTGTGGAAAACAGGGAGATAAATGAAAATATATTTGCAGAAGAACTAAAAAAAATAGGAGAAATTTACAGAGATGCAGATTATTATTCGGCACAGAGAATTCTTAATATGGATTTTGTTGCGGGAAGCGATGCGAAAAAGTATGCAGATATAGAGATTTTTTCCGATGAACAAATGGAAAAAGGCATTTTATTACGTTCGATAAGCTTTTTTGAAAAGCTCAGACATCTGGAATTTAAAAAGGAGCTGGACAGGTTAATTGAATATGGATTGCTCAGATATAAAGATATCTATGCCAGGCACGATAACAATAATATGGTATTATATGAAAAATATTCGAGAAAAGATGTATGCCGGCTGATGAACTGGGATAAGGATGAGAGTTCTACCATGTATGGATATAGGATTAAGCATAATACCTGTCCGATATTTGTAACGTATGAAAAGAAAGAAGATATATCTGACAGTACAAAATATGAAGATGCATTTATAGATAACCGTTTCTTCAGCTGGATGACAAGAAATGGTGTTTCGCTTGACAGCAGAGAAAGTGTTGATATTATAAATTATAAAAAGACCGGATTGAAAATATGTCTTTTTATAAAAAAGAGCGATGGAGAAGGAATGGATTTTTATTATATGGGAGAGGCAGAGCCAGTGCAGTGGAGAGAAACAACTATCCAGAATAATAAAGGAAAAATCCTTCCGATTGTAAATTTTGTATTCCGGCTGAAAAACAGTGTAAGAGAAGATATTTATGAGTATTTGACTAAATAGCAAAAGGCAGAAAGGATCACCACATGAAGACAATCAACGTAGCAGCAGCGATTATTAAATCACAGACCGAAGACGGAACTCCTGTTATCTTTGCAACCCAGAGAGGTTATGGGGAATTTAAGGACTGGTGGGAGTTCCCAGGAGGAAAGATGGAAGAGGGAGAAACTCCGCAGGAAGCACTGGTTCGTGAAATCAGGGAAGAACTGGATGCGGAAATAGAAGTTTTGGACCTGCTTGACACGGTAGAGTACGATTATCCGGCATTTCATTTATCCATGAAGTGTTACTGGTGCAGATTAAACGGCGGGGAACTTATTTTAAAAGAGCATGAAGATGCTAGATGGCTTGACAAAAAACACTTATCTGATGTAAACTGGTTACCGGCAGATATTGTACTAATTGAGAAAATAAAGGAAGAATTATGAAAACGAACAAGAAGTATGCGTTAATCATCAACGAGGCATTACGTTCGGCATTAGACTATGATACCCCAGAAGAACAGATAAACGAATTTATTCGTTTCTTTGGAAAACATATTGGTTCAGACAGAATCTATATATTTGAAGATGATTTGGAAAAAAGTATTACGAATAATAGCTATGAATGGTGTGCTGATGGTGTAGAACCACAGATAAATCTGCTGCAGGCGGTGGGAATGGAACAGATTGACTGGTGGTATGAGGCATTTGACAAGGGACAAAATATTATTATCAAAGATATGGAAACGATAAAAGACACACATCCGGAATCCTATGAACTTTTAAAAGGACAGAATATACAGAATCTTGTAGTAAGTCCGCTTCGCTACAAGGATTCCATACAAGGATTCTTCGGAGTGGATAATCCGCCGGAAGGAGATTTGGACAGGCTGTCAGTCTTTTTGGAAATGATAGGGACATTACTGATTTCGCTTATAAAATTGAGAAATTCATTTCATAAATCGACGGAAGATGCCAGATTTTCCGGATATACAGCATTGTCACAGATTTATCTGTCCATGCATATGGTTAATATAAAAACGGGAATGCTTCAAACGATTAAATCTCCGAATTTTGTTGATGAAAACTTGGATTTGCAAAGTGGTCCATATTTTCCAGTGCAGATAAAAAATGTCATGGAACAGCTGGCAACGGAGAAATATAAGAGAAGTGTGTTTGAATTTACGGATATTGCGACACTGGCAGAAAGAATGAAGGGAAAAGAAACCATAGTGCATGAATTTCTAGGAACGGTTTCCGGCTGGTGTAAAGAACGTTTTATCAAAGTAGATGAGGATAATGTACTGTATTGTGTGGAAGTTATAGATGAGGAAAAGAAACGGGAGAACTGGCTGTTGTATCTGTCTGAAACTGACCGGATGACTGGAATTTGCAACCGGGGATGTGGAGAACGGAAGATTTCAGAAATGCTGGATAAGCATATCGGAGGATTGTTGTGCCTGATTGACTGCGATAAATTCAAGGCAATCAATGATACTTATGGTCATGCAGTAGGAGACAGTGTTATCATAGCAGTTGCAGAAACCTTGCAGAATTCCTGCCGGGAAAATGATATCGTATTGAGACTCGGCGGGGACGAATTTGCCATGTACATTCCGGGATTATTGGACCGGCAGGCGGCAGATTTGTTTACAGAGAGAGTATTTGCAGCGATTTCTTCCATTTATATTCCGGAGATGGGAACGAAGCAGATATATGTCAGTATGGGAGCCTCTTTTTGTCTTGAGGATGAGGAGATCAGTTTTGACCGTCTCTATAAAGAAGCTGATGAAGCAATGTATCAGAGCAAGAAGGTGGAAGGATACTGCGTAACGTTCTATAAGCATGAAAAAGAATAACACCCTTGACAGATAGCTGTAAAATGAGTATACTAGTAACTGTTGGTTGTAAATACCATGAAGTGTATAGGTTTGTTTTAC
>OGEK01001911.1_pt1 | contig 11605 bp, 12 predicted proteins | sample 1570641 | NCBI WGS metagenome assembly OGEK01 (sample SAMEA2582136, study PRJEB24529) | metagenome | biome: Human gut stool | place: China | collected 2011
TTGTTAATGCCCTGCCGAGCGCGGCCGTGAGGCTTGGACGCTAGGGCAGGGCATGAAAAAGCCCGTAGCGGGCTGCTACGGGCGTCTGACGCGGTGGAAAGGGGGAGGGGATGTTGTCTACATGGCTCTGCTGTAGTGAGTGGGTTGCGCTCCGGCAGCGGTCCTGATCAATCGTCACCCTTTCTCGGTCCTTCAACGTTCCTGACAACGAGCCTCCTTTTCGCCAATCCATCGACAATCACCGCGAGTCCCTGCTCGAACGCTGCGTCCGGACCGGCTTCGTCGAAGGCGTCTATCGCGGCCCGCAACAGCGGCGAGAGCGGAGCCTGTTCAACGGTGCCGCCGCGCTCGCCGGCATCGCTGTCGCCGGCCTGCTCCTCAAGCACGGCCCCAACAGTGAAGTAGCTGATTGTCATCAGCGCATTGACGGCGTCCCCGGCCGAAAAACCCGCCTCGCAGAGGAAGCGAAGCTGCGCGTCGGCCGTTTCCATCTGCGGTGCGCCCGGTCGCGTGCCGGCATGGATGCGCGCGCCATCGCGGTAGGCGAGCAGCGCCTGCCTGAAGCTGCGGGCATTCCCGATCAGAAATGAGCGCCAGTCGTCGTCGGCTCTCGGCACCGAATGCGTATGATTCTCCGCCAGCATGGCTTCGGCCAGTGCGTCGAGCAGCGCCCGCTTGTTCCTGAAGTGCCAGTAAAGCGCCGGCTGCTGAACCCCCAACCGTTCCGCCAGTTTGCGTGTCGTCAGACCGTCTACGCCGACCTCGTTCAACAGGTCCAGGGCGGCACGGATCACTGTATTCGGCTGCAACTTTGTCATGCTTGACACTTTATCACTGATAAACATAATATGTCCACCAACTTATCAGTGATAAAGAATCCGCGCGTTCAATCGGACCAGCGGAGGCTGGTCCGGAGGCCAGACGTGAAACCCAACAGACCCCTGATCGTAATTCTGAGCACTGTCGCGCTCGACGCTGTCGGCATCGGCCTGATTATGCCGGTGCTGCCGGGCCTCCTGCGCGATCTGGTTCACTCGAACGACGTCACCGCCCACTATGGCATTCTGCTGGCGCTGTATGCGTTGATGCAATTTGCCTGCGCACCTGTGCTGGGCGCGCTGTCGGATCGTTTCGGGCGGCGGCCGGTCTTGCTCGTCTCGCTGGCCGGCGCTGCTGTCGACTACGCCATCATGGCGACGGCGCCTTTCCTTTGGGTTCTCTATATCGGGCGGATCGTGGCCGGCATCACCGGGGCGACTGGGGCGGTAGCCGGCGCTTATATTGCCGATATCACTGATGGCGATGAGCGCGCGCGGCACTTCGGCTTCATGAGCGCCTGTTTCGGGTTCGGGATGGTCGCGGGACCTGTGCTCGGTGGGCTGATGGGCGGTTTCTCCCCCCACGCTCCGTTCTTCGCCGCGGCAGCCTTGAACGGCCTCAATTTCCTGACGGGCTGTTTCCTTTTGCCGGAGTCGCACAAAGGCGAACGCCGGCCGTTACGCCGGGAGGCTCTCAACCCGCTCGCTTCGTTCCGGTGGGCCCGGGGCATGACCGTCGTCGCCGCCCTGATGGCGGTCTTCTTCATCATGCAACTTGTCGGACAGGTGCCGGCCGCGCTTTGGGTCATTTTCGGCGAGGATCGCTTTCACTGGGACGCGACCACGATCGGCATTTCGCTTGCCGCATTTGGCATTCTGCATTCACTCGCCCAGGCAATGATCACCGGCCCTGTAGCCGCCCGGCTCGGCGAAAGGCGGGCACTCATGCTCGGAATGATTGCCGACGGCACAGGCTACATCCTGCTTGCCTTCGCGACACGGGGATGGATGGCGTTCCCGATCATGGTCCTGCTTGCTTCGGGTGGCATCGGAATGCCGGCGCTGCAAGCAATGTTGTCCAGGCAGGTGGATGAGGAACGTCAGGGGCAGCTGCAAGGCTCACTGGCGGCGCTCACCAGCCTGACCTCGATCGTCGGACCCCTCCTCTTCACGGCGATCTATGCGGCTTCTATAACAACGTGGAACGGGTGGGCATGGATTGCAGGCGCTGCCCTCTACTTGCTCTGCCTGCCGGCGCTGCGTCGCGGGCTTTGGAGCGGCGCAGGGCAACGAGCCGATCGCTGATCGTGGAAACGATAGGCCTATGCCATGCGGGTCAAGGCGACTTCCGGCAAGCTATACGCGCCCTAGGAGTGCGGTTGGAACGTTGGCCCAGCCAGATACTCCCGATCACGAGCAGGACGCCGATGATTTGAAGCGCACTCAGCGTCTGATCCAAGAACAACCATCCTAGCAACACGGCGGTCCCCGGGCTGAGAAAGCCCAGTAAGGAAACAACTGTAGGTTCGAGTCGCGAGATCCCCCGGAACCAAAGGAAGTAGGTTAAACCCGCTCCGATCAGGCCGAGCCACGCCAGGCCGAGAACATTGGTTCCTGTAGGCATCGGGATTGGCGGATCAAACACTAAAGCTACTGGAACGAGCAGAAGTCCTCCGGCCGCCAGTTGCCAGGCGGTAAAGGTGAGCAGAGGCACGGGAGGTTGCCACTTGCGGGTCAGCACGGTTCCGAACGCCATGGAAACCGCCCCCGCCAGGCCCGCTGCGACGCCGACAGGATCTAGCGCTGCGTTTGGTGTCAACACCAACAGCGCCACGCCCGCAGTTCCGCAAATAGCCCCCAGGACCGCCATCAATCGTATCGGGCTACCTAGCAGAGCGGCAGAGATGAACACGACCATCAGCGGCTGCACAGCGCCTACCGTCGCCGCGACCCCGCCCGGCAGGCGGTAGACCGAAATAAACAACAAGCTCCAGAATAGCGAAATATTAAGTGCGCCGAGGATGAAGATGCGCATCCACCAGATTCCCGTTGGAATCTGTCGGACGATCATCACGAGCAATAAACCCGCCGGCAACGCCCGCAGCATCGCGACCGTCATCGGTGAGAAGTTCGGCAGGTATTGGGTGGTGACAATGTAGGTGCTGCCCCAAATGGCAGGTGCTATCGCTGTGAACAATAAATCGGGCGTGCGTAATGACATGCGATTACAAGACCTCCGCTACGGCGATGGGTTTTTGAGAGTTGCAGGCGCCGCGATGACCGCACCCTGACTTGGACTGGCCCTGCCTCGCACCAATCCACCTGCGGCTATGGCCGCGATCATGCGAGGCCCGAAAATTACACGACCTGTACACGTCCGCCGAACCCGGAACGCAACAGAGCTTCGTGGGCATCCCGATCCGGGTCGTAGCAGCAGTCCTGGACCAAACGCACGTCGTAGTCCGCATCACTAGCCCAGGCGACGCTTGAAAGAACAACGCCGGTGGTGCTTATCCCGGCCATGACAAGCGTGCTTACGCCGCGCGTCCGAAGGTCGGCGTCGAGCGCCGTGCCATAAAAGACGCTGGCTCGCGGACATGCATAGAAAAGGTCGCCCCGTTCGATCGCAAGCCCTTCGACGGGCAGACCGGTGCGAAATCGTCCGCTCGGGAGATACGGTGAGATTTGGCGATTCGTCGCCGGCGGCGCATGTTCATACTCTTCGCCGAGCGAAAAGTTGGGGAACAGCACGGGCCGGCCGCGCAAGGCGTGCTGGCAGCCGTGCAGACCCTGCGTGAGATGAACGCCGACAACCTGCGCAAGGTGCCGGCCGATGCACCCACGGCCTTCATCAAGCCGCGCTGGAAGCCGCTGGTGATCACCCCGGAAGGCCTCGACCGGAAATTCTACGAAATCTGCGCCCTGTCCGAGCTGAAGAACGCCCTGCGCTCCGGCGACATCTGGGTCAAGGGCTCGCGGCAGTTCCGCGACTTCGACGACTACCTGCTGCCGGCCGAGAAGTTCGCCGCACTCAAGCGCGAGCAGGCCCTGCCCCTGGCGATCAACCCGAACAGCGACCAGTACCTGGAAGAGCGTTTGCAGCTGCTGGACGAGCAGTTGGCCACCGTCACCCGCCTGGCCAAGGACAACGAGCTGCCCGATGCCATCCTCACCGAGTCAGGGCTGAAAATCACCCCGCTGGATGCGGCGGTGCCGGATCGGGCGCAGGCGCTGATCGACCAAACCAGCCAGTTACTGCCGCGCATCAAGATCACCGAACTGCTGATGGACGTGGACGACTGGACGGGCTTCAGCCGCCACTTCACCCACTTGAAGGACGGGGCCGAGGCCAAAGACAGGACGTTGCTGCTGTCCGCAATCCTCGGTGATGCGATCAACCTCGGGCTGACCAAGATGGCCGAGTCGAGCCCCGGCCTGACCTACGCCAAGCTGTCCTGGCTGCAAGCCTGGCACATCCGCGACGAAACCTATTCGGCGGCCTTGGCCGAGCTGGTCAACCACCAGTATCGCCACGCCTTTGCCGCCCACTGGGGCGACGGCACGACCTCATCCTCCGATGGCCAGCGCTTCCGCGCGGGTGGCCGGGGCGAGAGCACCGGGCACGTCAACCCGAAGTACGGTAGCGAGCCGGGACGGCTGTTCTATACCCATATCTCCGACCAGTACGCGCCGTTCAGCACCCGCGTGGTGAATGTCGGCGTCCGCGATTCCACCTATGTGCTCGACGGCCTGCTGTACCACGAGTCCGACCTGCGGATCGAGGAGCACTACACCGACACGGCCGGCTTCACCGATCACGTCTTTGCCCTGATGCACCTGCTAGGCTTCCGCTTCGCGCCGCGCATCCGCGACCTCGGCGAAACCAAGCTGTACGTGCCGCAGGGCGTGCAAGCCTACCCGACGTTGCGCCCGCTGATCGGCGGCACCCTGAACATCAAGCACGTGCGTGCCCACTGGGACGACATCCTGCGCCTGGCCAGCTCGATCAAGCAGGGCACCGTCACCGCCTCGCTGATGCTGCGCAAGCTCGGCAGCTACCCGCGCCAGAACGGACTGGCCGTGGCCCTGCGCGAGCTGGGCCGGATCGAGCGCACGCTGTTCATCCTGGACTGGCTGCAAAGTGTTGAACTGCGCCGCCGCGTGCATGCCGGCCTGAACAAAGGTGAGGCGCGCAACTCGCTGGCCAGGGCGGTGTTCTTCAACCGCCTTGGGGAAATCAGGGATCGGAGCTTCGAGCAGCAGCGCTACCGGGCCAGCGGCCTCAACCTGGTGACGGCGGCTATCGTGCTGTGGAACACGGTGTACCTGGAACGCGCCACCCAGGGGTTGGTCGAGGCCGGCAAGCCGGTGGACGGCGAGCTGCTGCAATTCCTGTCGCCGCTGGGCTGGGAGCACATCAACCTAACCGGCGATTACGTCTGGCGGCAGAGCCGCAGACTGGAAGACGGGAAGTTTCGGCCCTTACGGATGCCCGGAAAACCTTAGCGTACGATTTTTTCCGAATTCTGCGGGCTCCCCACCTTTGCTGTTGTCATGCAGGTGGCTCTTTTCCTGCAGTCTGCTACTGCCCGTAATGGTGTTGCGGCCTTCACGGTACTGATGGGGTATATACCGTTCAGTTCTGCCAGCTACGGCATCCCCGGTCTGCTGATGCTTGCCGGAGCGCTGCTGGTCTGGCAGGTCAGGGACACGCTGCGTCCCGCCCTGTTTGCTGTCTGGCTGTTGCTGGTTGCCCTGCTTAATGCCCGACACGGTGATGTGATGATGTTTTCCGGCGTGATTCTGACACTGACGGTGCTGTTCTGTGTCCACGGGCTGGTACCGGATTCCGGACGACGTCTGCAGGCAGGACGCTGGTTTGCGCCAGCGTATGCCATTCATCTGTTTTTTATGGGCTTTCTGGTCAGAGTTCTCTGACCGTTCCTGACTCCGATACAGTGGTCTGGTGCTTTAGTATTACTGAACAGCAAAAAAATGCCTCCCTCAGAGATGAAGGGAGGCGGAAGAATAAGGCTGGTCTGATGAAACAACTCCGTTGGAAGTCGGATTACGGTTATTTTTTAACATATTTAGCAGGCGGAATTAAAGAGGAGAGGGGAAATGAATGGATTCAGAAACCGTTCACGAAGCAGTCAGGTCTGGCGTTATCGGTGTGTCGGAAACCGAGCCGTCCGGCTGGAGGTCAGGGAACTCTGGGCAGAGGCTGCGGATGTATGGTGGCTGGCTGCTCATATTGCTCCCCGTACTGACTGGCAGCAGTTTGCGTGGCAGAGAGCAGAATACTGCCAACGGCGCAGCAGGGGTAAGGCCGGACATCCACCACGTTCTTCAGGAGGTAGTGGATGTCCGGCGAAAATCAAAGAACATACACGTCAGGTGGGCTGACGCCTTCGCGCTGCTCAGTTGTCCAACCCCGAAAACGGGAAAAAGCAAGTTTTCCCCGCTTCCGGCGTTTCTGAATAAATTTAGCTTCCAGAAAGGAGTAAACCCATGAGTTGGTTTAGCGATATATATGGTTTTGAGGAATCAACTTACGCCAGAACTCAGGCTAATTTCTACATCGATGGTCCCTTGCTTCATACCAGGGGCCAGTCATCCCGTACCTTTCATGCCGGTATACTGACTCTGCCGAGTCTGGCTGAAATACGGAAAGCCGTTTGTAGCCTGGAGGTAAGTAGAGGTGAAAAAATAAAGCTAAGTAGTTTGGTGACCGACGCTTATGAACTTCATCGGTGTCCGGAGGCGAATCGCGCAATAATCCAGGTTGCCAGTCAGTTTAACCTCCTGGAAATGCCGAACGAACACACTACACCGGAGAAGGGAATCACCAACTATCAGTATGATTATACGCAGGGGCCCGCATGTGCAATGGCCTGTGCTGCCGCTACGGTGTTTCGTAACTATCTGGTCCCGGTTGGTTCGCAGAGGGGGCAGACTCAAAACTGTCAACTCAACGCTCTGGCGGACATGGACAGAGCCATTGGCATTAGGGGGAACGGTTATGTGAGCTGAATATTCACAGGGGAAATACAGTGGTGCAGGTAACTCTGGCCTATGAAGCCCGGCAGTGTGAAGTATTTCAGGGGCAGACACCCTATATACCAGAAACCGCCGATCCCGCCCGGGCCAGTACACAGGTTTAGGTATTTTCTGTTTTTTCGTTATTTCATTATCAAAATCACATTAAACGGACGTAATCAGACATGATTTGTGCGCCAACACAGATCATCGCCACAACTTTCAAGTCGCTGATTTCAAAAAACTGTAGTATCCTCTGCGAAACGATCCCTGTTTGAGTATTGAGGAGGCGAGATGTCGCAGACAGAAAATGCAGTGACTTCCTCATTGAGTCAAAAGCGGTTTGTGCGCAGAGGTAAGCCTATGACTGACTCTGAGAAACAAATGGCCGCTGTTGCAAGAAAACGTCTTACACACAAAGAGATAAAAGTTTTTGTCAAAAATCCTCTGAAAGATCTCATGGTTGAGTACTGCGAGAGAGAGGGGATAACACAGGCTCAGTTCGTTGAGAAAATCATCAAAGATGAACTGCAGAGACTGGATATACTAAAGTAAAGACTTTACTTTGTGGCGTAGCATGCTAGATTACTGATCGTTTAAGGAATTTTATGGCTGGCCACGCCGTAAGGTGGCAGGGAACTGGTTCTGATGTGGATTTACAGGAGCCAGAAAAGTGAAAAACCCGATAATCTTCTTTAACTTTGGCGAGTGAGAAAGATTATCGGGGCCATCTAAAAACCGTATAGCCAACAATTCAGCTATGCGGGGAGTATAGTTATATGCCCGGAAAAGTTCAAGACTTCTTTCTGTGCTCACTCCTTCTGCGCATTGTAAGTGCAGGATGGTGTGACTGATCTTCAACAAACGTATTACCGTCAGGTAAAGAACCCGAATCCGGTATTCACACCCCGTGAAGGTGCCGGAACGCTGAAGTTTTGCGAAAAATTGATGGAAAAGGCGGTGGGCTTCACCTCCCGTTTTGATTTCGCCATTCATGTGGCGCATGCCCGTTCGCGTGGTCTGCGTCGACGGGCCATTGATGCGCTGCTGCAGGGGCTGTGTTTTCACTATGACCCACTGGCCAACCGAGTCCAGTGCTCCATCACCACACTGGCCATTGAGTGCGGATTGGCGACGGAGTCTGCTGCCGGAACACTCTCCATCACCCGAGCCACCCGTGCCCTGACGTTCCTGTCAGAGCTGGGGCTGATTACCTACCAGACGGAATATGACCCGCTTATTGGCTGCAACATTCCGACCGATATCACATTCACACCGGCGCTGTTTGCCGCCCTTGATGTGTCTGAGGATGCAGTGGCAGCTGCGCGCCGCAGTCGTGTGGAATGGGAAAACAGACAGCGCAAAAAGCAGGGACTGGATACCCTGGGTATGGATGAACTGATAGCTAAAGCCTGGCGTTTTGTCCGTGAGCGTTTCCGCAGTTACCAGACAGAGCTTAAGTCCCGGGGAATAAAGCGTGCCCGTGCGCGTCGTGATGCTAGCAGGGAACGTCAGGATATCGTCACCCTGGTGAAACGGCAGCTGACGCGTGAAATCTCGGAAGGGCGCTTCACTAACAATCGTGAGGCGGTAAAACGCGAAGTGGAGCGTCGTGTGAAGGAGCGCATGATTCTGTCACGTAACCGTAATTACAGCCGGCTGGCCACAGCTTCCCCCTGAAAGTGACCTCCTCAGAATAATCCGGCCCGCGCCGAAGGCATCCACACGCCTGAAGCCCGGCAGCGCACAAAAAAGCAGCGCTACATACAAAAAACAACCTCATCATCCACCTTCTGCTGCATCCGTTCCCCATGTTTTTGATGCAAAACACGTCTCACAGACGGGCAATTTTGTTTATCCACATTAAACTGCAAGGGACTTCCCGATAAGGTTACAACCGTTCATCTCATAAAGCGCCAGCCGCCAGTCTTACAGGGTGCAATATATCTTTTAAACACCTGTTTATATCTCCTTTAAACTACTTAATTACATTCATTTAAAAAGAAAACCTGTTCACTGCCTGTCCTGTGGACAGACAGATATGCACCTCCCACCACAAGCGGCGGGCCCCGACCGGAGCCACTTTAGTTACAACACACAAAAACAACCTCCAGAAAAACCCCGGTCCAGCGCAGAACCGAAACCACAAAGCCCCTCCCTCATAACTGAAAAGCGGCCCCGCCCCGGCCCTTCGGGCCGGAACAGAGTCGCTTTTAATTATCAATGTTGTAACTAATAATCCTCATCGCTGTCAGTCTTCTGGCTGGAAGTCCTCAGTACACGCTCGTAAGCGGCCCTGACGGCCCGCTAACGCGGAGATACGCCCCGACTGCGGGTAAACCCTTGTCGGGACCACTCCGACCGCGCACAAAAGCTATTTCATGGCTGAAAGCGGGTATGGCTTAGCAGGATGGGGATGGGTAAGGTGAAATCTATCAATCAGTACCGGCTGACGCCGGGCTTCGGCGGTTTTACTCCGGTATCACATGTAACCACAGCGTGCCGCCTTCCATGCCGCTGGCGCGGCATATCCTGGTGACGATATCTGAATCGTTATATACTGTGTATATACGTAGTAATGACGAGGTGATAAATGGCACAGGTTAATATGAGTTTAAGAATCGACGCTGAACTGAAGGATGCTTTTATGGCCGCTGCAAAAAGCATGGACCGTAATGGCTCTCAGTTAATCCGGGATTTTATGCGCCAGACCGTTGAACGGCAGCATAATACCTGGTTCCGTGACCAGGTTGAGGCAGGACGTCAGCAACTCGGGCGCGGCGATGTGCTTCCCCATGACATGGTCGAATCTTCCGCTGCTGCATGGCGGGATGAAATGAGCAGGAAGGTTGCCGGTAAATGATGGAGATATTCTGGACCATGCTGGCCAGCCAGGACAGGAAGCGCATTCGTGAGTACATTGCGGAGCAGAACCTGATGGCCGCCATTGAACTGGACGAACGAATTGGTTATTCAGCCAGCAGCCTGGCCGGGCAGCCGTATAAAGGCCGCAACGGTCGTGTGGAAGGTACCCGGGAACTGGTTATTCACCCGCATTTTGTTCTGGTTTATGAGGTCGACAGCCAGTGGGGAAAAGTGTATATCCTGCGAGTATTGCATACTGCACAGAAGTGGCCATAGAGGGGCTGTCCGGATATAAAAACGTCTGACGGAGATGGGGTCCGCTTGATCGATAGGAATTTAAATCCCAAAAAGATTAAAAAAACACCCAAAAACGGATGTTTATTCAACACTGCCTGCGTGCCATGAGTGCACCGCCGTCAATTAAATGGATCTTATCGATTGATACTGCATATCACTGATGGTTTTTTACCCCATTCCCCTGAAAATGGACGCAACTTCTCCGATGCGGCTCTCAGCCGCACACCCGCTGTTGCGCCAGTGGCTCATGCATCAGGACCAGCTCTGTCAGACGGTAGCCCCGCTTCAGCCCCGTAAAACGCATCTGACATCCGCACAGGATGCACTTCAGCGGGTCAACCTTCAGTAACCGCTGATACATCCCTCTCCACCTGATTTGCATCGCCGTCTTTCTCACCGTCTCCGTTATGACGTACACAACATCTTCCAGTAACCGGCGCTTCACCGGACTCAGGAAACTGTAGTACCTCACCATACGGAACCCCTTATCCGCCACATGCCAGGAGAACCTTTCCATAAACTCATCACCACTCATCACCAGGTATTCTTCCCGTTTTGTCCGGTGACTGTTGTAACGCAGACCAATTTCATCCTGACCAGCATAGTGCTCCAGACGGCTCATCGGCACCGGCGGTTTTTTCAGGTAAGAGCCGAAGTACACCGCCACATGTGTGGCGTTATCCATCACCCGGGATACGTTGACATTCCAGCCCCGCCGGTAATGACTGTCCAGGAAGCGATTCCAGTCCCGTTTACTGCTTCCTTCTGCTGCCAGCGCATCCGGTATCACCAGGTCCGGATATTTCCGTGACAGTAACTGCGTTATCCGGTAACGCCACATACTCATCACCTTACGGGCGTAAAAATGAAGGTTTTTCCAGGTGTGGTCTGATGTCACGCCGCCGGTCGTTGTCGACAGGTGAATGTGCGGATGCCACTGCTGGTCACGTCCCCATGTGTGGATCACCGTGAATATCCCCGGCACCACATCTGCCTGGCGGCAGATTTCCTGTATCACATCCGCAGCAATGCGGCTCATCTCTGCCAGTAACCACCGGTTGTGGAACACCAGGGACCAGTACTGGCAGGGAAGTGTGAACACAATATGCTGCCACGGACAGTCGGGAACCAGACTCAGCAGATACTGTATCCACTGTGCGCCAGCCTTCACTCCGCAGTGCGGGCAGGAGCGACTTTTACACCGGAAGCAGACCTTTTTTGTGTGGCAACAGTCCGGAGATGAACAGCACCACTGTGTGTACCCCATCAGCGTGGTTCCGCATGCCATGATTTTTGTCACCGACTCAATGACCACCGGACGCACAGAACCTTCCGGTTGTTTCTCCAGCCAGTTAAGCCAGCGGTTTCCCTGCTGAAAAATGTCGGCAAAACGGGGAAGCATCAGAAGGGCGGGGGGACTCCGTCCGGCCAGTGAACCGTGCCACACTCCGGGCAGTACATGCCGCCGGCGCTGATACCGGCAAGAAGGGTCGCAAACTCCCGCTCCGTGCAGCGGGCTATTTCAGGATACCTGAACCGCCCCGGAAATCCTGGAGACTAAACTCCCTGAGAAAGAGGTAAACAGG
>OGEK01001916.1_pt1 | contig 11567 bp, 9 predicted proteins | sample 1570641 | NCBI WGS metagenome assembly OGEK01 (sample SAMEA2582136, study PRJEB24529) | metagenome | biome: Human gut stool | place: China | collected 2011
CCCGGCAGAACCACACCGGGAAGAACTGGCCGATGATGATGCCCAGCACGATGGCGATGAGCAGCTTCGGCAGCAGTCCGAGCTTGAATTTTTTCTTTTCCATAAGAATAAAATCCTCCTTTTCCTATCCTGACCTTTGTGCGGCACCTGACAGCGCTCTCTCCGCCGCAGCCCGCACGGCCAGTCTTTCACGAAACGTCAAATTTTCACTTGACATGTTGACACATTTAGTTTAACATAGACATATGCATGATTCAAATTCATAAAACTAAAGTTATAGTTTAAAAATATTAATAGCAAAGGAGCTTTGCCATGGAAGTGCGCCAGCTGAACACCCTGATCCGTGCCGCCCAGTTCCAGAGCTTTTCCAAGGCAGCGGAAAGTCTGGGCTATTCCCAGTCTGCCGTTACCGTGCAGATCAAAGCGCTGGAAGAAGAGCTGGGTGTGCGCCTGTTCGACCGCATGGGCAAGCGGGTGATCCTGACCGCACAGGGCCAGTGCTTTCTGGAATACGCCAACAGCATTCTGGATACCATCCACAACGCCCGCCGCGCCCTGAGCGAGGATGCCGAGCTGGAGGGCTGCCTGCACATCGGCACGCTGGAATCTCTCTGCTTTTTCCGTCTGCCCGGCCTGATGCATCAGTTCCGGGTGGAACACCCCAAAGTCAGCCTTCGGGTCACTACCGGCTCCCCGGAAGAGCTGATCGAAAAGATGGAGCGCGGCGAGGTGGACCTCATCTGCATTCTGGACGAGCCGCGCTACTCCAACAGCTGGCACAAGTGCAACGAGATCCCGGAAGAGGTGGTGTTCGTGGCCTCCCCGGACATCGACCTCGGCCACCCCGGCCCGTACCGGGTAGCAGAGCTTCTGGACAAGCCCTTCTTCCTCACCGAACGCAACGCCAACTACCGCCGCACCTTTGACCGGTTTCTGGCTTCCCGCCAGATCGAGCTGACCCCCAGCCTTGAGATCAGCGATACCTCCTTTATCATCAAGATGCTGGAGCGCTCCTCCGGCATTTCCCTGCTGCCGCGCTTCGCTGTGGCCGAGCCTGCGTCCAGAGGAGATCTGCGCATTCTGGAGGTGTCGGACTTCCGGCTGACCATGTACCGCCAGATGTTCTACCACAAGGATAAATGCTGCACCCGGGAAATGGACGCCTTCATCCAGCTGGCCTCCGGGCCGGACCTTCCGCTTTTATAATACAGATAATACAGAAAGCAGCAGACCCCCGGACGGTAAACCGCCCGGGGGTCTGCTGTGCTGAGGAGATCCTAGGAATTTGCAAAGCATTGCGCAGACTGTGTGCAGGCACAGCCCCGCAGATGAGGATGATCAGGCAAAGAAGGAGATGATGAGTGCTACCAGGAAGCCCACACCGCCAACCAGAGTTTCCATGATGGTCCATGTCTTGAGGGTGGTCTTTTCGTCCATGCCCACAAGGCTCTTCACCAGCCAGAAGCCGGAGTCGTTAAAGTGGGAGCACACGGTGGAGCCGCCAGCGATGGCAGCGGTGACGCAGGCCAGATACAGCGGGCTCAGCTCGCTGATGCCGGGCATTGCGGAGATGATGCCTGCTGCCATGGTCATAGCCACGGTAGAGGAACCAACGGAGATGCGCACCAGAGCAGCCACGATGAAGGCCACCAGAACCAGCGGCAGGCTGGCGTTTGCCACGGCGTTGCCGATGACATCGCCCAGACCGGAGTTCTGCAGCATGTAGCGCAGCACGCCGCCGCAGGCAGTGACCAGCAGGATCATGCCGGTGGGCTCAAGGGATTTGGTCATGATCTTTTCCAGCTGGGCATTGTTATAGCCGTGACGGGTGCCCAGCAGATACATAGCAACGATGGTAGCCAGCAGCAGAGCCATGAAGGGCTCACCGAGGAAGGCCAGAACGGGCTGGATGCCAGCCAGAGCGGGCACCACCTTTGCCACAGAGTTTGCAATGATGAGGACCAGCGGGATCAGGATGATGCCCACGATGGTGCCGAACTTGGGCAGCTTGCTCTCGTCGATGTCTGCCTGCTGTGCAACGTGTTCGGGCACCTCGATCATATACTTCTTGCCGCAGATGGAGCCCCAGATGGGACCGGCAGCGATCATGGCGAAGATGCCGCAGAAGATGCCGATGAGGATGACCCAGCCCAGATCAACGCCCAGCATGCTGGCCACCAGAACGGGGCCCGGCGTGGGAGGGATGAAGGCGTGGCCGACAGCCAGACCGGCCAGCAGAGGGATGACATAGTACAGGACCGAGCGCTTGGTGCGCTTTGCCAGAGAGAAGGCCAGCGGGATCAGGATGATCAGACCGGCATCAAAGAATACCGGCATGGCCACCACCAGACCTGTGATACCCAGCGCCCATGCGGCTTTTTCGTCGCCGAACCTGCGCACCATGGTCACGGCCAGCGTCTGTGCGCCGCCGGATTCTTCCAGAATGGCACCGAACATGGAGCCAAGGCCCACCAGAAGAGCGATGCCCTTTAAGGTGTTGCCGATGCCTTCGTTGACCGAGCCGATGATGTCAGACAGGGGCATACCGGCCATCAGGCCGATGCCCACCGCACCGATCAGGATGGAGATCATGGCGTGGACTTTGAACTTGATGATGAGGATGAGCAAAAGGATCAGGCCCGCCACCGCGGCGAACACGAGCCGTGCGGCGTCCGGGGATGCAACAGCTGTCATAAATGTTTCCTCCATTTTTGATGTTATGTTTGCTTTGGGTCTTATTTCAGCGCCGTCCCCGCAGACGGACACCGGATCCCGATGGTTTTTATAGACGAAGCAATATCCGCTTTTTTGTTTTTGGCGTAACTTTATCCAGACCGTTCAGCAAAACAACGCCGAACAGTTGATTTTTTGTTTTTGGTTTTTATCGCAAACGAAGCGTTTTTACTCCATATATGCACCCTTCATGGGGCTGACGGCGTGCTGAGAGTAGAGCTTCAGCAGGCCCTTGGTGTACTTGGGAGCCTTGGGCTTCCAGTTGGCACGGCGCTGGGCAAGGATGGCCTCCATCTCCTCGGGGGTCTTTTCCTCACCGTTCACGCCCACGATGGCAAGCTGACGGTTCGGCACATCGATGCGGATGAGATCGCCCTCTTCCACCAGAGCGATGGGGCCGCCCACAGCAGCCTCCGGGCTGACATGGCCGATGACCGGGCCGCGGCTTGCGCCGGAGAAGCGGCCGTCGGTGATGAGCGCCACGCTGGAAGCCAGCTTCGGGTCGGCGCAGATGGCCTCGCCGGTGTAGAACATCTCGGGCATGCCGCTGCCGCGGGGGCCTTCGTAACGGATGAAGATGGCATCTCCGGGCTGGACCTGCTTGTTCAGAACGGCGCTGATGCACTCTTCCTCGCTGTCAAAGGGCTTTGCGCGCAGGGTGGCGTGGAACATGTTCTTGGGGCAGGCGGTGTGCTTGATGACACTGCCCTCCGGGGCCAGATTGCCCTTCAGGATAGCGATGCTGCCGTCGGTGCCCTTGGCGTTGTCAAAGCTGTGGATGATATCCTCGCGGGTGACTTTGATGCCCAGACCCTTGGTCTTTTCCTGCAGGATCTCGTCGCAGTGCTCGTAGAAGCCGTTTTTCTTCAGGTCTTCCAGGTTTTCGCCCAGCGTCTTGCCGGTGACGGTCATCACGTCCAGATGCAGCATGGACTTGATCTCTTCCATCACGCGGGGCACGCCGCCTGCATAGTAGAAGTACTGTGCGGGCCAGTCGCCGGAAGGACGGATGTTCAGCAGATAGTGTGCGCCGCGGTGCATCCGGTCAAAGGTGTCGGCATCGATCTCAAAGCCGAACTCGTGGGCGATGGCGGGCAGATGCATGGTGGCATTGGTGGAGCCGGAGATGGCGGCGTGCACCATGATGGCGTTTTCAAAGCTCTTCATGGTAACGATGTCCTTGGCCTTGATGCCCTCGGCCACCAGCTTCATCACCTGAACGCCGGCATCATAGGCAGCCTGCTTCAGCTCCGGGGCGGTGGCCGGCATCAGGGCGGTGCCGGGCAGCATCAGGCCCAGAGCCTCGGCCATGATCTGCATGGTAGAAGCGGTGCCCATAAAGGAGCAGGCACCGCAGCTGGGGCAGGCATTGTGCTTGTAGTAGTCCAGCTGCTCGTTGGGGATCACGCCCGTCTTTTCCCATGCGTCGAACTTGCCGATCTGTTCCAGCGTCAGCAGGTCGTTGATGGCGCAGGCAGGGTCGTTGACCACGTACTTCTTGGGCAGGGTGTGGGCTTCCATCACGCCGCCGGTGACCACGATGGCGCTCATATCCTTCAGGCGGCCAATGCTCATCAGCATGGCGGGCATGGACTTGTCGCAGCTGGCGATGAACACGCCGCCGTCGTACACGGTTGCGTTGGCCTGAGCCTCCACCAGATTCACGATGGCGTCACGGTGGGGCAGCGAGTAGTTGATGCCGTCGTGGCCCTGTGCGATGCCGTCGCACATATCGGTTGCAAAATAGCGTGCAGCCTTGCCGCCGTGGGTGTTGACTGCCTGTACAGCCTCCTTCACGAACTGATCCAGATGGGCGCTGCCGGGGTGGCTGTCGCCAAAGGTGCTCTCCACCATGATCTGGGGCTTGGAAAGGTCGTCCACCTTCCAGCCCATGCCGATCTTCAGCGGATCGTTTTCCGGTGCCAGTTTACGCACTGCCTGAGAACGCAGTTCCATGATCGTACCTCCAAAATACTCTTTTTTCTGCTTTGCAAATCGTCCTTTTGACTGTCGGACATCTTACATGTTCATTTTAATCGAATCCCGCCTCGTTTGCAAGTTGTCGCAGTCAGAACCCACTTTATAACAATAACCAGCCCAATTTTTCGTGCACATTGCTCTGAAATCTTGGATACATCATATAATCTAACCAGTTTTTCAACTTTTCTGTATCATTCGTCTTAAAAAGTCATCAGACAACTTCAGGCATAAAAAGTCCCCGCACAGACCTTGCACTGTGCGGGGACGTAAAATGCAGCGGCGTCAGGTTTCCCATTCGCGGTCGTAAAGCTTTCGGATGCAGTTGCGGTTGAAGTTCAGGTGCATCACCATGGCAGACCGGGCACCAATGGGGTCATGCCGGGCAATGGCTTCGGTGATCATGCGGTGGGTCAGGATGGTCTCCTCCGTCAGCTTTTTGTGGGTGACGTTCACGAACATCATGACCGCCGTATCGATAATGGGGATGAGCTGCTCCACCACCATGTTCTTGCTGCTCTCTGCGATGCAGGTATGGAATGCGATGTCGTCCTCAATGTACAGATCACCGCTGTGGATCTTGCTCTCCACCCGGTCGCACAGGCGCTGGATGCGCTCAATGTCCTCGTCGGAAGCGTTCAGCGCTGCCATCTCGGCCATGCCCGGTTCCAGCAGCAGGCGCACGTTCACCAGATCCAGCGCCAGTGCGTTCTTGTCCTGCACGCTGCGCAGGTTCAGTGGGTCCGAAAGGCCCTTGGCGGTCGTGACCACATAGGTGCCGGAGCCGCGCCGCACCTCCACGATGCCCTTGCTGGACAGCAGCTTCACGGCTTCGCGCACCGTGCTGCGGCCCACACCAAATTTTTCGCCCAGCTCAAATTCATTGGGCAGCTTGGCTCCCGGCTCCAGCGGGGTATCCAGAATATAGTGGTAAATTTCGTCCTCCACCTGTTCGGCAAGGAGTTTGTTTTTCAGATGGGAAAATTCGCTCATGGTTGTTCCCTCCCCTGTTTTTTAATTTATTATAAGGCAGGGCAGCAGACAAAAGCAAGGGCCGTCCTCATTCACAGACAGCCCTTGCTTTTGGGTATTTTATTCGTTTGCGGCCTTTTCCAGCTCCGCTTCCTCTGCGGCGGCTTCGGCCTCCTCCTGCTTCTGGTACTCCAGGAAAGCCGACCACATGGGTTCGATGTCCTTGCCCTTCACCCGGCGGTCGAAGTAGTTGCGGGTGATGTCCACCACAGTGCCGGACAGCACCAGCACGCCGATCAGGTTCGGGATCATCATCAGACCGTTGAAAGTGTCGGAAAGATCCCACGCAAGGCCCAGCTTCATGGTGGCACCCACCACGGTCATGCATACAAAGACCACCTTGTAGATGCGGCTGCCGGTGGTGCCGAAGAGATACTCCACGGCCTTGGTGCCGTAGTGGCTCCAGCCCAGCGTAGTGGAGTAGGCAAACAGCAGAATGGAGATGGCAATGAACTTGGGGCCAAAGCTGCCAAATGCGGCGGTGAAGGCCTGACCCACCAATGCGTTGTCCTGCACACCGGCCAGTACAGCGCCGCTCTGCAGGTCTACCACGCCGGTGGTCAGGATGACCAGAGCAGTGAGCGTGCAGACCACGATGGTATCGGCAAACACCTCAAACACGCCCCACATGCCCTGATGCACCGGCTCCTTGACGTTGGAAGCGGAGTTGACCATGACAGCGGAACCGAGGCCCGCTTCGTTGGAAAAAGCACCGCGCTTGAAGCCCCATGTGATGGTCTGGCTGATGCCGTAGCCCAGCGCACCGCCGCCTGCCGCATTCAGGTTGAACGCACCCTTGAAAATAGCCGCAAATGCCGCCGGGATATTGCCCGCGTGCAGCACTACGATGATGAGCGCGCCTGCAATGTAGAACAGGGCCATGAGCGGCACCAGCTTTTCGGTAACAGCGGCAACGCGCTTCAAACCGCCAATGACGATAAGGGCCGTGACCACCATCAGGCACAGGCCGGTGACGAGGGTCGGTACACCAAAAGCAGCGTTCATGTTGCCCGCGATGGAATTGATCTGGCTCATGTTGCCAATGCCGAAGGAAGCCAGAATGCAGAAACAGGCAAACAGCACTGCCAGCACCTTGCCCAGCTGTTTGCAGCCCTTCTTTGCGCCAAGACCATCGGTGAGGTAGTACATGGCACCGCCCGACCACTCGCCTTTTTCGTTTTTGCGGCGGTAGTACACGCCCAGCACATTCTCTGAAAAGCTGGTCATCATGCCCAGCAATGCCATGACCCACATCCAGAAGATGGCTCCCGGCCCACCGGAAACGATGGCCGTTGCCACACCCACGATGTTGCCGGTGCCGATGGTGCCCGCCAGCGCCGTGCACATGCTCTGGAACTGGCTGATGGCCATATCCTCCTTGCTGGTGTGCGCGGTGATGTCCTTGTTGGTGAAGATCGCGCCGATGGTGTGCCGGAGCCAGTAGCCCATTTTGCGGAACTGGAAAAAGCCCGTGCGGGCGCTCATCCAGAAGCCGGTGCAGAACAGCAGTGCCAGACCAAACGGCCCCCACACCACGCCATTGATGGCATTGTTCACCTGCGTGATCATCTCGACCATTCTCTCTTTCCCCCTATACACAAAACAAAAGCGGACAGAACCCACCAAAGGCTCTGCCCGCAAAATTCGGAGCGCTCTCATTTTCCGCAGCCGGGGTGCGCCGCATTTCCCGGCTGCGCCCCATTGCGCAAAGACGACGGCTCTGTCCTTTTGCCTGAGAGATACAGCCGCTTTCCCTGCGGCCTTACACCTTCGGCACCCACTTTACAAGCGGGCTTCTCCAGAGTGCACGGTCTTTCCCCGCCGTGCACGTCTTTTTCAGTTCTTCCGGCGCACAGTTGTGCGCGATAGAAAGACTATACCATATTCTGTCCTTGTGCGCAAGACATTTTTTATATCATATGCTGTTTTTCATCTGTTATGCCGACAGATGAATTTTATTTTGGTGTGACTTTTCAGGGGAACAAACGCATTTTCACCCCAAAAAGCCGTAATGGCAAGCTGCATCTACCGGGCCAGTGGGCCGGGAGTTTCTCCAAGGACCGTCCGCTGGGGTGGGACCCTGTTGCCGCAGGCAATAGGGCGGGCGATGGAATGGCCCGATTCGTGTCCGAGGAGAAATTACCGGCACGCTGGGAACCAACCACTTTATTTAGGCTCCGCGCCTTCAAACCCCCGGGCTTTGCCATCCGGGCTGGCATCGCCGTTTTCTTTCGCGGTTTCGTAAGAATCTGTGCCGTAATAGGCGCTGGCGGGGCCGATCTCCAGCCAGAAGTCCTCCCGTTCTTTCTCTGTGGTCGGTGCTGTCTCTTTTTTGTTTTTCATCTGCAAACGCCTCCTTTTCTGCATAAAGTCTTGCCTGCAGGCCAAAGCTTTATGCAAAGGAAAGGCGGTGTATCCCATGCGCAGTGGAGGTTGGAAGCCCTTTTGGGCAGCACTGTTTGCTTCGCTGCTAGTGCTGGTGCCGTTGGTGGGCGGCACGGTGCTGCTGTCCCGTCAGCAGCTGCGCACCCAGCTGCGGCAGGCTGCCCGCAGCGAGAGCGGTGTGCCCATCCAGCTGCCCAAGACCACCGACCAGCTCACTGTGCTGCTGTGCGTCTCCGGCGAACAGCCCGGCTTTGTGCTGGCCTACCTGAACGCCAGCCAGAACTGCGTGCATCTGCTCAGCGTGCCTGCCGCACTCACCGTGCCTTTTGCAGAAGAAGAAACATCCCTTGCCCGCTGCTATGCCGCCGCTGGCCCGGCCCGCTGCCGCGAAGCGCTGGCACAGGTGCTGGCCCTGCCGGAGGGCACCCGGTATCTGGCTTTTTCGCCTGCGGTGCTGGAACGAATTTCCAACCGGTACGGGCCGGTGCGGGTGGGCTTTACCGGCGCACTGACCGAGGAAGAGCTTGCCCGCTATGGCCGCAGCCGGGCCGTGCAGGGCATTTCCGCCGGGGACGCGCACGAATTCCTGTGCCAGCTGCAGGCCGACGAAGCCTTTTCACCAGTACGCACCGCAGCGGCCCGCGCTGCCGTGTGGGATGCGTTTTTCCGGCAGGATCTGGACCTGCTGCCCGCCACCCTGCCGGATGCCCTGCGTGCCAGCAGTTCGGCCCTGCTCACCGACCTGACCGCGCTGGACTATAACGCTTTGGAACGCACACTGGAATTTCTTGCCAACAACAGCGCCGCTGTGGCGGCGCAGGCCCTGCCCGGCCAGTGGAATGCCGCCAGCGGCACTTACACGGTCACGGATGCTTCCCGCGCTGCCATGCAGACCTTTTTCAATGTTTCGCCCACCGAGGCGCAGGCCTCGTCCTTCAGCGAGCCATAACCCAGCACCAGCGTGCCCGCCGCTGAGGGTGCTTCTCCGGTCAGGTCGTAATCGCTCAGCAGGCTCAGCTGCACGCCTTCGGCTTCCGCCGCGCAGCGCAGCGCAGCATCCGGCGGCGGGTCTTTGAGCTTTGCCAGCAGGTTCAGTCCGGTGTGCAGGCCCGCAAGGGTCAGCTCGCCGGGAGCAAAGGCAGTGTTCAATGCTGCCGCCAGCGCGTCCCGCCGGGCCTTGTAGGCCACCCGCTCCCGGGCCAGATGCCGGGTGAAGTAGCCCTCGGTGATAAAGCGGGCCAGCGTCTGCTGCTCGAACCGGCTCACCGTGCCGGAGTAAAGGCGGTATTTTTTCCGCCATGCGGGCAGAAGATGCTCCGGCAGAACCATATAGGCGATACGGATGCTGGGAGCCAGACTGCGGGAGCAGGTGGAGAGGTACACCACCGGGCCGTCTGCACCCGCCATGCCCTGCAGGCTGGGCAGAGGCCGGGTATCAAAACGGAACTCCGAATCATAATCATCTTCTATAATATACCGCCCGCCCGGCCTGCGGGCTGCCCAGTGCAGAAGCTCGGCCCTGCGGCCCGCAGGCATGGTAACGCCTGTGGGGAACTGGTGGCTGGGCGTGACGTAGCACACCGCTGCATCCGACCGGTTCAGTGCTTCCACCGAAAGGCCGTCCTCGTCCACCGGTAGGCAGCAGCAGTGCACACCGTTGTTCTGCAGCACCTGCAAAGCACGGGGGTAGCCCGGCGTTTCCACCGCTGCAGGGCCGGGCAGCAGCGGTGCCAGCAGGCCCAGCAGATATTCCAATCCCGCACCCACTACGATCTGGTGCGGCCCGCACTGCACACCCCGGTATTCGGAAAGATATTCCGCCAGCGCCTGCCGCAGGGCCGGGTCGCCCTGTGCATCGCCGTGGGTGAGCAGCTGGGGCGAGGAATAGAGCAGCTCCTTTTGCAGCCGCGCCCATGTGCGGAACGGGAACAGCTCCGGGTCTACCCCGCGGGTGGAAAGGTCGTACCGCACCGGCAGCTCAGGCGGTTCCGGTTTTGGCGGTGCGGGCCGTTCCGGCCCGCCGGCAGGCCGGAACGGCAGGGCCAGATATTCCTGTACATAAAAGCCGCTGCGCTCCCGCGGTTCCAGATACCCTTCCGCCGCCAGCATCTGATAGGCGGCATCCACCGTATTCACCGAGACGGACAGCTCTGCCGCCAGCCGCCGCTTGCCGGGCATCCGGGTGCCCGCCGCAAGGGTGCCGCTTCGCATCTCTCCGGCAAGGCTGCGGTACAGCTGTTCGTACAGCGGCACGCCAGAAGAAGCATCCAGCGCCGTGGTCAGATGGACCATAAATTATCCCTCCTGTCTGGGTATTGCATCAAACTGACCCCATTAAAAAACTTTATTCTGGGTATTTTCATGGTGTCAGTTCTGCGTATAATAGGAGCATACCCGCTGGACACCCAAATGTCAAGTAGGATTGTAGGTTTTAGGGCTTTGGCCCCGCGGGATTGGAAATTTGGAGGGAAAGTAAAATCATGTCTACTACTGCAATGTGGCTGCTTCTGGCAGTCGTTGTCATCGTCATTCTGTTTGCAAGTGTGCTGTACAAGCGCACCTTCACCACCAAGGAGCTGGCCCTGACCGGTGTCATGGCCGCTTTAAGCCTTGTGGCCTATCTGTTCTTCCGTGTGCCGTTCTACGGCGGCTCTTCGTTCCATCTGGGCAACACCTTCACCGCCCTGACCGCCCTGCTGCTGGACGGTGTGTCCGGCGGTCTGGCCGGTGCCATTGGTCTGGCGCTGGCCGATATTCTGGCCGGCGACCCGGGCTACGCCGTCACCACCTTTGTGCTCAAGTTCATCATCGGCATCACCTGCGGTGCCGTGGCGCACAAGGCATTCAAGCTGCGCGACCTCGACAAACACAGCTCCGGCTATCTCATCAAGGTGATCGTTTCTGCCGGTTCCGGCCTGCTGCTGAACGTGCTGACCGACCCGTTCCTGGGCTACTTCCGCAATGTGTACATCTTTGGTCAGGAATACACCGTGGCACAGGCGCTGACCAAAATTGCAGGCGGCGTCACCTTTGTAAACAGCGTGGCCTCCACCGTGTGTGCGGTCATCCTGTACCTCGCCCTGCGTCCGGCCCTGGAGCGTGCCGGTCTGCTGCCCAAGGGCGAAAAACACTAAGCGATCTCTCTATCCTGATACAGCACTGCTGCCCTCACCTGCCGGACTTCTCCTATCCTCCGGCGGTGGGGGCAGTGGTGTTTTTCGTGGACGACCTATCACACGAAACTCCTCCCGTCTCGCATTCGCTCGACAGCCCCCTCGGGGACGGGGCTTTTGACAGAAACTGAAGCAAAAAAGCGCTCGTCACACAATTCTGCATGACGAGCGCTTTTTGCTTTTTATCGCAATTTTCAAAAATAGTGCCTATTAAAACGGCATATTTGCGATATGCAGTTTGCGGATGTTGCTTGTGCATTAAAAACG
>OGEK01001926.1_pt1 | contig 11508 bp, 10 predicted proteins | sample 1570641 | NCBI WGS metagenome assembly OGEK01 (sample SAMEA2582136, study PRJEB24529) | metagenome | biome: Human gut stool | place: China | collected 2011
ATGGGAATGATCCTTCCACCGGATGGCTCTTCGGACGAGGAACCCGTCGAATGCATCGCCTTCACCCGCCCTTCCCTGCGCCGACGCGGATATTTTGCCGCACTCTTAGAAAAAGCCTGCGACATCTCCGGTGAGCACGATATTCTATTTCCGGTTGACCCGGAATCTGCTGATACGGCTGCCACGATGAAAGCCATTCACGCTGACCGCGTTGATCAGGAATATCAGATGAAATGGGACTTTGACCCGGCGGCCGAACGCTTTGACTCTCCCATGGTTGAAAAACGCCCGCTTACCTTTACCTGCACTTCTGCACCGGAAGGTGACGTCAACGAAAGTGTTGATCCCGACAGTTGCTGGGACTGCTTCCACAGCGCCGATGATCCAGATCCGGCCGTTACAATTCTGACCTATGAATTTTTAGAGACTCCGCCGGATCCGATGTGCTCTCCGGCTGCCGTGTGCATGGCGCGTATGCAGCCCGTCCCGGACGTTCCCGGCACATTTCATGCCTGTTTCTACGGTTTCCGGGTCCATGACCTCTGCCGCGGACTAGGAATCGGTGAAGCTGCTTTCTGTCTGGTCTTAAACGATCTGATCGCGCGCGGCTGCACCCGAATTGTTCTTCACGTCAGCAGTGACAATTATCCGGCACTCTCGATCTATAAAAAAGCAGGGTTCCGAATTACCGAAACCCTGTCCTATTTTATGTATTAAAGATATGGCAGGCGCTTCAGCCGCCAAAAGCACCCCGATACATGAGCTATTCGTTTACATCACGACTATTCTTCCTGCGTCGGATGTTTTTCCTCAATCTTCTGACGGATGCTTAACATCTTGCAATCTGTCTCCGCGATGACATCCGCGCACTTTTTCAGCTCCGCACCGATCTCTGCGGCTTCCTGGGCATCCAGCTGCTTTTTATACTTGAGCTGGTGATCCAGACTCGCCCAGAAATCCATGGCGATCGTGCGGATCTGGACTTCCACACGGATATTTTTCTTACTGCTTGAAAAGAATACCGGTACTTCCACGATCATGTGGTAGCTGCGGTAGCCGTTTTCCTTCGGCGCCTTGATATAATCCTTGATCGCAATGATGGTCACATCATCCTGGCGTTCCAGCATCCGGCTGATCTCGTAAATATCGTCCACAAACGAACATATCACACGGACACCCGCTATATCATCTAGGTTGGACTCCATCGATTCGATCGAAAGCGGAAGTCCGCGCCGCTGCAGTTTTTCTACAATACTCTTCGGCTTCTTCACTCTCGCCTTGATCATCTCGATCGGGTTTCTTGCATTCCGCATGGAAAGCTCATCGTTGAGCACTTCCAGCTTCGTCTTAAACTCTCGAATCGCGCAGCTGTACTGCATCATCGCTTCCTGAAACTGCCTTGCCGTCTCCCGGAATGTCTCAGGAATCTCAAACACCTGAGGCGTATTGACCGCGAAATGGCTCAGCTCGCTGTTGGGATTCTGAGCAATATTCATTTGTATTCTTCCACCTCTTCTATATATCTATATTCTTTTATGCCTTCTCCACTGCGTCAGCCGCCGCATCCAGCCATGGGGATTCCACATACTCAACCAGCCCCTCGTCCACCTTGGACGCAATCGACGGATCGATCGGAATCTTCGCAAGCACCGGAATCTCATACTCGTCTGCCGTCTCCTCGATATGGCTTTCACCGAACACAGAAATCTTCTTTCCGCAGTCCGGACATTCCAGATAACTCATGTTTTCAACCAGTCCCAGAATCGGAATATCCATCTTCTTCGCCATGTTGACCGCTTTTGCCACGATCATCGAAACCAGCTCCTGCGGGGAAGTCACAATGATAATACCTGCCAGCGGCAGGGACTGAAATACAGTCAGCGGCACATCGCCGGTTCCCGGAGGCATATCGACAAACATATAATCAATGTCCTTCCAGAGTGCCTCGCTCCAGAACTGCTTAATCACGCCGCCCACAACCGGTCCACGCCAAATTACCGGATCCGTCTCATGCTCCAGAATCAGGTTCGAAGAAAGAATCTCTATCCCCGTCGAGGTCGTGCGCGGCAACATCAGCTGATCCGCTGTCACACCTACCATGCCGTGAATGCCTGTAATATCTGCATCAAGAATGCCAACGCGGTTGTTTCTCGCACGCATCTTACATGCCATCAGGGATGTCACCAGGGATTTTCCGACGCCGCCCTTGCCGCTGACTACACCAATTACTTTTTTAACTGAACTCTGTGGATTTAACGGCACCCGGAAACTCTCCATCGTCCGGCTGGCACACGTTTCGCCGCAGCTTGAACAATTATGACTGCAATTCTCACTCATACATACTTCTCCTTTTTATCAGGTTGGATTCTGATCGTTCGCTGGTTTTCGTTTTTGCATCCTCTTCAGACGTTTTCCAAGACCAAAAACCTGTAACGCCCAAATCCTCCCCTGTCGTAATCTCCGTACATTTTACCATATTTTCTGCAAAAATGATAGGGGGCAAACACAACTGGCAGCGTTACAAAAGAATGTGCCGTTACTGTACACGTATGCGTGAACAGTAACGTTTTCTATGAGACAAAAACAGACAGCCCGTTTGCTGCACTGCATTCAGACTGTCTGTCTTTTTTATATACTATTCATTTTTCTCTACAGATACGCCTGTACCATCGGGCGCAGCCGTCTTGCCATGATCGCCGCCAGAATGCAGAGAATATAATCCGCCGGCATCTCCGGCAGGCAGTAAACCAGCACAATCGCTTTCCAGCCGATCGGCTGCAGGGTTACGAGATGGGTAATCAGATAGAAATAAACCATTCCCATTCCATAATATACCACATATCCAGCCGTCGCCGCCGTCATCAGCGCTCCCATTTTCCAGGAATTCAAACATTCACAGACCTTTCCCATGACCCACGCCGCAAGGAGAAATCCCAGCAGAAAACCAAAGGTCGGGCGCAGCAGATACGCCGGACCGCCGCCGCGTGCAAAGATCGGGACGCCCGCAAGTCCAATCAGCAAATAGACACCCACACTGGTAAATGCCCGTCTGGAGCCCAGCAGAAATGCTGCCAGCATCACGAAAAACCACTGCAAGGTAAAGTTCATGGTATCTGCGCCGGTCGGAATGACAACCTTGATAAATGCCCCCACGGCGACCAGCGCCGCAAACAGACCGCAAAGCGCCACATCCTTCGAATGTTCCCGGCTCCGCGAAACTGCTTTTTCTCTCATCTGTTTTCCTCCATCATGCATGATGCATTTTTTCATAAACGGTTCCTTTCATGGCATGCAGCCACCGTGCCTGCAGACTTTCGCTGTCCATGTATGTTTCTTTTTGCTCAAAACGAATCCTCCAGCATCACTCCGCCTGGAATTTACGGATCATCCGCACAAGCCCAAGACTCTCCATCCGTTTTGCAATCAGATAAAAGAGTGCTGCATCCACCGGCCACTTGATGAGATTCTTAAGCACACGCATCGGCAGAAGCACCATCATTGCTTTTCCAGACATCATGCTAAGCCAGAGTGTGTTCAAAAATATGTTGCAGATCAGCGCCACCACCAGATCCGCCCAGAGCGCCCGGCGGAAGGTAAGCGGTTTCCGATACAGAATTGTGCCATATAGCACGCCGCCCAGCATCGCATTCAGCGTAAATCCCGGAAAAAATGCCCCCGTCGGCTTTACGACATATTTGACCAGGTCCAAGACTCCGCCATAGACCGCTCCAGCCACCGGACCGAAGAGGTAGTAGACAAACTGGTTGACCACACCGCCGAATCCGATTTTCAAATACGGACCAGCCTCAATCGTGAAGTATCCCAGAACAACGGAGACAGCCATCAGCATGGCGGCAGTCGTGAGTGTTTTCACGTGTTTCAGTTCCTGAAAGGATGCCTGATAACATACTGCAAATTTTTTCATAAAAAAATACCTCCTTTTCTGCAGATCTCTCGAACCACATCAGGAGATAGATTGTATCAACGATGCAGCGGGATGCGGAATACTGACCGCGAAACCCCGGAGGGTCTCTTCGTCCGGCTGACAACTCCCTGTTCAACCGGCACTTAACGCCTGTATTCCTACTCTGCGTTTTTTTTATCTTTTACATCATACCACAATTTTCCCGCTTTTCAAGCACTTTATAAGCGCATCTGTCATTTTCGAACCAGTCAGCATTTACTCTTCTTTTTGGCTCTGTTCGCTGTATTCCCTAAACGCACGATCCATCTCGATATAGTTGCGTTTCAGGGAAACCGGCTTTCCGTCGCGGGTCAGGAAACAATGGCGGCTCTCGCCCACGCAGCGGATTGCGCCCGTTTCCTTGTCAAAAACCGTGTATTCCAGCGTCATGCGGATGCCGTTGTATTCCTTCATCTGAACCAGCACCTGCACTGTCTCGCCAAACCGCGCCATGCTCTTATAATCGCAGTGAACCGACAGCACCGGGCTTATGATCCCCTGTTTTTCCATGATGTCATATCCCATTCCCATCTGCTCCATCATGTCGATCCGCGCTTCCTCAAACCAGTGTAGGTAATTTGCATGGTGAATGATTCCCATCTGGTCGGTTTCATAATACTGCGCTTTGTGTTCGTAAATTTTCAGTTCCATAAAAACCCCTCTTTTCCATCTAAAAAGGGATACCTGCACAACTGCAATTTCTGCCGTTCTGCAATATCCCCCTCTGGTTCTGATATGTGTGTCACCGTCCGCACACTGTGCAGGCAATGGCTGATACCTTACTGTTCCAGTTCTTCTCCGAGTCCGCTCTCGATAGCCTCGGTAATCGTCTTCAGCGCTTCTTCCTCATCCGGTCCGTCGCAGGCAACCGTGATCTCGGTGCCGCACTTGATACCCGCTGCCATCACGTTCAGCACGCTCTTTGCCACAATATGTTTCTCCCCGCACTCAATCAGAGTCCGGCTCTTAAATTTCATCGCGGTCTGCGAAAGCACGCCAGCCGGCCGCAGGTGAAGTCCCGATGGATTAACCACTTTCACTTTCTTCGATACCATAGCTGTCCCTCCCTCGTCAATTCTTAGTTTTAATTACCCTAATTTTAGTCTAAGTAAGGCAGACTGTCAAGCGTTAGACCAGCACCTGCTGCGCGTAATTAACAGACGCCATCGCATCGCGGCAATACGCATCCGCTCCGATCATATCCGCGTATTCCTGAGTCAGAACCGCGCCGCCTACCATGACTTTCGCCCACGGTGCTTCCTTGCGGAGCTGCTTGATCGTCTCCTCCATGCTCGGCACGGTGGTCGTCATCAGGGCGGACAGACCGACCAGTCTTACATGGTTCTTGATCGTCTCTTCCACGATCGCCTCCGGAGCTACGTCCTTACCTAAATCCAGCACATCATAGCTGTAATTCTCCAATAATACTTTTACGATATTTTTTCCAATGTCATGAATATCGCCCTTGACGGTCGCCAGCACGATCTTGTCCTTCTTCTCTCCTGCTTCCCCGGAGGACTCCATCTGGTTTTTGATGACCTCAAACGCCGATTTTGCCGCCTCCGCACTCATCAGAAGCTGCGGCAGAAAGACGGTGCCTGCCTCAAACCCCTTTCCGACCTTATCGAGTGCCGGGATCATGCAGGAATTGATGACGGTCAGGGAATCCATGGTCTTTAAGAGGTCCCCGGCTGCCGATGCCGCCTGCTCTTTTAAACCTCTCTCCACACTGACCGTAAGCTGATGCTCCGGACCGGATGCCTGGCTGCCAGTGTCCGCACTGCCGGAAGCTCCAGCTGCACCTGCCGCCGGGGCACCCGAACCTGCGCTGCCTGCTGCACCTGCGCCGGAAGCTCCGCCCGCACCTGCCTTTGGAATCGCCAGCCGCGCTGCCTGCTCAATATAATCGCCGCAGTGTTCATCCAGTGCTGCCAGGGCCCGGTAGCTATAATAAGAACGCATCATTGCCGCCGAATTTGGATTGATGATCGCCGCGGTCAGACCGCTCTGCATCGCCATCGTAAAGAAATTAGAGTTGACAATCTCACGCTGCGGTAATCCGAAGGAAATATTGGAAACGCCGAGAATCGTATTGCAGCCAAGTTCCTGGCGGACACGGCGCACCGTCTCCAGTGTCACCAGCGCGCCGGTCGGCTCGGAGCTGATCGTCATACAGAGCGCATCGATCACGATGTCTTTTTTCTGGATGCCATACTTTTCCGCCTCCGCACAGATTTTCCGCGCGATCGCCATACGTCCGTCCGCCGTCGCCGGAATGCCTTCCTCGTCGATCGTCAGCGCAACCACCGTGCCGCCGTAATGTTTTACCAGCGGAAATACAGCGTCCATGACCTCCTGTTTGCCATTGACAGAGTTAATCAGTGCCTTTCCATTATAAATACGCAGCGCCTGTTCCATCGCCTCTGTGTCAGTCGTATCAATCTGCAGCGGAAGCTCGGTCACCGCCTGCAATTCCTGTACGACCTCGCGCATCATCGCCACTTCATCGATCTCCGGCAGTCCCACGTTGACGTCAAGCACCGCAGCGCCATTTTCCTGCTGGGTGATCGCCTCGCGCAGGATATATTCCAGGTTGTGATCGCGCAGCGCCTGTTTGAATTTTGATTTTCCGGTCGGATTGATGCGCTCGCCAATAATGACCGGATCGGTTCCCATCTCAACTACCGACGCGTAGGAAGTGATGAGAGTGTCATTTTTCGGCTCGATCGGCTTTCTCGTTCTGCCCTTACACATCTCTGCCAGCAGACGGATGTGCTCCGGGGTCGTACCACAGCAGCCCCCGACTGCCGAAACGCCCATCTCCAGCATTCCTTTCATTTCCTCGACAAATTCTGGCGGATCAATATCATATACGGTCTTTCCTCCCTCGCTTCGCGGAAGTCCCGCATTTGGATTGACAACCACCGGGATCGACGCATACCGAAGCAGTTCTTCCACAATCGGCTTCATCTGAACCGGACCTAATCCACAATTGATTCCGAGCGCATCCACGCCCAGACCTTCCAAAAGTGCCACAACGGACTTCGGTGTTCCGCCGGTTAAAAGTTTGCCTTTTCCATCGAAAATTGTGGTTGCAAAGATTGGAAGAGCGGAATTTTCCTTTGCCGCCAGAACCGCTGCCTTGAGTTCATACGTGTCGCTCATCGTCTCGATCAGAATCAGATCCGCGCCGCCTCGCACGCCTGCCTTTACCACCTCGGTATAGATGGAGACCGCCTCCTCAAAGTCCAGATCACCCATTGGCTTTAAAAGGCGTCCGGTCGGTCCCAGATCCAGCGCTACATAACCACGGCCGCAGTGTTCTACCGCTGTCCGGGCATTTTTCATCGCCGCATCCACGATCTCATCCAGATTAAACTCGGCTGCCTCATTGTATTTCAGGCGGTTCGCGCCGAATGTATTCGATAAAATAATATTCGCGCCCGCGTTCAGATAATCCTCATGGATCTTTACCAGAACCTCCGGATGCTTGATATTCCAGGTTTCCGGCAGTTCGCCCGGTTTCAGCCCGGCTCCCTGCAGAAGACTTCCCATTCCTCCGTCAAATACCAGTATTTTATCGTTCCAATCTTCCCGTATACCCATGTCAGCTTCCTCTCTGTTTTTTGTTTCTTACTTATTTATCTCTCCGGTACAGGCAGTTTTTGTTTGAACAGACCTCACAGCCCTCTTTCACACAGCCCGCCGCTATCTTCGATACTCCGATGACCGCCGTCACCGACTTGGACGGCATCATCAAAAAACTTTCCGTCAATGTAATCCCCACCGTCTTTTCCGCTTCCAGTACCCGGCAGAAATCCGGCTGGCACGAAAGCGGCAGATCTCCATAACCTGGCGAAAAGCGGGGACGCAGATAGAGTCCTTCTTCTGCTGCCTCCGCTTTTAATTTGTCATTGATTTCATTGCAGTAACTCTCAATCCGTGCCGCCGCGCACGCCTGCAGGACAACCGCCCGGCTCATCGAAAGACGGCTGTATCGGCGCAGAAGCAGATCCACACCAGCCCCCAGCGTCGCCGCAAAAAGGATGACCTCCTGGCAGTCCTTTAAATTGCGGCTGAGCGCCCGGCTTTTTACTTTAAAACACGTAAAATCAAGTTCTGAATCTGGCAGCAGCGTCAGCGGATAGCGTCTGTAAAAGCTCCGGCAGTTGACGGACCGCTCTAATTCTCCCAGACAGTCCTCCACCAGATCTTTCGTCTGCAGATCCGGCTCCTGCTGCCCTTTAATTCCTAAATACCGATATATTTCTCTCCGATTGACTTCTACCATTACAGAATCTCCGACAGGTTGTTCTTAATCTGCGCCGCTACATCCGGTTTATTCATCGAATATACATGGATTCCATTTACATGGTTCGCAATCAGATCGATGATCTGCTCAGTTGCATAGGCGATACCTGCCTGCTTCATCGCTGCCGGGTTATCACCAAAACGATCTACGATCGCCTTGAAGCGTGCCGGAAGGTAGGTGCCGGACATGCTGCAGATGCGCTTGATCTGACTTATGTTTGTCACCGGCATGATGCCTGCGACAACCGGAACCGTGATTCCTTTTTCTCGGATACGGTACAGGTAATTATAAAGAATATTATTGTCAAAGAACATCTGGGTCGTCACAAAATCACAGCCCGCTTCCACTTTTTCTTTCAGATGCCCGATATCCACCGCCTTGTTGACCGATTCCACATGTCCCTCCGGATAGCAGGCTGCGCCGATGCACAGCTCCGGGCAGGTCTCACGGATCTCGCGGATCAGCTGGGATGCATACTGATAATCTTTTTCTACCTTGCCGTCTTTCGGAATATCGCCGCGAAGTGCCAGGACATTCTCAATTCCGTGTGCCTGAATCTCGCGCAGGACACTGTGCACCTTCTCACGGGTCGAGGAGACGCAGGTCAGATGTGACAGCGCCGGCACCTGGCAGGTGCTCTGGATATCCGATGCGATCTGGACCGTATACTGGCTTGTGCCGCCGCCTGCTCCGTAGGTCACGCTCATAAATGACGGATTTAACTTTGCAATCTCAAGCGCCGCTTTCTCAACGGAAGCGAAGTTGCTCTCCTCCTTCGGCGGGAACACTTCAAACGAAAGCGTCGGCTGTCCTTTGGCTAAAATATCCCTAATCTTCATCGTATTTATCTCCTGTTCTCATCATTTCGTCCGGTTCTGCCCCGGACCTCTATTGCCTATGTATTCTATATGATTTTTGCTCAGTATACCATATTTCCCCAATGAACGCCAGACTTCCGGCAGCTATCTTCTGGATTGATTTTCTATATCTTGCCATAGGTAAAATCTATAGGAACCAAATAAAATACATAAACATACGATACAGATAATTAATTCCAGACAAAGCAAACAAAATCAGCAAAATCACTAGCACAAGGCTCATTTTCCCCTTCTTTTTCTGATTTTTTCCTTGCTGCACCGCGCTTCGTCTCTGCGTTGTCTGATACGACATACTGTTCTGGTTCTGTGTCCGGACGGATGCCTGTCTGCCTGCGCCTGCTGCTTTCTGCGTCTGGGAATATGCCTTCGCCCGGTCCGCAAGCGTGCGGATGGCATCTGTGCCTGCCCTTGCACTCGTTTCCCACCCGCATTGTGGTACTCACAGTCTGTCTCACGCGCCGGGTGACGCTCATTCAGATAATAAGTTGCATTGACATAGTTAGGATTCCGGATCCACTGTTTACAAAAAGAACAATAATGACCATACTTGATCGGATGGTCGCAAATCGGACAAATTCGTCTCTGCATGAAATACCTCCCCTCGGATCGAACATACTTTTTCGAAAACACCTCGTCAATTATTTTTTATTGTACCATAACTTTTTTACTTTTTTCTATATTTTCTCTTGTATTTTCTCCATTTCGTGTTAAAATACAAACGTCCATTACACCTGTCAAGACAGGTGTAAGCCATTTATTTGACCGGAATGGCTGAAACGATTCATTCCGTTCACAATTATTTTACTCTGGGAGGTTCTATCAATATGGAACGTGTGAAAGCTTTTCTGAAACGGAAGCAGGTTGTCATCTCCGTTCAGACGTATCTCATAGATGCGCTGGGCGCGATGGCATTTGGTCTGTTTGCTTCTCTTCTGATCGGTACCATTTTCGGCACGCTGGGGGAAAAAACAGGCGTTGTAATTTTTACTACGATCGCAGGCTACGCCAAGAGTGCGACCGGTGCGGCGCTCGGCGTCTCGATTGCCTACGCCTTAAAGGCACCGACGCTCGTCCTTTTCTCCGCCGCTACCGTCGGCATCGCAGGCAATGAACTCGGCGGTCCGGTCGGCGCGCTCGTTGCCACCATCATCGCAGCCGAGCTTGGAAAAATCGTCTCCAAAGAGACACCAGTTGATATTCTCGTCACCCCGGGTGTCACCATCATCTCCGGCATCCTGGCCGCACAGTTTGTCGGTCCGGGTGTCTCCGCATTCATGACCGCCTTCGGAAATCTAGTGAAGACAGCGACCGTCATGCAGCCGCTTTTCATGGGTATTCTGGTTTCTGCCCTGATCGGCATCGCCCTGACGCTTCCGATCAGCAGTGCGGCAATCTGCATCATGTTAAGCCTCGACGGTCTGGCAGGCGGTGCCGCCACCGCAGGCTGCTGCGCGCAGATGGTCGGCTTTGCCGTTTTAAGCTTCTGTGAAAATAAATGGGGTGGTCTTCTAGCACAGGGACTCGGAACCTCGATGCTCCAGATGGGAAATATCGTCCGGAACCCGAAAATCTGGATTCCACCGACACTCGCCTCGATGGTCACCGGTCCGCTCTCCACGATGGTCTTCCATCTGGAAAATATTCCAGCCGGTTCCGGCATGGGAACCTGCGGTCTCGTCGGACCGATCGGCATCTACACCGCCATGCAGGGAAGTGGAAATTCGATGATGTGGCCGGGCATCCTGCTCATCTGCTTCGTGCTTCCGGCTGTTTTGACCCTGTTCTTCGGCGCACTTTGCCGGAAAGCCGGATGGATCAAGGAAGGCGATTTGAAGCTGGATCTATAATTATAGCTCCATGTGCTTCCAATTATCCATCATTCCTATCTGGCATCTGTCCTTAGAATCAGCCAGATTGTCACGGTTCACGCATACGTGCCCAGTAACGCCAGATTCATAGACCTATGACAGCAAAACAGGCATTGAAATGCTCTTCATCCACCACTGTGTGGATAGCAGCATTCCAATGCCTGTTTTTTGATCCAGTTATCTTTTCCCTATTCCTTATCGTTCTTCTTTCCCCAGCAGCTCCCGCATACTTGCGAGCAGCTTCGCCTCTTTGTCTTCCTTATATTCTCCGAGCAGGACCTCTTCAAACTCCTTCTCCACCTTCATCCGGCGGAAATACGAGCTCATTTCATCCGCCATGCCGGAGAGCCGGTTTAACAGGCGTGAGAAATCGCGCAGCATCACGTCGTCCTTGTGGTACGGATAAACAATGTCGTGGTCAACCTCACTCCATCCCTCCTCGAACAGCGTTCTCGCCTGAATCTCGACGTAGTAACCGCGGTATTT
>OGEK01001930.1_pt1 | contig 11492 bp, 10 predicted proteins | sample 1570641 | NCBI WGS metagenome assembly OGEK01 (sample SAMEA2582136, study PRJEB24529) | metagenome | biome: Human gut stool | place: China | collected 2011
AAGAAAATTATACAAAATTTCCTGTCCCGATTATAAAAAAAGATGAACTGGAAAAGTTGTCCGGAAGTACAGTAAATCATATTACATCTATGGAACATATCAGATTTTATATTTTCTTTAATCATCATCTTCTGGATCGGAGTGAGCTGGAGAAAATGCTGGAAGAAATAAAAAGCAGAATAGAAACTTTGCAAAAATCAATAGATGAGAAAGAAAAGGAACTGGATACATACCGGAATTATAAAAACTGCATAGAATACCAGAGTTATTCAGAAGAACTGTACCAGCAGACAGAAAGAGAACTTCAGTACACCATGGGGCAAAAGACGGATCGGAAGAAAAGAGATTGAAAATCCGGAATGAAAGAGCTGATATAGAAGAAGTGTGCAGAAAGACAGAGATGCAGATTAATCAGTTAAGAAAGAATATAACCGAATACGAAAACAGGCAGCGGGAGTTTGAAAAGCTCTGCAGGAAGTATGAAGTATATGGAAAGGCAGTTATGAGTCTGAAAAGAATCCGGAATGAAAAAGAGGAACTGTTAAAAGTGCAGAAACAGCTGACGGATTCGATGAAAGAAACGGAATTTGCAGTTAATACAATTACCGATAAGTTAAAACGGATTCAGGAGCAGGAGAAATATCTGCGGAAAAAGAGAGCAGAATATGAGACCTATGCAAAAATGGCAGAAAGTCAGAAAGCACAAAAGGGAATGGATACGGAAATTGCAAAAACAGAGGCAGCATATCTGGCACTGACAAGGGAAATATCGGATTCTATAGAAGAATTGAAGAAAAGACAGGAATGGTTTGGAAGTCATATTGTACAGAAAAAGAGAGAACTGGAGAAAAAGAACAGATATAAGATAGAAGAAAAGGAATATAAAAATCTTCTGTACTCAGAAGAACAGTATGACCATCTGGAAAACCGGAAAGAACAGATTGAAAGAACACTGAATGATGCAAATGAAAGTAATAACACACTTACGGGTAAGATAGAGATGATAAAGAATGAACTGAAACATGTTTATCAGAACCTGAAAGAAAGTACAGGATATGAAGAGCCTGTTCCACGGAAAAATATTACAGATACAGAATTTGAAAAACGCATAAATTTTCGGAAACATGATTATACCCAGATGCAGACGGAAATAAAATCTATGCAGGAAAGAAAGCAGCAGTTATCTGTTTTTGCAGAGGGAATGACGGAATATGAGGATGAAAGCATTGAAACGGAAAATGAGCATGTAGAAGAAGTAAAACAGAGAATACCGGACATCGCAACGGCAGCATTGGATATTCTGGCAGCATATCAGAAAGAAAAAAAGAAGAAGAAAAATCAGATTTCAAAAGAAATGGTAAATATGCAGATACAGATATATGATAAGATACATGGAATTGCATCAAAAAGAGAGTATGCGGATGAATACTTTAAGAAAACATTTGACAGCCTGCTTGTGCAGACGAAACAGCCGCTCTATCTGTCGCAGCAGTTTGAAATAAACAGGATTTCCTATGAGAATCAGCTGGAGAAGCTGAAAATTGATCTGGCAGAAATGGATCAGGAGCAAAAAAATATCGAAGTTATGCTGGCTGAATATATCAGGCAGGTAAATAATAATATTGCCATGATTGATAAAAATTCTACAATCACCATCAGAAACAGGGCGGTTAAGATGTTAAAAATCCAGGTGCCAGACTGGGAAAGCGAGAAAGAACATTTCAGGCTCAGACTGCATGATTATTTTGAAAATGTTTTAAAATCTGCGATTTATGTTGTTGAAAAAAATGAAAATCTCGGTGAGTACATAGGTAAGGCAATACTTACAAAGAGACTGTACGATGAGGTGGTCGGAATTGGGAATATCAGGATAAAACTTTATAAAATCGAGGAAGAACGGGAAGTGCCGATAACATGGGCACAGGTATCGGCAAATTCCGGAGGCGAAGGATTCTTATCGGCATTTGTTGTGCTTAGCTGCCTGTTAAGTTATATGCGAAGGGACGAAACAGATTTGTTCTCAAATGGAGAGGAAGGAAAAGTACTAATTATGGACAATCCATTTGCACAGACAAATGCGGAACATCTTTTAAAACCATTGATGGAAATGGCAAAAAAGACAAATACACAGTTAATTTGTCTGTCAGGTCTTGGTGGTGATTCGATATATAACCGGTTTGATAATATCTATGTATTAAAACTGGTAGATTCTGGTATACGCAAAGGAGTACAGCGGATAGAAAGCAGACATATTAAAGGCGATGGAATAAGAGAAGTAGTGCCGTCTGAATTCAGGGTGGAACAGATATAAAAAATATATAAACTCCTTGAAATTGACAGAGAGTTGCAGTATAGTACTCAATACTTTGAAGAAACAGGAGGAAAATTAAGATGACATTTTATCAGGAACTGCAGTTAAGTTCAACAGGTTCAAAGCAGTTGATAAAGAGAACAACGGATCCGAAAGAGAAGAGGCGGCATATACTGATTTACAATTTCAAAGTATATCTGGTGATGGCTTTTTGCGTGGCGGTTGTTACTTTGTACAGCAAACTTACGGGAAATGCAAACAGTGTAGTGGGAGTAACGGTTCTTCTGGCATTGCTGGTGCTGCGCCAGGCAGATTTTGGAATCCGGACGAGTCACGGACTGTTCTGCATTGCTGGCATTTTTGGAATATTGATGACAGGACCGGCACTGGCAAACCGGGTGTCACCATTTGGTGCATTGCTGGTAAATCTGGCCTGTATTATGCTGTTAATGATTCTGGGATGCCACAATGTCATTATGTACAATCACTCAACCTTTGTGCTGGGATATCTGTTGCTTTTCGGATATGATGTGACGGGAAAGGACTATCTGTACCGGGTTCTGGGGCTGGCAGCAGGAATGGTCATCTGTATGGCAGTTTTTTACAAAAACCAGAAGAAACGTCCATATCGCAGGACATTTTTGGATTTGTTCCGGGAATTTAATTTGCACTCGGCAAGAAACCTGTGGTATATCAAATTGACAGTTATTGTTTCCAGTGCAATGTTTCTGGTATCTGCACTGGGACTGCCAAGAGCCATGTGGGCAGGAATTGCCTGTATGTCGATATGCCTGCCGTTTACGGAAGACTGTGGCACAAGAGCAGAGGACAGAGGGCTGTTTAACCTTGTAGGATGTGCATTGTTTCTAGTATTATACCTGATTCTTCCGGAATCCATGTATAGTCTGATAGGCATTATCGGAGGAATCGGTGTTGGTTATTCGGCAGGTTACCGCTGGCAGACTGCATTTAATACATTCGGGGCGTTGGCGATTGCATCTTCGCTTTTTGGAATGCCGTTTGCGTTGGCACTCCGTGCAGGGATAAATATTACAGCAGCTTTGTATACCATGGTATGCAATCGTGTCATTGATACATTGCACCTGTATGCACAGAAAATATGTGAAGAATAGGGAGAATGGATGAAGAAAAAGAGAAATTATGTTACAGTACTCATTTTCACATTGCTGCTATGCGGCTGTGGAAAAAGTACTATAAAAGAAACAGGAGATAACAGTGCAGGGATAGAAAATCCTGTCACGCAAGAAACGACAGTGCAGGAAAATCAGGCGGAAGAAAGTACGGAGCCGGATAGCGAAGTGGTGCAGGAAGTTATGGCAGAGCCGGAGCCACAGGAACTGTCACTGATTATGGTGGGCGATGTATTGCTGCATGACAGGGTGGAGGAATCCGCACAGCAGGAAGACGGCAGCTATGATTTTACGGCATTGTTTTCCAATACCGGGGAAATGATAAGCGCCGCGGATCTGGCGATTGTAAACCAGGAGGTAATCATAGGCGGAGAGGGGCTGGGAATATCAGGTTATCCCGCCTTTAATGCCCCATATGCCATAGGAGATGCACTGGCTGCGGCAGGATTCGATATTATCTGCCATGGAACAAATCATGCCTTGGATAAGGGAAAAACCGGACTGTTAAACTGTATACAGTTTTGGAGAACAAATTATCCGCAGATAGGAATACTGGGAATTCACGACAGTCAGGAGGACAGGGACAGCCTGTATATATATGAGAAAAACGGAATCCGTGTGGCAGTATTAAATTATACTTATGGAACAAATGGAATCAGCCTGCCGGCAGGTATGCCGTATGCGGTGGATTTGTTGGAGGAAGAACAGGTCGTGGAGGATATCCGCAGGGCGGAGGAAGCAGCTGACTTTACAATTGTGTGTCCGCACTGGGGAACGGAATATGAATTAACTCCTTCGGAGGAACAGGAAGCATGGACTGAGATTTTTCTGCGGGAAGGTGTGGATCTGGTACTTGGCACACATCCCCATGTGATCGAACCGGTGGAATGGGTTACAGACGAAGAAACAGGACATAAAATGTTAGTTTATTATTCGATTGGGAATTATGTCAACTGGACTTCTGGAATGGGGAATGGTGTTTCCGACCGTATGGTCGGCGGAATGGCAGAGGTTATCCTGACGAAACAGGAAGCAGAGACGGAAAATTCCGTGGAAATCACGGACTATCATGTCACTGCACTTGTCAGCCATGTGCAGTCCGGCAGAAACCAGGTCACTGTAGGAGATTGCAGACCGGAATGAGATTACAGAGCAGGACAGCAGTTTTTCTTATGAATACTGTGTGAATCTCTGTAATCGTGTATGGGGAAATCTGTGGAGATAGAAGATAGGCAAAGGAAGGAATATCCATGAAAGAGAAGGAAAAAAAACAATATACACACATCATCCACCCATTTCCGCCTTTATATGACAGCGAATCAGAGATATTGATTCTTGGCAGTTTCCCTTCTGTGAAGTCAAGAGAACAAAAGTTCTTTTATGGACATAAGCAGAACCGCTTCTGGAAGGTAATGGCGGCGGTGCTTGAAACCGCTGTGCCGGAGACCATAGAAGAGAAAAAGAAGATGCTGTACAGACATCATATCGCATTATGGGATAGTATATACAGCTGTGACATTATCGGTTCAAGCGACAGCAGTATTAAAAATGCTGTGCCAACTGATCTCGGACAGATCATAACGGGATCAAAGATAAGAAAGATATTCTGTAACGGTGCCGCATCCGGCATCTGTTTTAAAAAATATCAGGAAAAGGAACTGCAGATTACGGCAGATGTACTGCCCTCCACAAGTCCTGCAAATGCTGCATATTCCCTGGAAAAACTGATTTCCATATGGAGAAAGATAAAGGAGGAATCATGAAAGAAAAGTCGCGGGTCAGCAGTCAGCTCTATGAAATTATGCTGCAGAGAGGTTATCCGGAAGAATTCTGTGATCTTATTACCCAAAATCTGAATACAGATTTTACGGCACAGAGGATGATTGGATATTTATATCATTACGAGCATCCGCCGGCAGAGGAAATCGCAGATGAAATGATTAGCATTTTAAGTGACAGAAACCGAATCATGGAGAAAAAAGAGTTAGAGGAGACAAACCGCAGATGGAATGAATTCCTGATGCATGGGTTTGATGAGGAAAATTAAAAAAAGTCAGTGGTATGGTAAGAAAGTCCGAAAAATTACTTGACAGTGAAAAGGATATGGTTTATTTATATTCTGAACAGAAAAAGAATGTTTATCAGAACAATAGCGGCAGTCCGTGAAAAAGAGAAAACAGGAATGAGAATCCGCTTACGATATGCTGGTCTGATAATAAGGAAAGAAGGTTAGACTTTTGAACAAGAATAAATATGAAATAGATATGTGCAATGGAAGTATCATGGACAAACTTATTTCATTTGCCCTGCCGCTGATGCTGTCAGGAATATTGCAACTGATGTTCAATGCCGTGGATATTATTGTGGTCGGACATTTCAGCAGCAGTCAGGCACTGGCGGCGGTTGGCTCTACGACGGCACTGATCAACGTGTTCGTCAATCTGTTTATCGGTGTTTCTCTTGGAACAAACGTCCTTGCGGCAAGGTGCTATGCCGCCGGAAAGGACAAAGAGATGTCAGAGGTTGTGCATACCTCCATCTTATTTGCACTGATAAGCGGTATCGTGATGGCGGTAATAGGAGTGCTTCTGGCAAAGCCGGCATTGCAGCTTATGCAGACACCTGCGGATGTGATTGATCAGTCCGCATTGTATATGAGGATTTATTTTCTGGGGATGCCGTTTTTTATGCTCTATAATTATGGGGCGGCAGTATTAAGGGCGGTAGGTGACACAAAGAGACCGCTTATGTATCTGATTCTGTCGGGAATTGTGAATACATTGCTGAATCTGTTCCTTGTAATTGTATTTCGGCTTGCGGTGGCAGGAGTTGCCATTTCGACCATTATTGCACAATGCATGTCCTGTATTCTCATTCTGAATTGTCTGCGGAAATCGGAAAGCTCTTATAAGCTGACTTTTTCTGGATTAAACATCAAATGGGTTTATTTAAGGCAGATTTTCCAGGTCGGAATACCGGCGGGAATCCAGAGTACGGTAATTAATTTTTCAAATGCATTGCTGCAGTCCTCCGTAAATTCCTTCGGATCTACTGCGATGGCAGGCTATACGGCGGCAAATAATATTCTGGGGTTTCTGTATGCGTCAGTCAATGCAGTAACCCAGGCATGTATGAGTTTTACCAGCCAGAATTTTGGGGTTGGGAAATATAAAAGAGTCGATTTGGTTTTAAGGGACTGTATGATTCTGACGGTCGGGGTATCCCTTGTGTTAGGCGGGGGAGCATACCTGTTTGGAAATGAGGTATTAAGGATTTATACCAATGACAGCGAGGTAGTACGGTGCGGAGTTGAGATACTGTCCATTACTACTGTACCGTATTTTCTGTGTGGAATCATGGATTTATTCCCGGGATCTCTCAGAGGTATGGGATATTCCACTGTACCAATGATTTTATCCGTAGTTGGAACCGTTGGAATGAGAATATTCTGGATTTACAGGGTATTTCCGTTTCATCGCTCATTATATGTTTTATTTATTTCATATCCGGCATCATGGACATTTACAATTATTATGCAGGTTATATGCTTCATATGCGTGAGGAAAATTGTCAACAGGAGGTAGAATTATGTGGAAAATAGAGCATATTTTTGATGGGGAATATGGGTGTGAGGAACGGGTACAGCCTGTGGTAGTGGTTACATTAAAAAATGAAGAGGGTGAAAAGCAGCAGGTTACGGTCAGTGATGAATGGCTGACAGAGCGTAATCTTGATACAGGATCGGTTTGGCCTGAAAAATATAGTATACAGAGTAAAGGAGAGTAACATAGTGGATAAGTTGATTTTTACAAATGATAATTGTACCGGTTGTAATAAATGTGTCAGGGCATGTCCTGTGTTATTGGCAAATAATGCGTCCGTACAGGGGATCGTGACTGTAAATACGGACAAATGTATTGCGTGCGGAGCCTGCTTTGATGTTTGTTCCCATCATGCAAGGGACTTTGTGGATGATACGGACCAGTTCTTTGCCGACCTTGCAGCAGGAAAAAAGATTTCTGTTATTTTAGCTCCTGCATTTTTGGCAAATTATCCGCATGAGTATAAAAAGGTACTTGGATATCTGAAGGAAAAAGGTGTAAATCATATTTACAGTGTTTCTTTCGGTGCAGATATCACGACATGGGGATATTTAAAATATATTACAGAACATCAGTTTCTGGGTGGCATTTCCCAGCCATGTCCGGCAGTTGTAAATTATATTGAAAGATATATTCCGGAATTACTGCCGAAGCTTATACCGGTTCACAGTCCAATGATGTGTGCAGCAATCTATATGAAAAAGTATATGAAGATAACAGATGATATTGCATTTATCAGCCCATGTATTGCAAAAAAGATCGAGATGGAAGAAGCCGGTGTACCGGGAGTTACTTATAATGTAACATTTGAAAAACTCTGGAAAAAAGTGGAGAAGGAATACCGTGACTGTGAGCCATATGAGGATGAACTGGAATATGGTCTTGGCAGTATTTATCCGATGCCGGGAGGCTTAAGGGAAAATGTGGAGCATTTTCTCGGACGGGAAAAATATGTCCGTCAGATAGAAGGAGAGAGGGAAGTATATGAGTATTTGGAAGAATATAAAGAAAGAATTGATAAAAACAGGGAACTGCCATTTATGGTGGATGCGTTAAACTGTAGCAGAGGATGTCTGTATGGAACGGCAACGCAGGAAGAAAAGCATACGGATGATGTATTATTTGCCATGAATAAGATACATATGGAAAGTGTGTGTGAGGAAAAGAAAGGATTTGGCAGAAAGAAACCGGACAGTCCGTGGAATGTGGCTTTAAGTCCTGAGGAGCGGTTGAAAAATCTCATGAAAGCATTCAGACAGCTTGATCTCAATGATTTCATGAGAAAGTATACGAATAAAAAAATCAGTGTCTTAGAGGCATCCGAAGAAAAATATGACGAAATATTTACAAATATGAAAAAAGATACACAGAAAAAAAGACAAATGGATTGTGAATCTTGTGGATACAAGACATGCCGGGACATGGCAAAGGCCATCTATAATATTGTAAATATAGAAGAAAACTGTGTGCATTATTTAAAGGATACTGCCATGGAAGAAGCAGAGCAGTTAAACGGGTTAAGAAGAAAAGAGCAGCAGGAAGCCGAAATCCATATGCAGGAGCTGCAGACAGTTACCGAACAGTTTATTACCCTGAGTGCAAATATCAGAGAGCTGGATCTTGCAAATGAAACTTCTGCGGAAGAAGCAACGAATCTGGCACAGGGGATTGATGAAATATCCAAAATGTGTAATGAACTGACGGAATCTGTCAGTGTACTTGGTAATTTTATGCATGTTTATAAACAGAGCAATCAGGATATTTCAGAGATTGCGGAGCAGACAAATCTCTTGTCGCTTAATGCCAGTATTGAGGCTGCGAGAGCAGGGGATATGGGAAAGGGATTCGCGGTTGTTGCTTCCGAAATACGGAAACTGTCGGAAAGCACCAAAGTACTGATTGAAGGAAATACAGCACAGGCAGACGAGATACTGCCGAAGATTCAGGAAAGCATACAGTCAATGGAAAATGTGATTCAGTCCATTCACCACATGGCAGAGAAGGTAACAACAATTGCTGCCAATACGGAAGAGATCTCTTCGCAGGCAGCACAGATAAATGATATGGCAGATGAATTAAAACAGAAGGTAGAAAGGTTGTAAGGAATGGACCCATGGAAGACAGTGATTTTTATGGCAGAGAGAAAATCGCAAAAATTCTTTTTAAAATAGCACCGCCAGTTATGCTGGCACAGCTGATACAGGCATTATATAATATCGTGGACAGTCTGTTTGTAGGAAGGTATTCCGAAAGCGGACTGACCGCCCTGTCTATTATTTATCCCATTCAGCTGCTGATGATTGCCCTGGGAGTTGGAACCGGTGTGGGAATTAATACCGGTATGTCTGCATTCTTCGGAATGAAGAAAAAGAAGCGGGCAGATGAGATGGCAGGGGTTGGAACACCGCTTGCTATAATGCTGTGGATATTGTTTGCCGTAATCGCAGTGATTATTATGCCGGCATATGCCAGAATGTCAACCGGATCGGAACAGGTCATACATGAAGTAATTGTGTACGGAAGAATTGTCTGTATCTTCAGCTTCGGTCTGTTTCTGGAAAGTGTCTGGACCAAAATACTGCAGGCAAATGGGGATATGAGAACCCCCATGATTGCACAGATTATAGGGGCAATTACGAATATTATCCTCGATCCCATACTGATTTTCGGGCTGGCAGGCATCAGACCAATGGGAATTGCAGGAGCAGCGGTGGCAACAGTGATGGGACAGATCGTGGCAGCACTGATCGTAATGCGGAAAGGAATCTACCGGACACCGGACATCCGGCTCTATCCCGGAAATATTAAGAAAATTTATTATCTTGGAATTCCGAATATTCTGATGCAGTCTGCCTATACCTTTTACATCCTGGGGCTGAATCTGATTCTGGCAGGCTTTTCCGATCAGGCAGTTACGGCACTCGGACTATATTACAAATGGCAGACCATCTTCTTTATTCCGCTTGGGGCATTGCAAACCTGCATCGTGCCGATCGTAAGCTTCAATTATGCGGCGAAGGAAATCGGCCGATGCCGGGAAACCATGTCCGTTTCCGTAAAAATGGGAATGGCACTCATGTTTATCGGTACACTCTGCTTTGAACTGATTCCGTCTCAGATGTTATCTGTCTTTACCGGGGATCAGAGAGTAATCGATATCGGAACGGTGGCATTTCATTACATTGGAGTCAGCTTTATTCCCATGGTGACCTCGCTTACTTTTCCGGTGTTTTTTCAGGCAATCGGATCGGCGGGAAAGAGTTCTATCCTGACATTGGTAAGAACCATGGTTCTGTTCGTTCCGCTGGGTTATCTGTTTTCCAGAATCGGATTAAACTATTTCTGGCTCACCTTTCCAGTAACGGAATGTCTTACTACATGTCTGGGGGTATATTTTTACCGAAAATTTATAAAACGTACAGAATAGAAAAACTGTTATACCGCAGGTTACGGTGTAACAGTTTTTTTCTATTCAATATCAAGTAATTTTTTAACGACTGCCATCATATCTTTGTTTTGGCGCAGTCTGTAGATGATAAGCCGTTCCTCGGTACTGAGATCCCCGGAAGAACTGGCAGTATATCCGAATTTATCCAGAATATTGTGAATATGGTAAAGATCACACAGAACCAGTAAGGATGCAAGATCAGGCTGGGCACGTCCGTTTTCCCAGCCGTACACCGTTTTATCAGCAACATCAATGGAGCATTCCTTTAAAGTCGAAACAACATCCGCAATGGTAAGATTGCATTTTTTGCGGGATTCTTTTAATACTTTTGCAATATTTGGGTCTTTCATGGATCAAATCCTCCTCATAAGTAAGTTATTAATTATTATATTATTTTGCGAAGTCCTTTCGGATAATGGTTTTTCAAAATACCTCCGCTGGCTTTGCCCCATCCGGCAGAAAAACCTTCGATGCAGAGAAGGCACCATCCTTTCTGTGTATCGCAGTTGATTGTCTCCCCGTTAAAGAACATGGAGGTGGAAGGATCCGCAAGGGAAAGTGAAATGGAAGTTTTAACGTCCTGTATTCCCAGAAACAGAGCCAGTGCATGGGATGGTTCAAAACGGTTCTTTTTAAAAGTTCCGAGATGAAGTCCGGCACGAAGTACTTTCAGATGTTCCAGGGAAGGGGCATCTTCCGGAAGCCGGTATAACTGGTCCCCGAAGAGAATCAGATTTCCCTGCTGCAGAAAATCATTCATGCCAGGAGTTAAAACAGTGGAAGCAAATTCCTGCCAGAGCCGGAGCTGGTTTTTATCCTTCAGTCCTGCAGTTTTCCCGGAAGTATGGGCTGAGCTGCTTCCTTTTTTCTGAAGAATGGCAGCAAAATGTCCTTCCCCATGCAGATGATGCGGCCAGAGCCGGAAGGTAAATGCAAGCTGCGGTATGTGATTTGCCCAGTCCGGACGGCCATGGTCAAAT
>OGEK01001935.1_pt1 | contig 11448 bp, 10 predicted proteins | sample 1570641 | NCBI WGS metagenome assembly OGEK01 (sample SAMEA2582136, study PRJEB24529) | metagenome | biome: Human gut stool | place: China | collected 2011
GAACATGAAGATGCCGAAAGAGCTCTGCAGATAGGAAGGATTCTTCCATGCAGATTTGGTTGCACTTGCCATAATCATCCTTTGATTACTACTTGGTTGGTTATTGGTTATGTAACGCTTCTGCTCGGGCGGCCGTGCCTTTGTAGAAGTTGTTGCGTAGTAATTATTATGCGACGTCAATCGATTTACGTCAATCGATTGACGTAAATCGGCGTGTCGTATCCGTTCGACACGCAAAAGGCCTCCGTGCTGAACGGAGGCCTTGAGAAATCGTGTGGGACTCGGTTACTTCACCGAGGCCTTTTCGATCAGCGTGCAGTGGATCTTCGCCGGAATCGGCGCGTCGATCGGCGGCAGGGGAGCGGTGGTCGCTGGCCATGAGACGTCGTCCATCGAGCGTCCTTCGATAATCGACACCAGCTTGGCCACGGCCCAGTAGCCCATCTCGAAATGCGGCAGTTCCACAGTGGTGAGCATCGGTTCCAGCGTTTCGGCGAACACGCGATGGTTGTCCACGCCGACCACGGAGATGTCCTTGCCGACCGTGAGTCCTCGGCGTGCGGCGCATTCGTACACATACCAGGCGCGGGCATCGTTGAAGCAGAAGAATCCGTCCGGATGCTCGGCATCGAACAAATCGCTGACTGCGGTCAGTGCCGGCCCGTTGTTGAGCACATTGACGACCAGATGATCGTCATAGTCGAGGCCGGCGTCCCTGAGCGCCGCCTGATAGCCTTCCAAACGATCGTCCTGCGCAATCAGCGGCTCCAAGCAACCCACATAGGCGATACGTGCGCATCCGGCCTTAACCAATCTGGTGGTGGCGTCGTAGCCGATTTGGAACTCGTCCGGTTCCACGCTCGGGATTTTGCCAAGCGAGTCGGTGGCATCCACCAACACCAGTGGCGTCTTGGCCAGCGAGGAAGGCACATGGGTGATGCGGTTCGACATCTTGGCGTACAGAAAGCCGTCGGTGCCGTATCGCTTGAGTGCGGCGATTTCCTCGCTCTCGCTGTTCTCGCCGTCGGTGCTCACGGTGATGAGCATATAGCCGAACTGGCTTGCAGCGGTCTGCGCGCCCAGAATCATACCGCCGGCGTACGGGGTGGTGGCCACCTCCTCACTGATGAAACCGAGGATGTGCGTCCTGCCTGTACGCAGCGAACTGGCCAGCGGATTCGACTGGTAGCCGAGCTTGGTGGCGATGGCGCGTACATTGTCCGCAATTTTGGACTTTACGCGCCCCTCGTCGCGTCCGTTGAGCACCAGCGATACCGTAGAGACGGAAACCCCCGCCTTGTTCGCGATTTCCTTCATCGTAACCATGCGTCAAACGATACACCCTAATTGACGGACTGCCAGGAAAGTATCAGTTTTCTCCACCGACTCCGCCGAGGTTGCGCACCGCACCGATGAATAATGGTATGCCGTCCGGGGTGACGTACGAATACAGAAATGGGCGATCCACCGTGAACTCGACGTTGTCCACCGGCGCGCTAACGGAGTCTGCGCCGACCTTGGTGAAGGACATGGCCTTGGCGCCGGCTTCGTTCACCTCGATGCGCGTGCCTTGCAGAATCGAGCCGATATACAGGTTCTCGCCGTGCGAACCGGTGTCGATCATCTTGGTGAAGTCGGCGTCGCCTGCACTGAACGCATCGGTCACCCCCAGTTTTTCGAATGCCTTGATGGTGGCTTCCGAGTCGAACATGCTGTCGATGGTGAATCGCGGTAGCGTGACGTTCACCATGACCGAGTTGACGGAGACGCCCCATCCGGGCATACTGTCCGCGGCGCAACCCATTGCGCCCTCGCCAAGGGAAGCCGTCGAGCATGTACCGAACGCCCAACTGAGCTTCTCGGCATCGCCGGCCAACTCGTCGAAATGCCCTTCGGCCGGCAGCACGATGGCCAGATTGCCGCCGTTGTCGAACGGAATCTCCACCCGCTGCCAAGTGTTGTACTCATCATGTCCGTAAGCCATTTGGCTGAAGGTCCGGTGCATCATCGGCACCTGAGCATCTCCGGCTTCGCCGTGGAAGGTGCCGTTGCCGGTGGACTGCTCTTCGAACGGATCCTTCCAACGGCCATCCGCATAGACGGTGTTGATGATGGACAGGACTTCACGGTCACGCAGCGTGATCTTCGGCTTGAGCGAACCATTCGTATGCTTGGCGATCCAATCGGACATCTTTGCGGCGGCCTGATCGTCGAACGGTAACGTGGTGACTTCGGCCTCGAACATCTTCTTGACGGTGGATTGGTAATCGCTGGCAAGAGAGTAGTCGTCATCAATCCACAGCGAGTTCGCGGCGCTCATCTCGGATTTCGCCCCCGAATATTGCCCGTTGATCGAACTTAGCAGCGATTGGTAGTCGCTATCGGTCAGCGAACCGGAGCCCAGCAGTTCGTTCAGTTGCGAGCGGGTCGTGCCATTGGCGCCCTGCGCGGCGATGGCCAACGCCATCCACATCGAAGCAGGGGAGTAGTTCACATTGCCGGTGCCTCGGTCGCCGGCTTCCATCGCCAGGAATTCCGGTGCGGTGCGGTAGGCGAAGGTTGCGGTGCTGTTGACTACCGGCTGCGTGGCAGGCGTGGCCTTCGGCTTGAACATATTGCGAACCAATGCGCTGCCATCGCCGGCCGTCCACCATACGCCGCCGGCGACGGCAAGGACAAGCACTACTGTCACGATGGCGGCGATACAAGCGTTACGGCATTTGCGTTGTCCGCGCAACCGGTACTGTTCCATCAGTTGCTCGCTCATGGTTGGCCCCTTTGCTTGGATCGGCTCGTGCATCATTGCATGAAATCGCTGTTTTCATTATATTGCGGCTTTCCCTTGAGCCCAGGAACGGTATGGGAACCCCGGCCGTAAGCGAAGATTGGTCCAGCCGAATGCCAGTGGTCCGATGATTGCGCTCGCCAACGGGAAAGACGGACTGCCGGATCGTGTCGAACCGAGTATCAAGTTGGTGATTCCCAACACCAATGGCCAGTGCAGAACCATACCGGGGAACCATACGAACAGGTTTTTGGCAGCCCTGTCAAGAACCTCGTCGGGCATGAGATACATTGATGAGCTCCACTGCAGTAGCAGCAACACCGCTATCAGTACAACCATGCCAATCCAATGCGCGCGGTTCCATGTGAACAGTCGTTGCATCCCGCGCTCGGCGGCGGCATTGCGCATATCGCTCCTGTTGAGCTTGCTGAGTGCTTGTGCACGGTTCATTGCCGTCCTCCTTTACCGCCTTGTCAAGGATTGATGATGATTCCATCGTAAATCACGCAGGAAATGTGGAATGATAGTTGTCATAGTGACCATGACGTGTCAGGACGGAGTAGTTCGGCGTCGGGCACACTGAAGGGGTGAATGTAATGGAAGAAGCGCGCAACCGCAACATACGCATCGGCATTGTGGACAATGACCCATATGCGCTGAAAGTGTTCGGCGCGCTAATCGAACGTATGTCCAGCGATTTTGCCGTGATATAGACCTGCGATTTGGGTGCTGTGGCCATCAGCCGATGCCTGAGCCCCACCAAGCGGCCTGACGTGCTGGTTACGGATATGTCTATGGTCGCATTGGATCGCACGCATCAAGTCATTGATGTGATTGAAGGCAGGGGAGAAGCGGCGCACAGTGCAGTGACTCCGCATGATTCGACCGTTGATGCCGCTCCTGGCATTGCATGTGACATCACAGACGCTGATTGTCCGCTGGAGACGCAGACCTATCCACCGGCACCGGCCTCAACCGTTACCAACAATTACTAGAACAACAAAACGGCGCCCTGCATATCACCACGCAAGACGCCGAATGGACATTATCAGCAGTTATTCCACTGTGAGGAAACCGATCACCCAACCGACTTCTGCGCAGTCTCCGCGCCAAAGAAGCCGACAATCAGCATCGATGCAATAGCAATCGCGCTGATGGCCACAAAGATGGACGTGGCACCAAGCGAGGTAAGCATCCAGCCCACCACCATCGGCATCAACACATTGAGCAGCTTGGCCACGGCGTTCGCGAAGCCGACGCAACGGAAGCGAACCTTGGTGGCGAACAGTTCCGGAGCGTACACAGCCACCACGGAAGCCATAAGCACGTACAGGCACATCATGAGCAGGAAGCCAACGATAATTGCGCTCACGGTAGAGGTCTGGAAGGCATACATCAAACCGAACACGCCAGTGAACAGGAAGGCCGGCACAATCGTGCGCTTGCGGCCGATACGGTCGATAAGCAGAGAGCCAATCAGGCAGCCGACCGGGGCGCCGAGCATCATCACCGTGGAGGTGAGCAGCGAGCTGGACAGGTTAATACCACGCTTGACCAGAATCGTCGGAACCCAAGAAGTGAAGGCGTAGGAGCACACGTTCGTGGCGGCCACAGCAACCACAGCCACAAGCAGGCAGATGCCGAGCGAACGGCCTCCGGCGTTGCGGGTGTCGCTGGTGTCGGCCTTGGCGGCTGCGTCGATCGGTTCGGAACCGTTGGCCTCAAGCTGCTTGACGATGGCGTCGGCCTCATCGTAACGGCCGCGCACGGCGAGCCAACGCGGGGATTCGGCCACCAGGCCGATGGCCACGAACAGCGGACGCCAGGACCAGCGGGGGATGATCCATGCACACAGCAGCATAGCGATTGGCACACCGCAGTTGGCCACGAGCGAGACAATCGCGCACCAGTGGCCACGGCGGTTCATCGGTGCGAACTCGTTGACCATGGCGAAGCCGGTGACGATTTCAGCGCCGAGACCCAGGCCGGCACCCAGACGGCACAGGGACAGCACAGCCATGTTCGGGGCGAATGCGCCGAGGAAGGTGAAGCCGCCAAACAGCAGCAGGTTGATTTGGTAAGCCACGCGGCGGCCCTTCAGGTCACCGACGAAGCCGGCCAGCAGCGAACCGACCAGCAGACCCAGAAAGCCCGCGGACATAAAGGTGGAATTTTGCGCAACGGTGGACCAGCGGGTAGCCAACGTGCTGGAGGCGACGGCGCTGCCAATATATACGTCGATGCTGTCCATCAGCATGCCAGCGGCGACCAGCGTCACGATGCGATGGAACATCGGGGTTTCATGTGCGCGATCCATGCGCGAGATAATATCCTGAACCTTGGCTTGATCCGTCACGGTGGTACGTGCTTGTGCGTTTTCCATAGCCGCGGGATTGCCGGAAATCTGCTGTTCAGCAGCAGTCATATTTGAGCCCTCTTCTTGCAAACCTGCCCGCGTGCAACTGCTCAATGGTGTTGCGGCGAGCGAACTCTTGATTGGACTGTGTGTTCCGTTCGCCCTCCCATTGTGTGGGATGAACGACGTTTGCGATCCAAGTCTTGAATTCTACGTAGCGAGCCAATCGTTGTGAGATAGCTCACTACATGGGGCTTAACTATAGGTTCGATTTTGTGGCACGCCGCGTTGCGGTCACATCGTGAACGATAACAGAGGTTGTGACGCTCCTATATATGCCCCACTTACGCTCTTACCCCGTCGAAAGAAGGCAGAACCGTGATTCCCATGGGACGGTAAAACACTCATGGGGCGGTATTTGGCCCATGGGGCGGTTAGCGGATTATGCCTTTCCGCAGAATAGAGCCGTTTTCGACTACCGCCCCATGAGGGTTTTACCACCCCATGGGTGAGCTACCGCCCCATGAAACGTGTAATAACAAAGCATGCCCTTGCTGGTGGAAGCGATGCTTTGCTACTTCGCCTGCTTGTCGGCGAGGATCTCATCCACCAGCTTGGGCTTTTCGGTCAGCTGGCCGGTGAAGCCGGGGCGGATATCCATGTGCAGCACCAGAGAAGTGCGGTAGCCCTGCTCGGCGAGCTTCTTGGCGGCCTCACCGGCCACCTTGAGCACGTCGTCCAGATCGCCTTCCACGTTGGTGAACAGGGCGTTGGTTTCCTGCGGCAGGCCGGATTCGCGAATCACCTCGACGGCCTGAGCCACGTATGGCGAAACCTCGGAGCCCACGCCATTGGCCGACACCTGAATGGCGGCCACGGTATTGAGGTACGGTTTGCCGGTTTCCGGGTCGATCGGCACTTCCTGAGTAACGGCATTACGGTCAATAATCATAATTCTCCTTTTATTACTTGGCTCCCCTCAGAGAGGAGAGCCAGTAGGACTCAGCGATACTTCCAGAAATGATCCATCGGGCCGGAGCCGTGGCCAAGATTCAGCTGGGCCTTCAGTGCACCGGTCAGATACTTCTTCGCATGCTTGATGGCCTTGGGCAATGTGTCGCCAAGCGCCAGATACGAGGCGATGGCGGAGCTCAGCGTGCATCCGGTGCCGTGCGTGTTCGGATTATTGATACGCGCGCCATCAAACCAGGTCACGGTTCCATCCGTCTCGGCAAGCACATCGTTGGCATCCTCGGTGCCATGACCACCCTTGACCAGCGCGGCACAGCCATAACGCTCCACGAGGCGGTGGGCGGCGGCCTCCATATCCTCCTGATCGCGAATCAGCGTATCGGTCAGCACTTCGGCCTCGGGAATGTTCGGAGTCACGACCGTGGCCATCGGGAACAGCTTGCCGGTCAAGGCCGCAATGGCATCGTCACTGATGAGATTGGCACCGGAAGTGGCCACCATAACCGGGTCGAGCACGATGTTCGTGGCGTGATGGAAGGTGAGTCGTTCAGCGATGACGTCGATGATGTCAGTGGCAGACACCATGCCGATTTTCACCGCGACCGGCGGAATATCCTCAAACACCATGTTGATCTGGTCGGCGAGAATGTCCGGTTTGGTGTCCTGAATGGAACGCACGCCGGTGGTGTTCTGTGCGGTGAGCGCGGTGATGGCGCTCATGCCGAACACGCCGCAGGCCAGCATGGTCTTCAGATCGGCCTGCATGCCGGCACCGCCGGACGAGTCGGAGCCGGAGATCGCGAGAACAGCGGGAAGTGTAGATGTTGCAATTTGTGCCATAGTGTTCATTCTAAGTGGGGCCCATGATGTTTTTCGGAGCGGTTTTCCTTGATGTTTTGCCGCTCCTGTGGTGAGACGGGGAAGGTTTGCTGATTGCGATTGATTCATGAAATGTTCGGGAGGAGGCATGGCTGATAACGATGTACTGCGCCGTGACGGCGTCTTGGTGCGCATCACCGGAACGCACCGCATATTTTGGCGTAATGCCTAACGGACACACCACACAGCTCACATTTCCGCGTCAGGAAGTGTTCGATGTGGGCGACGTGTTGCTCGTCGGTACGGATTTCTATCGCAAAGTGCCGCATGATGTGTGGCCGTTGAAGCCCCGTGTGGGCATCGTGCGCCGTGCGCTCAACGAAGGCGTGGTCCTGGAGACTTCCGACGGCCTCGGTCCAGATGGCGCACACTTCGGCACCGCCTTCGAGCGAGTCGAGCGTCGTCCCGAATTAAGACACCACCGGGCATAATAATTGGCTCCCCTCAGAGAGGGGAGCCAGAGAGGTTTACTCCTGGGCGGTGGAGTAGAGCTTGCCGCCCTGGGCGGTGTACTTTTCGCTCATCGCATCCATGCCGGCGAGGATTTCTTCGGGGCTGAGCACGTTGGCGGACACCACGCCGTTATCGACATTGGCCTTGGCCGTAGCCAGTGCCTCGGAGTCGATGCCTGCAGCAGCCTCCTTCACGATTTGCTGCTGAGCGGCCTCGCCACCGAATGCCTTGCGGATGTTCTGGGAGATGGCCATCGAGCAGAACTTCGGGCCGCACATCGAGCAGAAGTGCGCCATCTTGGCCGGCTCGGCGGGCAGGGTATCGTCGTGGAAGGCGATGGCGGTGTCCGGATCGTAGGACAGATTGAACTGGTCGAGCCAACGGAACTCGAAGCGAGCCTTGGAAATCGCATTGTCGCGATCCATCGCGTGCGGGTGGTGCTTGGCGATGTCTGCGGCGTGGCAGGCGATCTTGTAGGCAATCACGCCCTGCTTCACATCATCCTTGTTCGGCAGGCCGAGGTGTTCCTTCGGGGTCACGTAGCACAGCATAGCGGTGCCGTAACGACCGATCTCGGTGGCGCCGATAGCGGAGGTGATGTGATCGTAACCCGGAGCGGTATCGGTGGTCAGCGGTCCGAGGGTGTAGAACGGGGCGTTGTGGCACACGGCCTTCTCCAGCTCGATGTTCATGCGTACGGTGTCGAACGGCACGTGGCCCGGGCCCTCGATCATCACCTGCACGTCCTTGGCCCAGGCGCGCTCGGTCAGCTCGCCCAGAGTCATGAGCTCGGAAAGCTGCGCGGCGTCGTTCGCGTCGGCTAGGGAGCCGGGGCGCAGGCCATCGCCCAGAGAGAACGCCACGTCGTACTTGGCGAAGATGTCGCACAGCTCGTCGAAGTGCGTGTACAGGAAGCTCTCCTGGTGGTGGCGCAGGCACCAGTCGGCCATGATGGAGCCACCGCGGGAGACGATGCCGGTCACGCGGTTGGCGGTCAGCGGCACGTAACGCAGCAGCACGCCGGCGTGGATGGTCATGTAATCCACACCTTGCTCGCACTGTTCGATTACAGTGTCGCGGAACAGTTCCCAGCTCAGCTTGGAGGCATCATCCTCGACCTTTTCGAGGGCCTGGTACATCGGCACGGTGCCGATCGGCACGGGGGAGTTGCGAAGAATCCACTCACGGGTGGTATGGATGTCGTTACCGGTGGACAGGTCCATCACGGTATCGGCGCCCCACTTGGTGGCCCACGTCAGCTTCTCCACTTCCTCATCGATGGAGGAGGTGACGGCCGAGTTGCCCATGTTGGCGTTGAGCTTGGTCAGGAAGGCGGATCCGATAATCATCGGCTCGGCCTCGGGGTGGTTGATGTTGCAGGGCATCACCGCGCGGCCGGCGGCCAGCTCGGAGCGCACGAGCTCCACATCGCAGTTCTCGCGGGTGGCCACGTACTGCATCTCCGGGGTGATGATGCCGTGGCGGGCGTACCACATCTGGGTGATCGGGTGGTCCTTGGCACGCATCGGCTCATGCTTGCGTCCACGCCATTCTTTGGTGGCGCGGCCGCGCTTGATGGCGCGCTTGCCATCGTCCTCAAGGTTGCGGCGGCGGCCCTCGTAGTCTTCGATGTCGCCGCGGTCGCGGATCCAGTCGAGACGCAGGGGCTTCAAGCCTTCCTTCGGGTCGCACTTGGGGCCTTCGGTGTTGTAGTCGTGGAACGGCGGGTTCGGGCCCACGCCGGGCGTGTCGCTCAGCTTGATTTCGGTGTACGGCACTTCCAGGTCGTAGGAACCATACTGATAGGTGAACGGTACGGACTTGGTCTTGCGGATGTGCGCCTTGTCGCGCTGCTTGGAACCACGGGCGGCGATGTCCACGCGCTGCTGCTTGGCGAGCTTCTGGGCATCCTTGGCGTCCTTGGCGTTGGTGAACTTCTTCTCAGTGGCCTCGGAACCGGGCTTCGCGGCCCCTTCCTGAGCAGCCTGAGTGTCAGTAGCGGGGGTGTGGGTTACGACGCGCGGAGCGTAGCCGTGCTTCTTGTCGCCGCGGACGGCCTTCCAGCCTTCGACCATGGTGCGCGCGGCCTCTTCCGGGTTCTCGGCACCCGCGATGGCGGAGACCACGAACCAGCCAGCAGCCTTGGTATCGGCGAGCATGGCCATATCGGCTGCGGTCACGCCGCCGCCCACGACCACCGGGAATTCGCTGGCAACGCAGATGGTGTTGATCTGGGCGGCGTCCAGCGTCTTGCCGGAGCCGTCGTTGCCGCCCACGGAAGCCTCGGGCTTGGTGGTGGAGACGTGCAGAGGACCGGCGCCAATGTAGTCGATGCAGCCGTCGGGCAGCTCGTTGATGAGCCGAACGAGGCTTTCGGTCTCAGCCGACAGGCCCACGATGGCCTCGTCGCCGAGCAGGGCGCGGGCTTCGCGCGGCTCCATGTCGGTCTGGCCGATGTGCACACCGTCCACCTTGATGCCCTTGCGGCGGGCCTGCCACACCACGTCGGCACGGTCGTCGATCACAAAGGCCACGGAATCGGACTTCTCATTGTCCTCGATGATTTGCGCGATGTCGCGAGCCATGTCGGTCAGCTCAGAGGCATCGGCCTCCTTGGCGCGCAGTTGGATGAAGGTTGCGCCGCCGTGCAGAGCCTGATCCACCACGTCGGTCAGCGGACGGCCTTTGCAGTCCTCCGGCCCCACCACGAAGTACGCGGACAGGTCGAAGCTGTCGCGCATGGAGGCGTATGGGTATTCATTACTCATTATTATTCCTGCTTTTGTTGTTTCTTGTGGAAGTCTTATTGGAAAAAACTGTTATGAGCTCCCTCATCAGAGGGAACTGAAACTACTGCACCAATATCTCGGATTCCGCCACCTGTTCGGCGGTCACATTCCACAGCGCGTCAAGGAACGCAACTTGGAACGAGCCCGGTCCGTGCGAAGTTGTATCGGCCACCTCTCCCGCGCGGTTGTACAGCAGAGACGCGGACAGGGCGGCGGTCAACGGATCGGAGACCGCCAAATACGTGGCAGCCACGCCGCCCAGCGAGCAGCCGGCACCGGTGATCTTGGTCATCATCGCGCTGCCGCCCGGCAGTCGGTACACGGTTTCGCCATCGGTCACCAGATCGGCGATGCCGGACACGGCCACGGCGCAGCGGGTGGAAGCGTCATGGGAGGAATGCTTGGCGTGCTGTTCGGTCAGATACTGTGCCAGCGCCACCGCCGCGCCGGTTGCGGACTCCACGTCGTCGACGGATTCCACTCCGGCGGGGCGGTGCTCGGAAGCGTCCCCCACGGTTTCGGTATTGAGCCCCCACATGTTCGCCAGCGCGATTACCTCGGATGCATTCGCGCGAATCATGGTCGGGGGAGCGGCCTTGAAGGCCTGAAGAATGGCGGTACGGGTGCGGCCGATGCCGGCGGCCACCGGGTCGAGCACCCACGGCTTGTCCAAGTAGTTGAGTCGCTGGGCGATTTCGGGCAGTGCGTCCTTATAGAACGGCAGCAGCGTGCCCACGTTGATGTAGTTCGCGCCCGCGATTTTCGCGGTTTCGATCATGTCGTCCGGCAGGAAACTCATGGCCGCAGTGCCGCCGGCCGCCAGTTGCGCGTTGGCAACCAAATTGATGGTCACAAAATTGGTGAATGACTGGGCCAACGGAGTCGTCTCGCGTACGCGGCGAACGGCATCGGCGATATTGTCACGGATGGGTGAATCGGCTGGAACCGGAGTCCCGGCGGTATAACCGCTGGACACGCCGGTAAACGATGATGCACTATTGCTCATTTACTGCTCCCTACGATGGTCTTAACCAACAGGTTCTAAGGGTCAGGCTCAGGCCTTTCTCAACTCGCGAACCACATGCGAGTTCCCCTGCATTACAGTGCCGACGCTATGCGCCAACATGGACATTATCGTGACGGATTTGTTCGATACGTGTCGTCAGGTCTGGCGCGTCCCCGTCCATTCGTGATACATAGACGCCTCCGCCGAG
>OGEK01001945.1_pt1 | contig 11383 bp, 8 predicted proteins | sample 1570641 | NCBI WGS metagenome assembly OGEK01 (sample SAMEA2582136, study PRJEB24529) | metagenome | biome: Human gut stool | place: China | collected 2011
CTCACGTGGGTGGACTGGTATAACAATCGACGATTGCTGGAAAGGCTGGGCCATATTCCTCCGGCAGAAGCAGAAAAAGCTTATTATGCTTCCATCGGAAATAATGATCTGGCAGCCTGAGTTCACAGATAAAATACTCTCCAGGAAACCCGGGGCGGTTCAATCGATAAGATCCTGAATCCGCTGGATGCCCACTGTGCCGCCTGGGATTTATGGAAGGAGTGTCTGACACAGCCGGATTTTGATAATACGGCAAATACCCTGATCCCGATGGGCACAAAAGAGGACCCGTTCTGGCAGGGTTCAGGACGTACCATTTTTGCGGAAGCGGCGTACCTGATGCGTAATGACCCCAACCGCAGCTACAGCAAACTGGTGGACACACTGCTTTCCATCAAAATCGAAAAACTGCGTACCTTCCTGCGTAATTCACCGGCGGCCAACCTAGTGGAAGAGAAAATTGAGAAAACGGCGATTTCCATCCGTGCTGTGCTGACCAACTACGTGAAAGCCATCCGTTACCTGCAGGGGATTGAGCATAACGGTGAGTCTTTTACCATCCGTGACTGGATGCGGGGTGTCCGGGAAGATCAGAAAAACGGCTGGCTGTTTATCTCGTCGAATGCCGACACCCATGCCTCCCTGAAGCCGGTGATCTCCATGTGGCTGTCCATTGCCATTCGTGGTCTGCTGGCAATGGGAGAAAACCGTAACCGTCGTGTGTGGTTTTTCTGTGACGAGTTACCCACGTTACACAAACTGCCGGACCTGGTGGAGATCCTGCCGGAAGCCCGTAAGTTCGGTGGCTGTTATGTGTTTGGTATCCAGTCCTATGCCCAGCTGGAAGATATCTACGGTGAGAAAGCGGCTGCCACGCTGTTTGACGTCATGAACACCCGTGCCTTTTTCCGTTCTCCCAGCCATAAGATTGCAGAGTTCGCTGCCGGTGAGATTGGTGAGAAAGAGCACCTGAAAGCCAGCGAGCAGTACTCCTACGGTGCTGATCCGGTACGTGACGGGGTATCGACCGGTAAGGATATGGAGCGCCAGACGCTGGTCAGTTATTCCGACATTCAGTCTCTGCCGGATTTGACCTGTTATGTCACCCTGCCCGGACCGTATCCGGCAGTAAAACTCTCACTGAAATATCAGGCACGTCCGAAGGTTGCCCCTGAGTTTATTCCGCGTGACATCAACCCGGAAATGGAGAACCGCCTGAGCGCCGTACTTGCCGCAAGGGAAGCAGAAGGTCGTCAGATGGCCAGCCTCTTCGAACCGGATGTGCCGGAAGTTGTTTCCGGAGAAGACGTGACTCAGGCTGAACAGCCGGTGTCTCCTGCCATCAACGATAAGAAGTCAGATTCAGGTGTGAATGTTCCGGCAGGGGGGATCGAGCAGGAGCTGAAAATGAAACCGGAAGAAGAGATGGAACAGCAACTGCCACCCGGGATCAGTGAATCCGGTGAAGTGGTGGATATGGCCGCTTATGAGGCATGGCAACAGGAAAATCATCCGGACATCCAGCAGCAGATGCAGCGTCGTGAAGAGGTGAACATTAATGTGCACCGGGAGCGCGGGGAGGATGTTGAGCCGGGAGATGATTTCTGATGATGAGTATCGCGCAGGTCAGATCGGCCGGAAGTGCCGGTAACTATTATACCGACAAGGATAATTACTATGTGCTGGGCAGCATGGGAGAACGCTGGGCCGGCAGGGGGGCTGAACAGCTGGGACTGCAGGGCAGTGTCGATAAGGATGTTTTTACCCGTCTTCTGGAGGGAAGGCTGCCGGACGGAGCGGATCTAAGCCGCATGCAGGATGGCAGTAACAGGCATCGTCCCGGCTACGACCTGACCTTCTCCGCTCCCAAAAGTGTCTCCATGATGGCCATGTTAGGTGGCGATAAGCGCCTGATTGATGCACATAACCAGGCCGTGGATTTTGCTGTCCGTCAGGTGGAGGCGCTGGCCTCCACACGGGTGATGACGGACGGACAGTCAGAAACGGTGCTGACCGGTAATCTGGTGATGGCACTGTTTAACCACGACACCAGTCGCGATCAGGAACCACAGTTACACACGCATGCGGTGGTGGCTAATGTCACGCAGCATAACGGCGAGTGGAAGACACTGAGCAGTGACAAAGTGGGGAAAACGGGGTTCATTGAGAATGTGTACGCTAATCAGATTGCCTTTGGCAGGCTCTACCGGGAAAAACTGAAAGAGCAGGTTGAGGCGCTGGGCTATGAAACCGAAGTGGTGGGTAAGCACGGTATGTGGGAGATGCCGGGCGTACCGGTGGAGGCCTTTTCCGGACGCTCACAGGCAATCCGGGAGGCCGTCGGGGAAGATGCCTCGCTGAAATCCCGGGATGTGGCGGCACTGGATACGCGAAAATCCAAACAGCACGTCGATCCTGAAGTCAGAATGACTGAATGGATGCAGACGCTGAAGGAAACCGGGTTCGACATCCGGGCATATCGTGACGCGGCGGATCAGCGTGCGGAGACCCGCACGCAGGCGCCCGGGGCTGTTTCACAGGAGGGGCCGGATGTGCAGCAGGCGGTGACACAGGCCATTGCCGGATTAAGTGAACGAAAAGTGCAGTTTACGTACACGGACGTGCTGGCCAGAACGGTCGGCATACTGCCGCCGGAAAATGGTGTGATTGAACGGGCACGCGCCGGTATCGATGAGGCCATCAGCCGTGAGCAGCTTATCCCCCTCGATCGTGAGAAGGGGCTGTTCACGTCCGGGATTCATGTGCTCAATGAGCTGTCAGTCCGGGCACTCAGTCGTGACATCATGAAACAGAACCGGGTGACCGTACATCCGGAGAAAAGTGTCCCCCGGACGGCTGGTTACAGCGATGCGGTCAGTGTTCTGGCACAGGACCGTCCGTCGCTGGCCATTGTGTCCGGGCAGGGCGGTGCAGCCGGGCAGCGTGAGCGGGTGGCTGAACTGGTCATGATGGCCCGGGAGCAGGGGCGGGAGGTGCAGATTATCGCTGCTGACCGTCGCTCGCAGATGAACCTGAAGCAGGATGAACGGTTGTCCGGTGAGCTGATAACCGGACGTCGTCAGCTGCTGGAAGGCATGGCCTTCACGCCGGGCAGTACCGTTATCGTTGACCAGGGCGAAAAACTCTCCCTGAAAGAGACGTTAACCCTGCTGGACGGTGCCGCACGTCATAACGTACAGGTTCTGATAACCGACAGCGGGCAGCGAACCGGTACAGGCAGTGCACTGATGGCCATGAAGGATGCCGGGGTGAACACGTATCGCTGGCAGGGCGGAGAACAGCGACCGGCCACCATCATCAGTGAACCGGACCGTAATGTCCGCTATGCCCGGCTGGCAGGAGATTTTGCGGCCAGCGTGAAAGCCGGAGAAGAGAGCATGGCACAGGTCAGCGGGGTACGGGAACAGGCCATACTGACACAGGCCATTCGCAGTGAGCTGAAAACACAGGGCGTGCTCGGACATCAGGAGGTGACCATGACGGCACTGTCACCGGTCTGGCTGGACAGCCGGAGCCGTTATCTGCGGGATATGTACCGCCCGGGAATGGTGATGGAGCAGTGGAACCCGGAGACACGCAGTCATGACCGCTATGTGATAGACCGGGTGACGGCGCAGAGTCACAGCCTGACCCTGCGGGATGCGCAGGGTGAAACGCAGGTGGTGCGTATTTCTTCTCTGGACAGCAGCTGGTCGCTGTTCCGGCCGGAAAAAATGCCGGTGGCAGACGGCGAGCGTCTGAGGGTGACAGGGAAAATTCCCGGACTCCGCGTCTCCGGCGGTGACCGCCTGCAGGTGGCATCCGTCAGTGAAGATGCGATGACGGTTGTTGTGCCGGGGCGGGCTGAACCGGCCCCCCTGCCTGTGGCTGATTCACCGTTCACGGCACTGAAGCTGGAGAACGGCTGGGTGGAAACGCCCGGGCATTCCGTCAGCGACAGTGCGAAGGTTTTTGCCTCCGTCACACAGATGGCAATGGACAACGCCACCCTGAACGGTCTGGCCCGCAGCGGTCGTGATGTCCGGCTGTATTCCTCACTGGATGAAACCCGTACTGCGGAAAAACTTGCCCGCCATCCCTCCTTTACGGTGGTTTCTGAGCAGATAAAGGCGCGTGCCGGTGAGACATTGCTGGAAACCGCTATCAGTCTGCAGAAAGCCGGGCTTCACACGCCGGCACAGCAGGCTATTCATCTGGCGCTTCCTGTGGTGGAAAGTAAAAACCTGGCCTTCAGCATGGTGGACCTGCTGACAGAGGCGAAGTCGTTTGCTGCAGAAGGAACCAGTTTTACTGAACTGGGAGGGGAAATCAATGCGCAGATAAAACGCGGTGATTTACTGTATGTGGATGTGGCAAAAGGCTATGGCACAGGCCTGCTGGTTTCCCGTGCGTCGTATGAGGCAGAAAAGAGCATTCTTCGCCATATTCTCGAAGGTAAGGAGGCGGTCACGCCGCTGATGGAGAGAGTACCCGGCGAACTCATGGAGAAACTGACATCAGGACAGCGTGCCGCTACCCGCATGATACTGGAAACGTCCGACCGTTTCACGGTGGTGCAGGGCTATGCCGGTGTGGGGAAGACCACACAGTTCCGGGCGGTGATGTCAGCCGTGAACATGCTGCCGGAGAGTGGGCGTCCCCGTGTCGTGGGGCTGGGTCCCACGCACCGCGAGGTCGGGGAGATGCGCAGCGCCAGCGTGGATGCACAGACACTGGCGTCATTTCTGCATGACACGCAGCTGCAGCAGCGCAGCGGAGAAACACCGGATTTCAGCAACACGCTGTTCCTGCTCGATGAGAGCTCAATGGTGGGCAATACCGACATGGCACGGGCATACGCCCTGATTGCGGCCGGTGGTGGTCGTGCCGTGGCCAGCGGTGACACGGACCAGCTGCAGGCCATCGCGCCCGGTCAGCCTTTCCGTCTCCAGCAGACGCGCAGTGCTGCCGATGTGGCTATCATGAAAGAGATTGTGCGTCAGACGCCGGAACTGCGGGAGGCGGTATACAGCCTGATTAACCGGGATGTGGAAAGGGCATTGTCCGGGCTTGAGAGTGTGAAACCGTCTCAGGTGCCTCGTCAGGAGGGCGCATGGGCACCGGAGCACTCTGTGACGGAGTTCAGTCACAGCCAGGAAGCGAAACTGGCAGAAGCGCAGCAGAAGGCGATGCTGAAAGGCGAGGCTTTCCCGGATGTCCCCATGACACTGTATGAAGCCATTGTCCGCGACTATACCGGCAGAACACCGGAAACACGGGAGCAGACGCTGATTGTCACGCACCTGAATGAGGACCGGCGCGTACTGAACAGCATGATTCATGATGCACGGGAAAAGGCCGGTGAGCTGGGGAAAGAGCAGGTCATGGTGCCTGTCCTGAATACAGCGAATATACGCGACGGGGAGTTGCGTCGTCTCTCCACCTGGGAGACACATCGGGACGCACTTGCCCTGGTGGATAATGTGTATCACCGGATTGCCGGTATCAGCAAGGATGACGGGCTGATAACCCTGCAGGATGCGGAAGGTAACACGCGGCTGATTTCGCCCCGGGAGGCGGTGGCTGAAGGCGTCACACTGTACACTCCGGACACCATCCGGGTGGGAACCGGTGACCGGATGCGCTTCACGAAGAGTGACCGGGAGCGCGGTTATGTGGCCAACAGCGTCTGGACGGTGACAGCGGTTTCCGGTGACAGTGTCACGCTGTCGGACGGACAGCAGACCCGGGTGATTCGCCCCGGTCAGGAGCGGGCAGAGCAACATATTGACCTGGCCTATGCCATCACCGCCCACGGTGCGCAGGGGGCAAGTGAAACCTTTGCCATTGCGCTTGAAGGCACGGAAGGTAACCGGAAACAGATGGCCGGCTTTGAGTCAGCCTACGTGGCCCTGTCGCGTATGAAGCAGCATGTGCAGGTGTATACCGATAACCGTCAGGGCTGGACGGATGCCATTAACAATGCCGTACAGAAAGGAACTGCCCACGATGTGCTAGAGCCGAAATCGGACCGGGAGGTCATGAATGCAGAGCGGCTGTTCAGTACGGCGCGGGAGCTGCGGGACGTGGTGGCCGGCCGTGCCGTTCTCCGTCAGGCAGGGCTGGCCGGGGGAGACAGTCCTGCACGGTTTATTGCACCCGGGCGCAAATATCCGCAGCCGTATGTGGCACTGCCGGCTTTTGACCGTAACGGCAAGTCAGCTGGTATCTGGCTGAACCCGCTGACCACGGATGACGGAAACGGGCTGCGGGGCTTCAGTGGTGAAGGCCGGGTGAAAGGCAGCGGGGATGCGCAGTTCGTGGCCCTGCAGGGCAGCCGTAACGGAGAAAGCCTGCTGGCTGATAATATGCAGGATGGTGTCCGGATTGCCCGTGATAATCCTGACAGCGGTGTGGTGGTGAGAATTGCCGGTGAAGGTCGTCCGTGGAATCCCGGTGCCATCACCGGTGGTCGCGTGTGGGGGGATATTCCGGATAACAGCGTTCAGCCGGGTGCCGGAAACGGTGAACCGGTCACGGCAGAGGTACTGGCACAGCGGCAGGCTGAAGAGGCCATCCGCCGTGAAACGGAACGCCGTGCAGATGAAATTGTCCGTAAAATGGCAGAGAACAAACCTGACCTGCCGGATGGCAAAACAGAGCAGGCTGTCAGGGAAATTGCCGGGCAGGAGCGTGACCGGGCTGACATAACTGAACGGGAAGCCGCGCTGCCGGAGAGTGTACTGCGTGAACCACAACGGGAGCGGGAGGCGGTCCGTGAGGTTGTCCGGGAAAACCTGCTGCAGGAGCGACTGCAGCAGATGGAGCGGGATATGGTTCGTGACCTGCAGAAAGAGAAAACCCTGGGCGGAGACTGATACAGGAAGATAAACGCTGATGACAACGGATAACACGAACACGACACGTAACGATTCACTGGCTGCCCGGACCGATACCTGGTTGCAGTCGTTGCTGGTCTGGTCACCCGGACAGCGGGATATCATCAAAACGGTGGCACTGGTGCTGATGGTACTGGACCACGCAAACCGCATTCTGCATCTGGACCAGACGTGGATGTTTCTGGCCGGGCGTGGAGCCTTTCCGTTGTTTGCTCTGGTGTGGGGGCTGAATCTGTCCCGCCATGCGCATATCAGGCAGTCGGCCATTAACCGGCTGTGGGGATGGGGAATTATTGCCCAGTTCGCGTATTATCTGGCAGGCTTTCCGTGGTATGAGGGGAATATCCTGTTTGCCTTTGCAGTGGCGGCACAGGTGCTGACGTGGTGTGAAACGCGCAGTGGGTGGCGTACAGCAGCGGCCATTCTCCTGATGGCACTGTGGGGGCCTTTGTCCGGCACCAGTTACGGCATTGCCGGGCTGCTGATGCTGGCAGTCAGTCACCGGCTGTACCGGGCGGAAGACAGAACGGAACGTCTGGTGCTGGTTGCATGCCTGCTGGCCGTGATTCCGGCACTTAACCTTGCCTCCAGTGATGCGGCGGCTGTAGCTGGTCTTGTGATGACGGTGCTGACCGTTGGTCTGGTGTCGCGTGTAGGAAAATCATTACCCCGTTTCTGGCCCGGAGATTTTTTCCCGACGTTCTATGGCTGTCATCTGGCTGTGCTGGGCATTCTGGCGTTGTGACTGGTATGATACTGACGCTGATTCTGCTTATTAATAAACAACATAACACAGGATATTTATGAAAATTACGGATCACAAACTCTCTGAAGGTATTGCCCTGACATTTCGTGTTCCTGAAGGAAATATAAAACATCCTTTGATTATCTTATGCCATGGGTTTTGCGGTATCAGGAATGTTCTGCTCCCTTGCTTTGCGAATGCCTTCACAGAAGCAGGATTCGCAACGATTACTTTTGATTATCGAGGATTCGGTGAGAGTGATGGAGAACGAGGGCGTCTGGTTCCTGCAATGCAGACCGAAGATATTATTTCAGTTATCAATTGGGCAGAAAAGCAGGAATGTATTGATAATCAGCGTATTGGGTTATGGGGAACATCGCTGGGAGGGGGGCATGTCTTCAGTGCAGCTGCGCAGGACCAACGCGTAAAATGTATTGTCAGCCAGCTGGCTTTTGCTGACGGTGATGTTCTGGTTACCGGCGAGATGAATGAATCGGAGAGAGCGTCTTTTCTATCCACGCTGAATAAAATGGCAGAGAAGAAGAAAAACACCGGGAAAGAGATGTTTGTGGGGGTTACACGGGTACTAAGTGATGATGAATCGAAGGTATTCTTCGAGAAAATCAAAGCCCGGCATCCCGAAATGGATATAAAAATACCTTTCCTTACGGTCATGGAAACGTTGCAATATAAACCGGCAGAGAGTGCAGCCAGCGTCCAGTGCCCAGTTTTGGTTGTTATTGCCGGCCAGGATAGCGTTAATCCACCGGAACAGGGAAGAGCATTATATGATGCTGTTGCTTCTGGTACTAAGGAATTATACGAGGAAGCTGATGCATGCCATTATGATATTTATGAGGGCGCGTTTTTTGAACGTGTAGTAGCTGTGCAGACACAATGGTTTAAACAATATCTTTAATTGTCAGTATTTATACGTTAAAGGTCGTTGAAATTAACTTCCTGTTACGATGAGTTGTTTCAACGGCCTGCAGGGCATATTTTCACGAAGGTCAGAGTAAGCATGGCAGAGCAAAAACGACCGGTACTGACACTGAAGCGGAAAACGGAAGGAGAGACGCCTGTCCGCAGCCGGAAAACCATCATCAATGTCACCACGCCACCAAAATGGAAGGTGAAAAAGCAGAAGCTGGCCGAGAAAGCAGCCCGGGAAGCGGAGCTGGCGGCAAAAAAAGCGCAGGCCAGACAGGCGCTGTCCATTTATCTGAACCTGCCCACGCTGGATGAGACCGTGAACACCCTGAAACCCTGGTGGCCGGGATTATTTGACGGTGACACGCCCCGGCTTCTGGCCTGCGGTATCCGGGACGTGTTACTGGAAGACGTGGCGCAGCGGAATATCCCGCTCTCGCATAAAAAGCTGCGCAGGGCGCTGAAGGCCATCACCCGTTCAGAAAGCTATCTGTGTGCCATGAAAGCCGGTGCCTGCCGGTATGACACGGAAGGGTATGTGACGGAGCATATTTCTCAGGAGGAAGAAGTGTATGCGGCAGAGCGTCTGGATAAAATCCGCCGCCAGAACCGGATAAAGGCAGAACTTCAGGCCGTGCTTGATGAGAAATAAAAAAAGCCTCCCTCAGAGAGAGGAGGCAGGGAAATAAGGCTTAAAAGGAAATAACTTCCGTACCCGAAAGGAAGCTAATTCAGTAGATTATTTAACACCATAATACTGACGGGTTAAAGAGGAGTGATAAAGATGAATGGATTCAGAAACAGTTCACGGAACGGTCAGGTCTGGCGTTACCAGCGTGCCGGAAGCCGGGCCGTTATTCTGGAAGTCAGTGGACGCTGGATGGAAGCGGCAGAAGCATGGCGACGGGCTGCCGGTGTTGCACCCCGGACAGACTGGCAGCAGTTTGCCCGAAAAAGGGCTGAACACTGCCACCGGCGCTGCCGAGGAAGGGGGTAACGAAAAAAGCAGCCTTCATTACTCCAGGGATTCAGAAGGCTGAATAATGCATGAGATTTGCTTTTTTTAATATCCGGTCGGGCAGTATGACCGGACAGTTCTGAGTAGCACAGAGTTTTTTCCGTATTAAGTCGTGATTTTATATTTTGTGATTAATTTCACAAAATAAGGTGTTATTCAGTGTGTGCTGCGATATTCAGGATTACCTGAAATACAGGTGCCATTTATCTGATATGGAGAATAACATGAGGAAATATATTCCACTGGTATTATTTATCTTTTCATGGCCGGTATTGTGTGCAGATATTCATGGACGGGTTGTTCGTGTACTGGACGGTGATACCATCGAGGTCATGGACTCACGGAAGGCGGTGCGGATCAGGCTGGTAAATATTGATGCGCCGGAAAAGAAACAGGATTATGGCCGGTGGTCGACAGACATGATGAAATCACTGGTTGCAGGAAAAACGGTTACCGTCACATATTTTCAGCGAGATCGTTATGGTCGTATTCTCGGGCAGGTTTATGCACCAGACGGAATGAATGTTAATCAGTTTATGGTCCGGGCCGGGGTCGCCTGGGTATATGAGCAGTACAACACAGATCCCGTGCTGCCTGTCCTTCAGAACGAAGCCAGACAACAAAAACGTGGGCTCTGGTCAGATGCTGATCCGGTTCCCCCCTGGATATGGAGACACCGTAAATAAAGCGATGGCAATCTTATCATTCATCTGTTCTCAGCGGGAATAAAAATGGAAAAAACAAAACAGGAATGGCTGTATCAATTACGGCGATGTTCATCAGTCAATACGCTGGAAAAAATTATTCATAAAAACAGAGACAGTTTATCGACCAGTGAACGTGAATCATTTAATTCAGCAGCAGACCACCGGTTAGCAGAATTAATCACCGGAAAGTTATATGACAGGATACCAAAAGAAATATGGAAATATGTAAGGTAATAATTCAGCATAATTAATTACCAGGAGCAGATAAACAATGAAGCTGATTATTTTTATTCTCATTGTTCTGATTATTGCAGCGTTACTTATCCGGATTATCCTCAGAAGTGTAAATCAGCATTCTCCTTTGCTGATGCAATTGCATGCGGCAGGTATACGGACCGGTGATGCAGAGCGAATACTGTCCGGCGGTGAATACTGGCAACGTCAGAAGACGCTGCTGACAGAAAGGGAAGTCAGTTTTATGAAAGGACTGTTCAGAATTGTGGATATGAAGCGGTGGTATCTGTGTCCGCAGGTACGGGTCGCAGATATCGTCCAGCTGAACGGGAATATCCGGCCACGATCACGCCAGTGGTGGCAGTTATTCAGGATGGTGTCTCAGTGGCATGTTGATGTGGTTATCGTTGAGCGGCGTTCGTTCAGTATTGTTGCAGCAGTAGAGCTGGATGATGCCAGCCATTTACGACCTGAACGCAGACGCCGGGATATTCTTCTGGAAGAGGTTCTGAGGCAGGCTGGTATTCCGTTGCTCAGAAGCCACGATGCCAGAAAACTGCTGCAGATGACCGGAGAATGGCTGAATACAACAGGGGCTGCCCAGCAGTCACCGGAACATCGTAGCTGACGCCTTCGCGTTGCTCAGTTGTCCAACCCCGGAAACGGGAAAAAGCAAGTTTTCCCCGCTCCCGGCGTTTCCATAACTGAAAACCATACTATTTCACAGTTTAAATCACATTAAACGACAGTAATCCCCGTTGATTTGTGCGCCAACACAGATCTTCGTCACAATTCTCAAGTCGCTGATTTCAAAAAACTGTAGTATCCTCTGCGAAACGATCCCTGTTTG
>OGEK01001947.1_pt1 | contig 11373 bp, 8 predicted proteins | sample 1570641 | NCBI WGS metagenome assembly OGEK01 (sample SAMEA2582136, study PRJEB24529) | metagenome | biome: Human gut stool | place: China | collected 2011
GGGTGGACTGGTGCATGGATCAGGGACTAGATATTATTAAGATAGCGAGCTGCAGTTCACTTGACTGGCCATTACTGGAAAAGGCGGCAGCGACAAGAAAGCCTCTGATTATATCCACAGGTGGAAAAACACTGTCAGACATTGATAAAATCTATAACTTCTTTACACATAAGGAAGTAGAGTTCGCTTTTTTACACTGTGTAGCGGAATATCCTGCACCGTTAGATCATCTTCAGCTTGATTTTATCGACAGAATGAACCGCAGATATCGTGATGTTATCATTGGATATTCAGGACATGAAGATCCGGATGATAATACCGTACCGATGTTAGCTGTGGCAAAGGGAGCAAAAATACTGGAAAGGCATGTAGCACTCCCAACAGAGCAGTATAAGATAAATGCATATTCCATGACTCCGCAGCAGGCGGATAAATGGGTGGAATCCGTATTAAAGGCAAAGACCATCTGTGCGACGAAAAAGGAAAATGACAAATATGTAAGCCAGGCAGAGATTGATTCCCTGAATTCCCTGATGAGAGGGGTATATCTGTGCCATGATGTAAAAGAGGGAGAGGTTCTTTCAAGAGAAGATGTATTCTTTGCAATGCCTTGCCATGAGAAGCAGATGAGCAGCGGCGACTTCTATGAAGGTCTGACGGTTACCAGGGATTATAAGAAAAACGAAGAATTACATGAGAAAAAACAGATGAGTGAAACCAAACAGGCAAGAAGTGTAATTCATGATGCAAAAGGACTTCTGTACGAAGCAGGTATTGCTTTGGGAGAAGATTTTGAGGTGGAATTATCCCATCATTATGGTATGCAGCATTTCAGACAGACCGGTGCAATCATTATCAATGTCATTAACCGTGAATATTGTAAGAAGTTAATTATCGTACTTCCGGGACAGAAGCATCCGACTCATATGCACAAAATCAAAGAGGAAACATTCCAGGTATTATATGGAGATTTGGAAGTAGTGATTGATGGAAAGGAAAAGAGATTAAAGGCAGGAGATATCCAGACGGTACTACGTGGTTCGGAACATTCGTTTTCGTCTGAAAAAGGAGCTGTATTTGAAGAAATATCTACAACGCATGTAAAAAATGATTCTTATTATACCGATCCACGAATTAAATCCCTGGATCCGATGGAAAGAAAAACTTATCTGAAGAAGTGGTAAAATTCAGTTGTTGAACAATAGTATTCAGACTTGATTTTTGAGGAAATAACGTTTATAATAATAGGTAGAATTTGGAGTTAGGGAGATAGAAGTATCTCCCTGTTTTCCTGTTTACAGAAACTGGGTAAAAGATACCGTAAACAATCTGAGATGAACAGAAAGGAAAAAATATGGAAGCAGAAGAAAACAGGGAAGAAATAGAAGTTTATAATACTATTAGTGTGCAGAATGAAGAAAATGATGCAGAGGATAATATATATCCAAACACATCCATAAAGATTGATAAAGATCAATATTCAATCTTTGAGTTAAAGAGAAAATATGATAAGGGAAAAATCTGCATGGATCCATCATTTCAAAGAAATTTCGTATGGAAATCCAGACAGATGTCAGAATTAATAGAATCGGTAATTATGGGAATTCCATTACCGTTGATTTATCTTGCAGAAAGTGAAAATGGAGATTTGATAGTAGTTGATGGAAGACAGAGACTTACCACATTTTTTAAATTTTTGAATAATGAATTTCATTTAAATAAATTATCTATTTTGAAAGAGATTAATGGATATAATTTTAAACAACTGGAAGAAAAATATGATAAGTACGCATCTTCGGTAGAAGACTTTCAGTTGGTTGTTCAGATTATAAAGTATCCGACTCCTGACCGTATCAGATTCGATATATTTGACCGCGTAAATCGTGGCGGGACACCATTGAATAAGCAGGAAATGCGAAATGCCCTGTATCAGGGAAAAGCAACAGAATTATTAAACAGACTGTCAAAGAATGAAGCATTTCGAAATGCAATTGGATGTGGAATATCAGATAAGCATATGAAAGATAAGTATATTATATTAAGAGCACTTGCATTTTATCTTTATTTTCATCATATACTAACTGATGACAAAACACAGAAGTTTGAATATAAGAGTGATATGGAAGATTTTTTGGGTACAACAATGAAATATTTGAACAGGTGTTTAGATGAAGAAATACAAAAGATGGAAGAGTTGTTTGTTTCTACAATGAATTATATATCAAAATTTATGGATAAGGATGTGTTTCGATTGAATACAGGTTCTGAAAGAAAACAACCGATCAGTATGACATTATTTGAAACACTGTTTTATTTATTTTCAATGATTGTAAATAGTGAAAGATGTATATCAGAAGAGAAAATCCAGCAAAAAGTAAATGCATTAAAAATGGATGAAGAATTTTTAAGGAGTCTGCGGCATTCCGTAGACAGTACCCATAGTGTAAAAGCAAGATTCAGGATGATTGAAGGTGCATATAAGGAGTTGAGTAATGTTTAGAAATCTGGAAATAAATTACTTTAAATGCTTTGAAAGGCTAATGGTAGATTGGAAGAAACTTAATATTATAAGTGGAGAAAATTCTACAGGAAAATCCACCATGATACAGGCAATATTGTTACTTGCACAGGCACAGGAGTATGCTTTGGGCAATGTATTAAATGGCAAATATGAACAACTTGGGCAGGTGACAGATATAAGGAATATTTATAAACGTGGCAAGATTAGTATCAGGGCAGAATGGGACAACGACAAGAAAAGCTCTATGCTGGAATATGATGATGTGAATGAAACATGGAGAATAGATATTGCAGGTAAAATGGATATTATTTATCTGAGTGCGGAAAGAATTGGCGTGCAAAATGAATATCATATTAATACACAGGAATTATATCGTATTGGTGTGCGAGGAGAGTATGCATTTGATTTCCTGAGCAAAAATAAACATGAAAACCTGAGGGAAGAGAAATTTGCTATTCGTGAAGCTGGTTTAAATCTTGGCAATCAGGTAGACTACTGGTTGAATTATATTGCAGGATATACGGTTCAGGCAGAAGCAATAGATGGAACAACGATTGTGAAAGTTGCATACAGGGAAAAAGACAGTGTAAAGGATTTAAGGCCTTGTCATGTAGGAACAGGAGTAAGTTATCTGGCTGGAGTAATTATAGCAGCATTATCCTGCACCAGGGATAGTCTGTTTATTGTGGAAAATCCTGAAATACATCTTCATCCGGGTGCTCAGTCCAGATTCGTAGAATTTTTTGCATTTCTGGCATCAAAAGGTTTGCAGGTAATTATGGAAACGCATAGTGATCATATTATAAATGGTGTAAGAAAAGCCATAAAGAGAAATAATATTTCTTCACAGGAAACAGCTATTTACTTTATGAAAAAAAATGAAGAAAATATTTCAGAAGCGGTATCCATGAGAATAAGTGAAAAAGGAGTTATCATTAATCAGGAAAAAGGTTTCTTTGACCAGTTTGACAATGATTTAGATGTACTATTAGGGTTTGATGAATATGAATGAGGTTTTTATTAATGAATCTTCTTTAGAAGGTCAATATGAAGATGTAGAGGAATTTTTAGAGAAAAATACAGAATTTCTGAAGTGTGTGAATTGGTTTCGAAAACATTCTGAAGTATGGAAAATATGGAAGAAATCAACATTGTATGATGCTGATATTACCAAAGATAAGAAATTTTATCAATTAAGAGGTTATAAAGTAAATACAGATAAGAGTACAAACGATCTGATGCGGAAGATGAAAATTACATTGTCCCAGATAGAGGAAGAACCTCCATTTTGGGATTTAGAACAGATAAAACAGGTGGGGATTTATAAGGTGGATAATAGAGATATAACTGAGACATCACTGGCAGAAGCAGCAGCACGTGAGAGTTTTGTGGTATCTTTTTATAATATATTTTATTTGGACTGCGTTCTGAAAATTATGAATAATGATATGGAAAAAAATATATATTCGATACATACAAAAAAAGGTCTTTCTCAATACCTATTTGAACGGAAATTGATGGATGCGGACAGCTTTGTCAAAATGTATTTTGCCGGAACGAGGATTAATTTTACAAAATTAGATCCAGAATATGGATTGAATCAGCTTCAAAAAACAGAAGTAAAAGAATGCATAAATAATTTTCAGCGATTTGCACAGGCAGAAAGCTGGGATAAGATATATACGGATCCAACTCTTGTATATAAGGAGTATCAGCCGGCTTCAGATAAGAATAACTGGTTTCGCAACACAGAATATAATGAGAAACACATAGATAAATTTCGCTGTATTAATCCAAAACGCTGTTTCGGATATCGGGAAGGAGAGATATTTTATGCACTGCGGATTGAGAGGGATCATAAAATCAGTGATTATGGATGAGAATCAAAAGTTGTAATATATGAAACATAAAAAGCAGGTTAAAGAATCCTGCTCATATGTCGATATATATAGTATAAACAGTAAGAACATGAAACATGGAAGTTTCATACGGCATATCAAGGAGGATACATAGAGATGAGTAATAAGGCAATCGATAGAGTAAAATACTGGGGACAGTTACTGGGACTCCCAATCTATTGGTTGTCTTTTTGTGTACCCAGAAAGAAAAATATCTGGCTGTTTGGCAGCACGTTCGGAAGGAGATTTGCGGATAATCCGAGGTATTTATATCTGTATGCCAGCCAGCATAGGGATGAAATCCGGATGAAGAACGGACAGGCAGTACGGCCGGTATGGATTAGCCATAAGAAAAAGATTGTAGAATTTCTGAAGGAAAATGACTATGAAGCATATTATTATCATTCTTTAAAAGGAATATGGTACTGTCTGAGAGGAAGTATCTATATCTTTGATAATTATTCCAAAGATATCAGTTTCTGGTTGTCCGGAGGGGCTGTGAAATTTAATCTGTGGCATGGTTCGGGTAATAAAAAGACGAATTATGATAATAAATTTGATAAGGTGCGGCATCCAAAGAATCTGTGGGAAAAGTTTAAGTATTTTCCAAGAAGACTGTCGGACGAAAAACCGGGGCATTATACGCTGGCGACCGGGCCGATGATGGCAGATATTTTTGTATCAGCATTTCATACAACGAAAGATCATATTATCCAGGATGGTTATCCAAGAAATGATATGCTGTTTCAGACAGATTATCAGAATCTGTTTACCAGAGAAGAAGAAGATACATTAAGACAGATGCAGGAAAAAAAGAAGTCGGGAAATAAGATACTTGTTTATATGCCGACCTTCCGCGAATCTGAAAATCTGTTTTTCCAGACGATGGATTTAAAAAAGTTCAGTGATTATCTGAAGAAAAATAACTATTATTTTTTTACAAAGCTGCATCCAAAGTCAAAGCTGAAAGAGAAATTCTCAGAGATTCATTATGATAATATTCAGAATATCGGGGCGGATGTAGATCCGTATACATTTTTGAAAGAATGTGATTTGCTGGTGACGGATTATTCATCTATTTATTCTGATTATCTGATGTTGGACCGTCCATCGGTGTTATTTCCGTATGATTTTGAAGAGTATTCCAAGGATACAAGGGAATGTTATTTTACATATGAAGAATATATGCCGGAAGTGCGTGCCTATACGATGGATGAATTGATGGAACAGATAACGATAGTAATGCAGAATGATACCTGTGCAGAAGGAAGAAAGAAACTGAAAGACAGGATATTTTCCTATACGGATGGAGAATCGGCAAAGAGATTATGTAAGAAAATCAGGGACGAACTATTATAAGGAGAAAATATGAATATAGCGATGATTATAGCGGGAGGAAGCGGACAGAGAATGAGCCAGGATATCCCGAAACAGTTTATTAATGTATATGACAAACCGGTAATTGTGTATACGCTGGAGGCATTTCAGAAGCATCCCAATATTGATGCAATCGAAGTAGTGTGTCTGGAGGGGTGGAAAGAGATTCTGAAAGCATATGCAAAACAGTTTAATATTACAAAATTGCGATGGATAACAGATGGAGGCTCAAATGGTCAGCAATCCATCAGAAATGGTATCTGGAACATTAAAGATGAATGTCAGGAAGAAGATCTGATTTTGGTTCACGATGCCATCCGGCCTATGATTTCGCAGGAAATCATATCGGAATGTATCAGTAAAGCAAGACTGAATGGATCGGCAGTAACAGTAATTCCGTGTGCGGAAGCAATGTTAAGAACGAGTGACAATGTCAGCTCGGATGAAACAATTCCAAGAAGTGAGTTGATTCGTACGCAGACTCCGCAGGCATTTTCATTGGGGAAAATGGTATGGGCGCATGAAGAAGCTGCCAGAAGAGGAATTACAAATTCCATCGCAACAGTGACACTTATGATAGAACTTGGAGAAACCGTGTATTTTGCAGCTGGTTCGGAAAAAAACATAAAACTTACCACGGTGGATGACATTGAGATATTCAAAGCATTGCTGAACTCTAAGAAAGATGAGTGGCTGAAGTAAGGAATTGAAAAAATGAACAGACTTATGACGGATACATACAGGGAAGATTTGAATTCTGTATGTATGGAAAAATTACCATTTGAAAAATTAAAGAATAGAAAAATATTGATAACCGGAGCCACAGGTTTAATTGGCACAGGACTTGTAGATACTCTTATGTGGATAAAAAGAGAGAAGAATTTATCCATGCAGGTAGATGTGCTTTGCAGAAATGAAAAAGAGGCAGAGAATTTATTTGAACGTTATCTAAAGAATACTGGAAAAGAAACGTTCCGGATTATTAAAGGTGATTTGACAGGAGCTATTCTTCCGAAGGAGGAATATGATTATATTATTCATGGAGGTGGAAATAATCATCCGGCAGCTTTTGCAAAAGAGCCGGTAGAAACCATGAAAACGTCTTTGTGTGGGACAATGAATTTGCTGGATAAGTTATCCAAACAGAGAAATCATCCTGTATTTCTGCTTTTGAGCAGTGGGGAGGTATATGGGAATTTAGCAGAAATGGAAGAAACCGGCTGTCAGGAAGAAATAACAGGAACAGTAAATCCTATGGAGACACGTTCCTGCTATCCGGAAGCTAAGAGAGCGGCTGAGACTTTGTGCAGGGCATATGCAGAAGAATATCAGCTGGATACAAAAGTTGCAAGGCTTTGTTACATCTTTGGTGCAACTTATCAGGAGAAAAGCACAAAGGCGGATGTGCAGTTTTTAAAGAAAGCAGTGGCAAAGCAGGATATTGTATTGAAAAGTGCAGGATTGCAATATCGTTCCTACTGTTACCTACGGGATGCAGTTGCAGGGATTTTCTACATTTTACTAAAAGGAGAAAAGGGAGAAGCATATAATGTTTCAAATCCGAATATGAAAGTGACAATTCGTGAATTTGCTGAGACACTAGCACAGGCTGCAGGTGTACATGTTGTATTTGAACATCCGGAAGATTTGGAACAAAAAGGCTATTCTACACTCAGCAGGGAAATATTGGATTCTGCAAAACTTCAAAAACTTGGCTATAGAGCGAAAGTTGGATTACAGGAAGCAATGGAACGGATATTGCAAATCAGAGAGGATGGAAGAATTGAAATATGGCGAGAATAATTAGTATAGGTAATCAGGCATTTGAAGGAAAAAAGCACTAATAGAGGGAGAAAATGCAGAATCAAATTAGTGTTGAGAGGAGGTTAATTAATTGCTGGTATATGTCGATACATATATTATCAGAAATTTTTATATAAGCATAAGGATAAATCAGAGAAACATGGAAGTTTCAGGATAAGATATCAAGGAGGATATATGGATATGTTAAGTAAAGCAATCAATGGAGTAAAATACTGGAAAATATGATTCTGGTTTTATGTCTGTTGGTTGCTTTTTTGTATGATTCTATGTCGGAGAAGTGTATTATAGTAGGAAGGAACAAAAGATGCGATTACCGGAAGTGAATAAGTACAAGTTAATAAGTGTAGATATTTTTGATACATTGCTGCTCCGTGCTGTGGCAAAACCGATCGATATATTTGAAAAAGTCTGGGAAGATGTGTTAAAGGAAGATAAGGCACTGACAGAGTTAAATCCATCGGAATATAAAAAGCTTCGTGTGGAAATGGAACGACGGGCAAGAAATGAAGCAGAGAACAGAGAAGTGACATTGTCACAGATATATCAGCAATATCCATCTTATATTGTGGAAGATATAGAAGGGTTAAGACACTTAGAAATACAGAAGGAAGAGGAATATTGCTATAGGAATGATGAAATATGGGAATGGATAAAAAATGCATATGAAAAAGGAATTAAAATTGTTCTTTTGTCGGATATGTATCTTTCTAATTTAGAGATAAGAAGAATACTAGAGAAAAATAATATAGACATATCATGTTTTGAACATATTATTATATCCAATGAACATCATTGTAACAAACAGAATGGAGAGTTATATCAGGTGTTAATGCAATATTATCCAGAATTAAAAGCGGAAGATATATTGCATATAGGGGATAATAAAAATTCAGATTATGAACAGCCATTAAAACTTGGAATAAATGCTTTTTTTTATGCTGTTATACCGGAACAGTTATATAGTATTTATGATTATGAAAAAATCAGACATAATATTCCAATGCCTGAGATTTTATCATTAAGAAAAGTTTGTATGAGTAAAACAAATCATACAGGAGATAAAAGAGTTGCTTATGAAATTGGAAGTACAATTATTGGACCTGTATTGACACTTTTTATCAGTTGGCTATATAACCGGATGGAAAAATTAGATATTTCAAGAGTATATCCACTTATGAGGGAAGGATGGTTGCTTGGAAAATTATTAGAAGGTGAATGTGCAGACAGAGGAAAACTGCTGGAAGTACATCCAATATATGTTTCCAGAAAAGTAACCTATATAGCATCCATTACTGAAATAAACCGGGAAGAAATAGAAAATCTTATAGGAGCAAGAAATCTGACAATAGAGGAATCCATTCGCCTTGTGGGATTAGATTTAGCAGAGTTTGAAGAATTACAAAAGTATTATTCAATATTATACAAACATTCGCATGAGATACCATATGAAGAAACAACAGTAAAAGAATATGTGATTCATAAATTTCTGGAAAAGGATAATAAGGAAAAGATATTAAAGTATGTTACAGAGGAACGAAAGAAATTAGTGAGATATCTTATTCAGGAAATAAAAGATTTTGATAATATTGCAACTGTAGATATTGGATTTTTTGGAAGAATACAGATGTGGATGGAAAAAAGTCTCAGCATAGAGAATATCCCGTTTAAAATAAAACATTTTCTAGCAATAGGTATTACAGGGGAAAAAGTTTATGATGGATTGAATTTTGAAGGAATGTTTGGAACATATGATGGAAATCAGGATTTGATACAGGTAATTCACAGGACAACAGATGTTGTGGAAAAACTAATTTCTGTAACGGAAGGAAGTACAATAGGTTACGAAGAAAAACAAGGCAGAATATACCCAGTCAGAGAGAAAGGTATCAGACAAAAAGAATTAACGGAGATTGTATTTCAGGGAGTGTTTGAATTTCAAAAAGTGTGGTTTGAATTTCGAAAGAAAAAGCCGGAGATTGCAGAAGAATGCCTGGGTAAAAAAAGAGAAATCCTTGAAATATTACATAGATTAATAGACATGCCACGGAAAGAAGAAGCAGAGTTTCTTGCAAAGTTTCAGGCAGATACAAATTTTGGCACAGATTACCGGAAAGGAATTATAACCGAAGAGCATCTTACACTTGCGAAAGAAAAAGGAATTGATTTTGTGGATAAATGTAATATCAGTTATACATATCAGGACAGTAATATTACATGGCCAAAAGGAACCATTACACTGCTGGACGAATTTTATTATGTACGGAAAGCATTAAAAAATGGAAGTCAGAATGAAGTGATAAAATCAATGCAGGAGGTTGTGGAAAATATACAGCAGGATGGAATCACAGAAGTTGCTTTGTATGGTGCTACAAGTGGTAAGGCGAAGACAGTTTTATTTTATCTGTCAGATGTATCATATAAAAGTCCAATGTTTTATAGATAGAAAAGAATCTCTCTGGGGTACAAAAAAAGAAGGCATAGAGGTAATCGGAATTAAAAAAGCAGTGCAGCGAGGATATGATAATTATATTATTACTTCATTATTTTCTATCGGAGAGATTAGACAGGTAATAGAACAAAATTATCAAAAATCAGAGAGAAAGGCAAAGATATATTCGGTATAGGATGAAGAAGAAGATAATAGTATTTGGAACTGGCGAAAGTGCAAAAAAACTCTTAAAAGCAATAAAGTATAAAAATGCCAAAATAATAGCATTTGCAGATAATAACTATAACAAACATGGAAAAATATTTGAAAATAAAATGATTATTAATCCAAGGCAGATAAGTGAAATGAGATTTGATTATATTATTATTTCAAATATAAAATATGAAAAAATAACAAGGCAGTTGGTAGAAAATGGTATTGATGATAAAAAAATATTTTCCTATTTTAATGAAAAACTAATTGATAATAGAGATTATAAAAAAATAGTAGATAGATGTATTGTAATTAGGGATATCTATGATTATAAAATGTTGCAAATGACAATAAAAATAAATAATATGCCATATGAAATAGGTGGAGAAGCGATTCGAAATAATATCGTTGTAAAAAATATTGAACAGACAATGAAATGTCTACTAACTACAAATGTTTCAATAAGTCGGTTTGGAGATGGAGAGATGAAATTAATAGCTGGAAAAGATATTGGATTTCAAAAATATAGTGCAAGTCTGGCAAGACGTTTACAGGAAGTATTAGTAAGTTGTGATATGCAAAATCATATAGTTGGAATTTTAAATGTATATGGTGATTTGTCGATGTATACAGATGAAATACAAGCTTATTTCCGACAATATCTTTTTGAATATAACAGGGAATTTCAATTTTCAGTTATGAATAAGCAGAAAGTATATTATGATGCATTTATAACAAGACCATATATTTCATATAAAAATAGAGAACATACAAAAACTATATTTGATCAGTTTAAATCATTGTGGGACAAAAAGAAGATATTAATTGTAGAGGGTGATAGAACAAGATTAGGAATAGGAAATGACTTATTTAAAAATGCGGAAGAAATAAAAAGAATTATATGTCCGAATGAAAATGCATATGAAAAATATGATCAAATAATAGAAAAAATACGTTTGCATTGTGATAAAAGACTGGTATTACTGGCATTAGGACCTGCAGCAACAATTTTGGCATATGATTTAGCTAAAAGTGATATTAGAGCTTTGGATATTGGACATATAGATTTGGAATACCTTCAAAAAATTCAGATTTAGGATTATTGTCCAGGC
>OGEK01001956.1_pt1 | contig 11311 bp, 9 predicted proteins | sample 1570641 | NCBI WGS metagenome assembly OGEK01 (sample SAMEA2582136, study PRJEB24529) | metagenome | biome: Human gut stool | place: China | collected 2011
ATTGGCTATATAGGTGATGATTTAAATGATTTACCACCAATGCAGTTAGCGGGTTATATAGGTTGTCCGGCGGATAGTTGTAATGAGATTAAAGAGATTTCAAATTATGTTAGTAAGATCAAAGGCGGTCAGGGTGCTGTTAGAGATATTATTGAGCATTTATTTAAAGAATCAGGTAACTGGAAGCAGATTGTTTCAGAGGTCTATGGAATAGGGATATAATGCAAGAATAAGTGCATATCTGATGGGATTAACCACATATGGAAATTACAGCATTGAAGATCAGGTTGATTTTGCCGTATATGTTCCAAAAATTGATGAGCATTTCAGTGGAAGTCTGGCAGTCATTCCGCTTCAGCTGCTGGGATATTATGTCAGTGTTGCCAAAGGACTGGATGTGGACAAACCAAGGAATCTTGCCAAGAGTGTTACAGTAGAATAATGAAGTAGAAAAAGAGTGTTCAGTACATTTTATCTATGTGCCGGACGCTCTTTTTGCGTTATGAAATAAATATTGGCAAAAATAAAATAATATTGTAATATATAGTAATAAGATAGAAATAAATAATACGATTGAGGTATGAAGAACAGAACAGCAAAAGATTTGACAGTGAATAGGAAAACGAATATAATGGACACAGGAGGAGCAGGGTATGGCAGGATATAAAAGAGTAAGTGAAATGACGCTGGAGGAAAAACGGGAGAAGGTTGCCGGGTTTAATGTGATGGATGATGTCTTTTTCCAGAAGATGATGGAAGACAAAGAGGTATGTGAAGAACTATTAAGAATCATCCTGGAGGATTCCGGAGTGCAGGTGATAGAGTGTATCCCACAGGCATCCCTCAAGAATCTGATCGGGAAGTCCGTGATTTTAGATGTTCTGTGCCGTGCCAGGGATGGAAGCTATTATAATGTGGAAGTCCAGAAATCCGATGATGATGACCATCAGAAAAGGGTAAGATATAATACGGCACTGGTAAGTATGTATACGATACAGGCAGGGAAGGATTACAAGGAACTGCCCGAGGTAAAGGCAGTCTTTATTTCAAAGTTTGACATATTCCATGGAAATCATGCCATGTATCATGTAGACAGAGTCGTAAGGGAAACCGGTCAGAAAGTGAAGAACGGACAGAGTGAGATATATGTCAATGCAAAAGTAAAAGACCGGACATCCGTATCAGAACTGATGGAGTATTTTACAGACAGTAATGGAAGAAAAGAAATATGTCCGAAACTTTCGGAGCGGGTTATGCTGTTTAAAACAGAACAGAAAGAGGTGACAGAGATGTGTGAATTAATGGAGAAAGAAAGGCTGGCCGGATGGGAAGAAGGCAGAGAACAGGGACGGGAACAGACAGAGATTATGCTTTTGAAAAAATATATGAAGAAACACAGGGTTAGTTACGATGAAGCCTTTGATGCACTGGATATAGCAGAAGAAAGATATGGTGTATATCTGGAAAAAATAGAACAGAAGGAATGATAATGTACCCTGTAAGATGACATAACAGAAAACGGGGCATCCGGCATATTTTATATATGTGCCGGATGCCCCGTTTTGTTGTGCACCTTGCGGCGCACGTCGCTAATGGGTGCAAGCCTCCTACTTGATTACCCGATCAGAACTTTTTTTCCTTCAAAAGCAAAACCATAGTGCCGGATGTGATCCTTTGGAATGCCGAGAGCCAGAAGCTCCGTGTCGTATTGTTTTTCCTCGATTTGTTTCAAGGCGGCCTGGACAGTATCTTTTAAATCCTGTTCTTCGTCACCGTCAAAAACTTTAAATTCCATCACGATGGCAGGTCTGGTTCGGTCTTTTGGAATCAGCATGACATCATATCTGCCAAATCCGCTTTCCCGGTTGGATTTCAGCAGGTATTCTTCCCGCAGATCGACAAGAAGCCCAAGGACAAAGCCGTGGTAGAAGCGTTCCGGCTGGGTTCTTGCAGACGGCCGGCTGCCGGTGTCGAAAGTGCTGAACGTATCCAGTGCGACATCGTTCATGTAAAGATTCATCTGCTTTATGCTGCCCTGGAGCAGGGCCCGGATAAAGTCGTTATAGGAAGAGTGGTTTCCCTGAAACCATCCGGTAAACATTTCAGAGAACATGGCAGTGGTTTCAAGATTGGTAATTTTCAGATGGTACCATGGCTGCAGTAACAATCCCCGGTATTCAAGGTCCTCCGGTTTAAGATAACCGGCTGCCATCAGGAGACTCCAGATGGCATTTTCATTCTGGTCCAGCTGGTGGAAGACAATCTGTTCATCAAAGGTAACCACAATTTCATTCCCCTGAAGGAGTTCCTCCATCTGTTCCTTGATTCTTGAAGAAGCGGTGCGGATCAGCCTGCTGACCAGCTGGTTGGAGCTGGTGGAAGCCCAGTAGGGACGCAGTTTCCGGTGCTTCAGGAAATTGGTGATGGACCATGGATTATAGATATCTTTTTGTGAGCCGAAGATAAAGCCATCATACCACTGTTTTACCATCTGCTGTTCCGGGGAAAGACCAAAATCATCAAGAGCCTGAAAGACTTCCGTTTCGGTAAAACCGAAGCAGGTGGCATACTGTTCGGAAGTGGTGGTGACAACATTCAAGTTATTTAAGTCGGAAAAAATGGACTCAAAAGAGGAAGCCCGCTGATGCGGGCATAGGTCATACCCTTGACAGGGATATGACATATCTTTTGATACCCTGGTAATGCCGGTCATAATTGCCCGTTCCAGATAAGGATTTGTTTTAAAAGTGGAGTTGAACAGGCTGCGGATAAAAGAAGTAAACTCATCCCAGTAACCACCCATATAGGCTTCCTGCATGGGCGTGTCATATTCATCCAGAAGGATAATGACTTTTTGATTATAATAACGGGTAAGATAGTCACATAAATCCTGCAGGGAACTTTGGGCAGTTACATCATCCATATCTGGTGTGACAGACTGGAACTGTTTTTTTTCATATTCAGTTAAAACATCCCCCTTTAACAGTTCTGGATATTTAAGATAAAGTTTGGCGATAATTCGTTTGATTTTCTGTACAGCAGTTTCATAATCTGGCTGCTTTACTTCTGCAAAACTTAAAAAGATAACAGGATAAGTTCCCTGAAGCTTTCTGTATTTTTCGTCTTTCCAGATGGAAAGACCTTCAAACAAATCGCCTCTGTCTTTATAGTGGTTGGAGAAGAAACAGCGCACCATATCCATGTTTAATGTTTTGCCAAAACGGCGGGGACGTGTGATTAAAGTAGAAATATCATCTGATTCCCACCATTGTTTGATAAAAGAGGTTTTGTCTATATAGAAACATTTTTTTATAATGTTTGATAAATCGTATAATCAAAATTTTTAAAAACATTGAATACAACTGTCATATCAGGGTGTTTTTTCTGAAACTGTAGAACCGTCTCTATCGCAATCTTGGCTGCCTCTTCATTTGGAAAACGAAATTCTCCTGTTGAGATACAACAAAAGGCCAAGCTTCTCAGACCTTTTTCATAAGCTAAGTTCAAACACTCTTCGTACGAAGAGGCCAACTGTTGTCTTTCCAAATCTGTCACTTCGTCATAGATAATAGGCCCAACTGTGTGAAGGACATAGCGGGAAGGTAGGTTATAGGCCTTGGTCATCTTTGCCTGACCCGTAGTTTCATCCTCTCCTTGCTCCTGCATGAGCTCCTGACAGGCTAAACGTAGTTCAACCCCCGCAGCTGTGTGAATGGCATTGTCAATACAAGAATGATTAGGTACAAAACAGCCTAAAAGCTTACTGTTGGCCGCATTGACAATGGCATCGACCGCCAAACGAGTGATATCGCCTTGCCACAGGTAGAGATTGGGACGAATCGGAGTCAAGTCTTTTAAGTCTACAACTCCTTTTTCTACTAGTTTTTCTTGTAAATAACGGTCTTGTTGGTAGAGAAAGTCGGCTGTCACTGGTGCCGGATAACGGACATTTTGAAGAGCCCGATATAACACTTCTTGCTCCTCTACCTTTTCAGGAATCTCTAGCTCTGTCAATCCTTGCTCGCTTTTTAAAACATCAATCAAATATTCTAGTCTGCTAGCCATTGTCGGTGCACCTCCCTCATATCATCATTTATAGAAATTGTCTTTTCCTTTGTAGCAGCAAAACCTTCAAGATCATCACGATTGAGGCGAATCAAATGAGCCTTTGGAAATAGTGCTGTCATTTTCTCAAAAGGATAGCGAATAATGGTCGGTGTATTGTAACCGACACCCAATTCTAAGAAAACCATCTTTTGATCTTCAATCCCTTCAAAAAATCCTTGATAAGCTTCATAAGAAGCCTCCCAGGTCTCATCTTGGACAAAAGATTGATCAACACGTAAATGCATGGTCATTGGTGCCCCACAATTTGGACAATATGGTAGCAAGTCAGTTGGAATTTTTAAATCCTTTGTTTCTTTTAGCATCTCCATGACAGCTCCTCTATTATCAAAGACTTTCTGACGACAAGGGACGGAGCACTGCCATTCTCCGTAGTTGCCCTGCACTTCAAAGAAACGCTCCTGAGAAAATCCTGTCTTCATAAACTGCCCATCTACATTGGTCGTAATCACAAAATAATCCTTGTCCTTAACCAAGTCGAAAAGATCTCTATAAAGAGGAAGCCCCTCTGGTTGGTATCGATTATGATAGATATGCTTGGCCCAATAGCCCCAGCGCTCCTCGGCTGTCTCAAAAGGATAAAATGCTGCAGAATACATATCCTGCATGCCATAACGAACAATATAATCTTTAAAGAAAACCTCAAAACGTGAGCCTGAGTAGGTTAAGCCAGCCGCTGCAGATAAGCCAGCTCCCGCTCCGATCACAATTTTATCTGCTTCTTCAATGATTTTCTTTGCATCTTGAATCTTTGTCATCTTATCATCCCTCAATTTCAAATCTTGCTTGATAGGGAGGCAATTGCGTCAAATCATAAAAATTGCCTACTGAATTTTTAAAACGAAAGACTTGTAGGTGACTACGTCCCTCCTCCGTCGGATATATCTCATACATGTATGGATTGGCTTTTAACAACTCTTCTAAATGCTCTTTTCCAATCCATTCCACCTGACCGGTTAGGGAAATAGATTTACGATCCATAGTTCCGGCACCTTGAGTCATCCCTGTCACTGCTACACGTCCATCTTCCTTAAGCCGTTTGTAGAGGGGTTTAAAATCGGCAGTCAAAAAATAAACTGTTTTCCCGTCCTCCCACATCATGTCCATAACAGCTGTATGCGGATGTCCCGTTTCATCAACCGTTGCCACTACAACTGAATGAATCTCTTCGACTAGCACTTTCAAATAATCCATTATAAAACACCATGTCTTTCTTTGAATTTTAGTTCGATATCGACATTTATACCACGAATTGTAACATCTCCAATTACATCTGTCAACTACTTCGATATAGAAGTACCTTAAAAAAACAAAAAAACTTCCCTAATCATCTAGGAAAGTTCTTTCTATGATTTATGATGTCTTAAAAAATTTTATTCAGCCTTAGTAATATCTTCACGCATCTCATCGACATTGAATTTAGCAAAAAGATACTGACGGTCTTGAACTGGGAAACGTTGGTCGAGTTGGTCAACTGGACCAACTTCGATAATACCATTTTCAATAACAAAGTCCATAACGTGACCACCAAATGTCAGGTCGTCTGAAATAAAATGGAGGTGATACCCAGCAACACTCACACCGTGGAACATTTCTGGCGTCCAAATACCAACGATAGTACCTGAAATATTATCTACCTCGTACTCAGGTTGGCGGGTAGCAACATCCGCAAACTTAATATCCGGATTTGATTTTGGAATCATGCGCACGTGCATATGTTTAAAATGACCTTTGATTTTGATAGAACGGAAGAGATTGACCCCATCATAATAAGATTCAATACGATCCTCAAGCTCTTTATCAGTCATTTCATAACGTTGACGGAAGATAACTTCAGCTTGGTGAGGTACGACTGCTGCATAAGGTACTTTTTCATCAGGAGAAACTTCTACCACTTCGACCTTACCCTCAGACCCTTTGGCTTGATAGGCTTTACCGTCAAGAACAATCAACTCACCATCGATAGAATCTAATGTTCCCAGACCCAAGTCTCCATGCTCCAACAATTCTCCAACTGTTAAAGTACCTCCATAAAGCCCAGCCATCAAGGCTCCCAAAGTATTATATTGAAATAATTTTATGGCTTCAGACATGTCTACACCCTCTTTTTAGTAAAATTCATCTGGCAAAATCGTTTCGCCAAGTTTAATATTGTCTTTATAGTCGATTGGAACATCAATAAGGACTGGTCCATCTACAGCTTGAGCCAAGGCTTCTTGAAGCAAGCTAGCAAACTCTTCCTTACTAGTTGCACGATAACCTTTCGCTCCAAAGCTCTCAGCATATTTTACAAAATCTACAGGACCAAAGTCAACCCCAGATGAACGACCATACTTCATTTCTTCTTGGAATTCCACCATATTGTAATGGCCATCGTTCCAGATAATATGAACAATTGGCAATTTCAAACGAACTGCCGTTTCCAATTCTTGTGCTGAGAAGAGGAAACCACCGTCACCAGAGATAGAAATGACTTTTGTCTTAGGACGAACCAAAGCTGCAGAGATGGCCCACGGAAGAGCAACCCCTAAAGTTTGCATCCCATTAGAGAAAAGCAAATGACGTGGTTCATAAGATTTGAAATAGCGAGCCATCCAAATATAGTGACTACCAACGTCAACGGTGACTGTCATATCATCTTTGGTTTGGTCTTGCAAAACTTCAATCAAATCTAGCGGATGTACCTTTCCTTCTTCAGGTCGGCGATCAAACTTAACATCCTCAACAACGTTATTCTTCAACCCTTTAAGGTATTCAACTGATACATCAGTTAATTTATAACCTTGAATAGCTGGCAAGAGCAAATCTAAAGTTGCTTCAACATTACCAATCAACTCACGTTCTGGCTGGAAGTAAGTATCCACCTCAGCAGGTTCAACGTCAATTACAATGATACGGGCTGAAATTTCAGCATTCCAGTTACGTGCTTCATACTCGATTGGGTCATAACCAATAGCAATAATCAAGTCAGACTTCTTAAGCAACATGTCCCCCGGTTGGTTACGGAAAAGACCCACACGACCAAAGAAAGTATCTTCTTCAAGGTCACGTGACACGATACCAGCACCTTGGAAAGTTTCAACAACTGGTAATTTGACATGCTTCAAAATCTGGCGAATAGAGTAAGTTACGGCTTCTGACGAGGCACCATTCCCCAAAAGAAAGACTGGCAACACTGCATTTTTAATGGCTTGTGCGAGGTAGTTAATATCAGAAACAGATGCTGAACCAAGTTTTGGATCTGTCATAGGCTTAATAGCCTTAACACTGACCGGAGCATCGGTCACGTCTTGAGGAATTGAAATAAAGCTTGCACCTGGTTTCCCTGACTTAGCGTGACGATAGGCATTTGCTACCGTTTCAGAAAGGGTGTTAGCATCATGTACTTCAGCAGCATACTTGGTAATTGGCTCAAGCATGGCAACGTTATTCATTGATTGGTGGGCACGTTTCAAGAGATCTGCACGCTTAACCTGACCACCAATAGCAAGAACAGGGTCTCCTTCATCTGTCGCTGTTACCAAACCAGTAGCCAAATTAGAGACACCTGGACCAGATGTTACCAATACTACACCAGGTTTCCCTGTAATACGTCCAACACCTTGAGCCATAAAAGCAGCATTTTGCTCATGACGGGCAACAATCAATTCAGGTCCCTTATCTTCCAAGGTATCAAAAACTCTATCGATTTTTGCACCTGGAATCCCAAAGACATAATCAACATCATGGTTGATCAAACTATCAACCACTAAATCTGCACCATACAATTGCTTTTCTTCTGACATGAACACAGTCCTTCTGGCCCTAAAATGATAGAGCCAACTTTCCTTTCAAGTATAAGTCACAAAGTGTCAAAGTCTGCTCGTTTTTTCACAAACTTTCGTCACTTCACAATTCTGTTATCATTATAGCACAGTTTTCAGACAATCTTGTGAAAAAAAGATTGTGAAATTTTGAACTTCCAGCACAAAAAGAAACACCTGATTGCTATCAGATGTTTATGTATTTTTTACCTTAGCAAACTCTCGATTAAGATAATTTTGCAAGCCTTCAAAAATTTCTAGTAGCTGGAGGTAATTAGACAAACTTGAGCGACCAGGAATGTCAACGACATCCAAAGAAATGCGGTCCAAGTCCTTTTCGTAAAGAATACGGAAGGATACCACTGCTTGGTCAGAAAAATAATTTTCCCCTGCCATAATGTAGCACTCATAAATGATGCCAACAGGATTCGCAACCTTCAACTCAATACGAACTGCGCCTAATCCCAAGGCCTCCACTTGCTGAAAACGCTCCAGAATAGCCTGTCGCTGACTAGGAATAAAACTTGTGATATCCATATTGGCCCTCCCAACATTCCTTTTTGTCTATTATAGCCTAAAGCCGAGAAAAAAGCTTGTGTAGGGTTTGTAGAAGCCACATAGACATTCAAGAATACTTAGTCGCCCCTTTTGTAGTCTCTAAAGTCTGACTTAATACTGGAATCATAATCATGTTTATCCACCCAATCCTTTATATCAGCAAAAGAATGGATATCTTTCTTAATACCAGCACTGTCCTCCACGGAAACTACAATCGTATCTTCTCCATTTGTTCCCAACCAATGTAAAATATCATTTGTTTGCTCTTCAGGAGAAAAATAGATTTGTGATTGTCTTTCGTACTCTCTATCTCTATAAGTCTCATATTGAGCTAATTGCTTTTTATAGGCATTATATTTCCTATCGTAATCCTTTTGAACTTTTTGACGTGCTTTTTCGTAAGCTCGATAGTCTTTCTGATAGTCTTGTTGAGCCTTTTTGTTAAGAATCTCACTGAAACTTAAGGTTTTAACAGGAAAAATAGAATCAGGAAAAACATTTAATTCTGAAACTTTCTTTGGTTCACTTGGCTTATCAGGTCCTTTCCTTTTCAATGGCTCAGTTGGACCAGCTGGGAAATCTCCCTCCTTGCCTTGACGGGTCAATACTTTAAATTTCTTTATTGTATTACTATTTGTTGTTGTCTGATTAACGGCTTCTTGGTAAATATGTTTGACTTTGGGATTGTCATTAAATAGATTAATCTGACTCTCCTCTTTGGAAATGTCTACATTATCAATTTCTATGATAAGGTTTAGCTGAGCAGATAAATAGCTGTCCTTTGGTGCTGGTGACTTCCTTAAAAGCTCATCCAAGTTTCCTTCTCTCTTTAAATATCCCCACATGGTGCTATCATTCATCTGATTACGAGCAGAACTCTTATCACCAAAATAAAGCAATTCATCCTTACTATAAGAATAATCTGGTAAATTGCTAGTTGAAAATTGGTTCGTATCCAAATTGTAAGCGAATTGCTTGTCGCTTCGAGTATTCCTCAAGAAAACATAATCATAACCATCAATCGTTCTTAAAGACACAGCCAATTCTTTGATTTCCTTAAAATCCCTGATTTTCTTCAAATATGGAGTTAGATTAATAATTTTCTTTTTAAAATCTTTGTTAATATCATAAACTACCAAATGAGCTTGATGCAGACTACTCATGGTATCGTAATAGCGAACAAAATGATTTCTACCAATCAACTCAGTAGCTACGTTATCTTCAGAATTATAGTAAGTGGGTTCTTCCTGACTAATGGCAACATACTGATGGCGACTGCCAAAAATCTCATTGTCAGTTACCTTATCTGCTTTTAGAGCAGTCTGTAATTCCTCTACAGCTTTTTCTTGAAATTTATGTTTGACATAAGCATTTCCTAAAAAGAAAAGTGTCAGTAAAGTCGCAGTATAAATCCTTCCACGCTTTGAGAAGGGAAATTTTAAAATCTTCTTTATCATAACTTTTTTACAAAAATAGCCAGAACATCACATTCTGACTATTACTTTTATTTCTCATCTTCGTCCATTGAAAGTACAGACAAGAAGGCTTCTTGGGGTACTTCAACCGAACCGATGGCTTTCATACGTTTCTTACCGGCTTTTTGTTTTTCGAGGAGTTTACGTTTACGTGAAACGTCACCACCGTAACACTTAGCCAAGACGTTTTTACGAAGGGCTTTAATATCTGTACGGGCAACGATTTTTTGACCGATAGCCGCTTGGATTGGCACTTCGAATTGTTGACGTGGAATGATTTTCTTAAGTTTATCAACGATAAGTTTTCCACGCTCGTAAGCAAATTCCTTGTGAACGATGAAGCTAAGGGCATCGACCTTGTCACCATTAAGGAGAATATCCATTTTCACCAATTGTGAACGGCGGTATTCTGACAATTCATAGTCAAAGCTTGCATAACCGCGTGTTGATGATTTCAATTTATCAAAGAAATCAAAGACGATTTCGGCAAGTGGAATCTGATAGATAACATTAACACGATTATCATCGATATATTCCATGGTTTCAAAATCACCACGTTTACGTTGTGCCAACTCCATAACCGCACCAACATATTCTTGAGGAACCATGATTTGAGCTTTAACATAAGGCTCTTCGATGGCATCAATGCGTGTAGGATCTGGAAACTCAGATGGGTTAGACACTTCAAGCATCTCACCGTCAGTAGTATTAACATGGTAAACTACCGATGGTGCTGTCATGATGAGGTCGATGTTAAACTCACGTTCCAAGCGCTCTTGGATAACATCCATGTGAAGAAGACCCAAGAAACCACAACGGAAACCAAAACCAAGGGCTTGAGACGTTTCAGGCTCAAATTGAAGACTGGCATCGTTCAACTGGAGTTTTTCAAGGGCTTCACGCAAGTCGTTATATTTATTTGACTCAATTGGGTAAAGACCTGCAAACACCATTGGGTTCATTTGCTTATAACCGTGAAGTGGTTCTGCGGCTGGATTATCTGCAAGTGTCACGGTATCACCGACACGGGTATCCGCAACAGTCTTAATTGAGGCTGCGATATAACCAACATCACCTGTCGCAAGGTAGTCACGGCCAACAGCTTTAGGCGTGAAGATACCAACCTCAGTAACATCAAAGGTCTTACCATTGGACATCATTTGAATCTTATCGCCAGGTTTAACCATTCCGTTAACCACACGCACTTGGAGGATAACCCCACGATAGGCATCGTAAACAGAGTCAAAGATAAGGGCTTGGAGAGGGGCTTCAACATCACCTTGAGGTGCAGGAACTTTCTCAACGATTTGTTCGAGAATCTCTTCAATACCAATACCAGCCTTAGCTGAC
>OGEK01001957.1_pt1 | contig 11308 bp, 10 predicted proteins | sample 1570641 | NCBI WGS metagenome assembly OGEK01 (sample SAMEA2582136, study PRJEB24529) | metagenome | biome: Human gut stool | place: China | collected 2011
CAAATTCATAAATTGTCCGGAGCGGAATCTCTCCATTCTGTAAATTTAAAACTTCTGCAATCTGCAATACTTTTCTTGATTTATCGCGCATTCTTCCCAGATGTACAATCAAATCAATTGCTGATGCAATCTGCTGTTTAACGGCTGCCGACGGCATATCCATTCCCATAAGCACCATTGTTTCCAGTCTGGAAATCATATCTTTTGCACTGTTGCTGTGTCCCGTGGAAAGACTTCCGTCATGACCCGTATTCATTGCCTGAAGCATATCAATTGCCTCTGCCCCGCGGATTTCACCAACAATAATCCTGTCCGGACGCATACGCAGGCTTGCCTTTAACAAATCCCGGATAGTCACTTCGTTTTTCCCCTCTACATTGGCATTTCTTGCTTCCAGCCGCACAAGATTTGCTGCATTTTTAATCTGTAATTCTGCTGAATCTTCTATGGTAATAATGCGTTCATCTTTGGGAATAAAATTAGACAGTGCGTTTAAAAAGGTTGTTTTTCCACACCCTGTACCTCCGCTGATAAAGATATTGTAACCTGCACGCACCGCTTTTTCCAAAAACTGTGCCGCCTCTTTGGTTATTGCTCCCATACCGGTCAGGCGTTCTATGGTCAGCGGTGTGTCGTAAAATTTACGAATTGTAATGACCGGCCCGTTTAGCGCAACCGGCGGCAGTACAATACTCACTCTTGAACCGTCCTCCAGATGGGTGTCCAGTATCGGAACAGATTCGTTTACCAGTCTGTTTGACACTGCCGCAATCCGCTGTGCCACATCACTTAACCGCGCCTTATTTTCAAAATGCTTACTGCACCGTTCCAGTCTGCCGCACCTTTCCAGAAAAATATCCTGCGTTCCGTTGACCATAATCTCTGTAATGGAATCGTCTTCCAAAAGTTCCTGTAATACATCCAATCCACGGATTGCGGCAAATATTTCTCTGTGGATACTTTCCCGCTCCTCAAGCGCAAGCTGTATATCCTGTTTCTGCCTGATCTTCTCATCAATTATCTGTCCGAGCCGTTCATCGGAAATTTCTTCTCCGCAGTCTAACTGTTCATAAATTTCACTTCTGATTCCATCTGTTGTTTTACGGATTTTTTGCTGCCTGTCCTGTAAATAATGTCCTAACAAATCCATTCATTTCTTCTCCCTCCCTGCTTCCAATGTACGCCGCATTAAATTGCAGATTATTCTGCGGCAGTTCCACTTTTTCAATCCGGTTCCACAAATGCTCCATTCCTGCCATCAGCAGATACTTTTCAAATGCCTGCACCTTTCTGACCGAAATATAATCCTGCCGGACCGGCATATAGACCCTGCTGCACGCAAAAATCATTTTCCACTGTGATGCGACCGCAGACGAAATTTCCAGAACAACCTTCTGATAGCCGCACTCCTTTGCAATTTTCAAGAAAAATTCCGTTAGTTCCTGTGTCTGCATACTGCTGATATCCTGCGCAAATTCCACCGGCGCAATATAATCAAAACCCGGCAGACTCACAATCATCTGTTTCATCTGTTCTGTCACTTTTGCACCCGCGTTTCTGTAGTAATATATCATATCTGATAAGTTTTCCCTGTCCTGTGCGGCAAGCACTTCTTCAAGCCCTGAAAATGCTTCCAGATTACAATACAGTGTTCTGCCGCTTTCTGCCATTACCTGTGTCAGACTCAGTGCAAACGCACTCCGCAAAGGTTCATAGATCGGAGAATATACGCCTATCAGTTCAACATCTTCCTGCTTTTGTTCTTTTCCGCCCAAAAACTGGATAATTTCCCTTAAAATTGAATCTGCCGGCTGGTATTTGTATATTTCCCGCACTTCTGCGGTATTTCCGGATTTATTTTCCCCTGCTGTCTTTTGTTCTTCTTTCAGCACCAGCATTTTTTTTGCTTGTTTTTCACATGGCTTTTCTGCGCCGTATTCACAGCACGTTTCACTGACAACCATCATATCTGCCGTATGATGCTCCAGATAAATCTCCATTTCATCTGCACGGGTAAATAACTGAACGCCAAACGGCAGATTTTTATGTCTGCTGATGGCACACATCAGCCGCTTTCCATATTGCTCATCCGTATCAAAAATAATACAATTTTCCTGCACACCCACCTTCTCCTTTCCTCTATTTCTCTGCTTCCTTATCTTTTTACTCCGTTGTCTTCTCTCACCCCGCCTTTTACTCCTCTGTTTTCCCCTGCTGTCTTGTGCTCCTCTTACTTTTTGTGACTGTGTTATTAAAACATAAGCCACCCCGTTACCAGCTCCGCCGCAAAAACTGCTGCTCCAAAATGCATAACATGCAGACGGACTGATGTACAATTCATCACATTCATTTCACGTTTTTTAAGCTTTCCACTTAAAATCCCTGCAATCCCCATGCCGGATGCGATTAAAAATGCAAGCACCGTAATCTTCCAGACCGGTCTGCCCCATATAAATCCTGTCACGGCAAGGAGTTTTACATCCCCTGCTCCGATACCTCCAATCAGATAAACCATATACAATACACCCAATATACTAAATCCCGCTGTCAGTTGTTCTGCACACACACCTCCCATCATCCACTCATACGCCATACATCCTGCTGCCCCGAGTAACCCCACTAAAATCTGCCGGTTGCCGATTTTAAAATTCCGCAGATCCTGGACCATGGCGCAAAACGCCAGTAACAATGCCATACCTGCACGGATTTCCGGTAAATACGAAACCATCCAGTTCCTCCTTAAAAATTTTTCCTTTTTTTGTATATTCAGACGGCTGTCTGTCTATACTGAAAATATAATATAGTCGTCGATTATATTTGCAAATCATTCTATTAACGAACTATAAAGTGAGGGATTCTTAGTGAAATTATTAAAAAAGAATAATAAGCCTGTCACGCAGGAAAACCAGTACCTCTTGCAGGAAATCGCCCTGACAAAGAGAGCTTTAAGCGCCGCTTATTCAAACTTTGACAACGCTACCGACCCGGATCTGATTGACTGCTATATCTATCAGGTCAACTCCGAACAGAAGCGTTATAAATATCTTTTACAAAAAGCAAAAGAATATGAAAAATCATCTGCAAAGACTGTTCATATCGCAGATGTATGATGTATTGTATGGGTATAATACACCATTTTAATCTATTTGTCAATACTTATTCTTATATTTTTAGAGTATATTATAATCATAGGAATTTTGTACACTAATCCGTATTTCTGAATGACTTTGTGACACAGGAGATTTCTCATCTGCCATCAGAGAGATTTGTTTTCGCTCAGAAACAAATCCCCGCATGAAAAAAGGACAGATACACCGTATCTGTCCTGATTTATCCTATTACCGTTCCGTTGTTTCTTCTTTTTCCAAAAGCTCCAGCGCTTCTTTTTCATCGGTTTCCTTCCGGGAAATCTTTTTTCTTGGCTTTCCGTAAAAATAAAGGCTGCAAAGTCCCGCAAGCAGGCCGCCCACAAGCGGTGCCACAAGAAATACCCAGACCTGTGAAAGAGCCTTTACATCACCAAAAACTGCCTTTACAAAGGCTGTACCAAAGCTTTTTGCCGGATTGATCCCTGCGCCTGTAAGTACCAGTCCAAACAGTTCTGCCATGCAAAATGCCATACCGGCTACCAGCCCTGCCACATTTTTGTACGCTGTTTTCGCCGTGACACTGAGAAATGCCAGCACAAAGACAAATGTCAAGAGCAGCTCCGTAACAAATGCACCCCAGACATTAATTTTTAAGAAAGCCGATGTATCTGCATAACCATTTGTGCCAAGTCCGACCAAATCATATCCATAGGACTGATACTGGGATATTACCTGTGTGTCAAATGACTTTGACAATCCATACAGGGCAAATGCCGCTGCAAGTGCGCCAAACACCTGTGATACCACATAACCCATAAAATCCACGACACTGAGCCTTCCGGCAATCAGCATGCCCGCTGACACTGCCGGATTACAATGTGCTCCCGATACCGTGGCAAAAACGTATAACAGCACCGCCACCGTAAAACCGGCTGTCAGCGCAATGCCGACAACACCGAGATACCCCGCATATCCACCCGTGAATGAGACTGCCCCGCATACCATAAATGTCAGGATAAATGTGCCGAGAAATTCTGCCAGATATTTTTTCATTTTCCTGTAATCCTCCATTTTTTATTTTTAACTCATCAGGCGTGCCAGAAAAACACTTGCTGCAATTCCCGCTGCTGTCGATACAAGTGCTCCCGCAAGCGTCCACCGCGTCTTTCGCACCTTTGCCGCCAGAAAATAGACCGACATTGTATAAAATATCGTTTCTGTACAGCTCATCATAATGGATGTAATCAGTCCTATGTAAGAATCCGTTCCATATTCCCGGAACAAATCCAGTGATAACCCCGTTGCCGCCGAAGAACTGAACATTCTGACGATAATCAGAGGAATCATCTGTGAGGGAATCCCAAACGGGTCTGTCAGTATTCCGATCTTTGCGGAAATCCACGCAAGGAAACCGGATGCCCGCAAAATTCCAACTGCCATCATCAGTCCAATCAGTGTCGGAAGAATGGACACCACCGTTTTCATGCCGTCTTTTGCACCTTCAACAAATACATCATAGACATCCGTCTGATGTATGATTCCGTCCACAACCACATAAAAAATAATGAGTGGAATAATAAATGCGGATACTGCAACGATAAATCCCATGAAACCACCGTCATTTTGTACATTATTATAAATATATGACGTCAGTACAAATGTTATGCCGATTTTCCTGTCATTATCTTACAAAATACAATCGCAGCCAGTGTACTGACTGTGGTCGCAAGAATTGCCGGTGCTACAATTGCCGTCGGATTCACACTGCCGTACTGGCTGCGGTATGCAATAATATTGACCGGAATCAGCTGAATCGAAGAAATATTAATTACAAGAAAGGTACACATATCTGTGCTGGCGCGGCTGTTTTCCACGTTTAACTCTGAAAGCGCTTTCATTGCACGCAGTCCCGCCGGTGTCGCCGCCCAGCCAAGCCCTAAAAAATTGGCGATGACATTGGTGGTAATATGCTGCATCGCATCGTGGTCTTTTGGTACACCCGGAAACAGCCACTGCATCAATGGCAGAATCGCTTTGGTACATTTATCAATCAGTCCTGAGCGATTGGCAATTTCCATAAGCCCCGTCCAAAGAGACATCACACCAAGCATGGTAATGCACAACGTAACCGCTTCTTTTGCCGAATCGAGCGCTCCGTCCGATACAGCTGTCATATTGCCGGTAAAAGCGCCGTATACAATTCCGATTACAATCATTGCCGCCCACAAATAATTTAACATGCTGCTCCATTTCCACATGAAATCATGAAATATACTAAATTCATCTTCAATATATGCGTAAATTTTCTGCCGCATGTCTGTTATCCGTTTATCTTTTGGCGTGTTCTTCTTTAAATTTTAAAATCATTTCTCTTGTCAGGCTGATGCCGTCATCTTCGAGTTCAAGGTCATCTGCATGGGCCCATTTCCCGACAGACAGCTCATCTTCCTGCAAGCTGATTGTATCGTCACCGTCCAGTTCGCAAAAAAATCCCGCAAGCAGCGAACCGCTTAACGCCCACGGCTGGCTCTTGTAATACCGGATATTTTTTACGTGAAGCCCTACTTCTTCCATAACTTCCCGCTCTACGGTCTGTTCCAGCGTTTCTCCGATTTCCGTAAATCCGGCAACCAGCGCATAATTTTTATATGTTCTTCCCGCATATTTGGTGAGCAATATTCTGTCCCCGTCTGTCACGCCGATAATCACCGCCGGACAAATTTTCGGGAACACCATATTGTTGCAGCACATGCATCGCACCATGCGTTCCTTTTTATCGTGTACCATCGGTTTTCCGCATCTGCCGCAGAAACGGTTGTCACGGTACCAGCCATATAAATGATATGCCGTAATCGCTGCAAATGCCCTGTATTTCGGTACGGCACTGCGGAAGATATTGACACCTAAAAAATCATAGCCGTCTAATTCGCTTTGATATTCCTCATGCACTTTCGCATCGGAAAGCTCTCCCTGAAAGCTGCCCTCCAGCACTTCTCCTTTGCGCATTGCCAGAAAATACTGGATTTCATCGACAGACAATACATAAATAAACGTGTATTTTGCCGCATCTGTCTGTGTGCAGAATTCTTCGTAATCAGGATAATAAATTTTTTCATCCTGCCATTTTGCAAGCACACTGGAACCCTCAAATAAAAGAATAATATCGCTTTTCTGCGGTGTCAGCCACCTGAACTGATTGTCCAGATGGCGTGGTAAAATATCCTGAATCATCGGTATTGTCCTCTCTTTATTTAGAAGTAAACCAGTTCGTCTGCCGGTGCTTCTGCCGGCTCTACCTTCTGCACATAAAGAACCGGACCTTTTTTCTTATATGCCATCTGGAACTCATATGCAATCTGTGCCGTTACTGTAATCCACTGTCTGTTTTCAAGAGAAGATATTTTATCGTAAAAACTGATATAACCGATAAAGGAAGTATCCTCTGCACAACAGGTCATGACCTTTCTGCCCGGTACAAAATTTTTGTCTTTAAAATATTTATTTTTTAAAACCTGCCCCTTAAAGCGTACGGTTTTACCCTTATACACTTCAGGGCGCTCGGAAACGTCCATGTACCAGATGCCGTAATCGCAGTCATCGACCTCAATCACATTTGCATTGACATCATACGGAAGCTGCTCTGCAATGGACATCATATCGCCGTTTTTGTCTTCAAAGACTATCTGTACGTATGAATTTAACGCTTTCATGCTTCTTCTGTAGCTGCCAAGATCCATGCCGCTGCTGCAGCGGTTAAAAATAACCATATCTACATTTTTAACCATTTCAGCCATGATGGATTTCATATTTGCCCACTGTACACCGAAGGTTTCTGCATTCACCAGTGTAATGGACTGGTAAATCTGCCAGCCAAACGGCTTTGCAGTTCCCATTAAAAGTGCCGGGTCCCACATGCCGTTGTACTCGACAATAACAATCCATGGGTCATACTGCTTATCCAGTTCTTTTAACTTTTCTTCGGTTAAATCTTCTTTTTCAAGTACAACCATGCTCACACCGTTATCTTTGAGCATTTTTTCATCGTACTCCTCCTCGCCTTCTTCGCATACAATAAGCAGCTTATTTTTTGCTTCCGCAAACTGTCCCATTTCAATTGTTTCTGTTATAAAACGGGTCTTTCCGCTGTCTAACTGTCCGTTAATAAAAAATATCGGAATCTGGTATTCTTCTTCTGCCATATGTCCTTCCTTTCAACTCCTGTCCCTGTGAATTGCCGCAGAGCTTAGGCGATTTCAAATAATGTTTTTAACGCATCTTCTTTTAATTCGGCACCGATGACACAGATTCTTCCTGTAAAATCTGCCTTGCCGTCACGGATTTCGTATTCTCCCGGTACTAAATCAAAATACATCCATGTGCCGTCCGTGCAAGGAAGCATACCTTTTGAACGCAGAATCTTACCGTATTCTTCTGTATTGGCAAGCTTCTTTAAGATGTCTTCAAGTGTTTCTTTGTCGTATTTATTCGGTGTTTCTGTACCCCAGCTTGAGAATACGTCATCTGCATGATGATGTCCTTCATGGTGATGGTCATGTCCGCAGCCACATTCCCCATCATGGTCGTGATGATGATGCTCATGTTCCTCGTGGTCATGGTCGTGTCCGCAGCCACATTCCCCGTCATGGTCGTGATGATGATGTTCGTGTTCCTCGTCATCGTGGTCATGATGGTGGTGTTCATGTTCGTCTTCATCGTGATGATGTCCGCAGCTGCACTCCTCGCCGTCATGATGGTGATGATGCTCGTGTTCATGTTCTTCATGTGCTTTTTCAGCTGCTTCTGCAAGCATTTCCAGTTCGAGGTTGGTTACATTTTCCATAGCACCTAAAATCTGCGTACCTTCTAAGTCATCCCAAGGAGTTGTGATGATGTGTGCATTTTCATTGACAGTGCGAATCAGTTCGATTGCCTTCTTTAACTTGTCTTCGCTGACATTCTGTGTACGGCTTAAAATGATTGTGCCTGCATGTTCAATCTGGTTGTTGAAGAATTCACCGAAGTTCTTCATGTATACTTTTACTTTAGAAGCATCTGCTACCGTTGATGCACTGTTTAAGCGGATTTCATTTTCGATATGAAGGTCCTTTACTGCCTTAATGACATCGGAGAGCTTGCCGACACCTGACGGCTCAATGATGATTCTGTCCGGATGGTACTTGTCAACAACTTCCTTTAAAGATGTACCGAAGTCGCCTACCAGTGAACAGCAGATACAGCCGGAATTCATTTCCCTGATTTCCACGCCGGAATCCTTTAAAAATCCACCGTCAATACCGATTTCGCCAAATTCGTTTTCTATCAGAACGACCTGCTCGTCCTTTAATGCTTCTTTTAATAATTTACTGATTAAAGTGGTTTTTCCTGCACCTAAAAATCCTGAAATAATATCTACTTTTGTCATGATTATCTTCCTTTCTGCCTTTACGGCAAGTTCTAATCTTTTCCTTATCTTTTATTATACCAATGCTGTCAACTCCCCTGTTCCTGCCAATAAATATAAAATTCTTATTAAATATAGTCCGAAATATACGGAATCTTGTGAAACAATACATCGTCTAAACGTTCCGCGGCTTCCTCCGTGCCTTCAATCCGCTCCATTTCATACAGGCGTTCTGCGGTCTTGTAACCTAAAAGCAGGGTGGTAAGCGTTGCAATGCTCATTTTTAAGGTATAATCTGCGGGTTCTTTTGTAATTTTACAGTGTCCGTCCTCAAACAACACCGTCACCGTCTTATTATTCCATGAAAGCAGTTCATCATGCAGTTCAAACGCAATCCGCACCGGTTTTTCGTCCGGGTCGCACGGATAATTTTCAAAGAACTGCTCCACATCGACGATTCTGCCCATGCAGTACGGACGAATCATTTCACGGATATCACCGTCGTCCATTTCAAAGGCTATCGGCTCGCTGAAATACGTATTGCCACGGACTTCGTCAATCATGGATTCATGCGCACGGATATACTCCCACAAGCCCTGCTGTGCCTCACGGTTTAAATAAATCATTTCCTTAATGTGCATAATGTCGGACTTGATCAGATAAACCATGTAGCCGCACGGCTTATCCGCTTCATTGTAATAGACTGCCACGTTGGTGTCGTCCTCGTCCCAGCGCCAGTATTCTTCCCATGCCAGTGTATTGCGGAACAGACAGCCGTGTGTGACGGAAGCAAAGGTCGAATGAAGATTCATAAAATCCGCATTTTCCCAGTCCACGCGGCGCACATACCCCGGCGCAGTCGCTTTCGCCGGTATCTGGCGGTCTTTGACCGTATAAGAGATTTTATTGGATACGATTTCCCAGCCAAGCTTGTGATACAGCGGAATGGAATACGGATACAACAGTGCAAACGACTGGCCCTTATGCCGCATATTGGTCAGGCTCTTTACCATGAGTTTTTTCATAATGCCGTGTCCGGAATATTCGGGATAGGTGCAGACACTTGTTACAAATCCAATCTGAAAGACTGTATCGTATATATTCATTTTAAGCGGATAGACCGCAAACTGGGAAATGAGTGCCTTTCCGTCAAAGCACCCTAGTACGTCCGCACGGTCTAACACTGGGAACTTAGACTGTTTAATCTCATCGTCCCGCCAGCCGGTTTCTGCCAGTTCCTGCTCCGTCACCTGAAAAGCGTACCGCAGCAGTGCATTATACTGGTTGACATCATCCGTTTCCGTTTTTAACGTTCGTATTTCGTATTTTGTTTTCCTAGCCATTTTATCCATACCCTTTTCTTCATTTTCATAGTAAAAGCCTATGATGCAAAACACCACAGGCTGTTATCATACCCTATATTACATTTTAAATCTGTATCCGACACCCCAGATGGTTTCAATATACTGCGGCTTTGACGTATCATACTCAATCTTTTCACGAATCTTTTTGATATGCACGGTAACGGTTGCAATATCACCGATAGAATCCATATCCCAGATTTCTTTAAACAGTTCGTCCTTTGTAAATACGTGGTTTGGGTGCTCTGCAAGGAATGTCAGCAGATCAAATTCCTTCGTCGTAAAAACTTTTTCCTCACCGTTGACAAAAACACGTCTTGCCGTCTTGTCAATCTTAATGCCGCGGATTTCAATCACATCATTTTCCTGCTTTGCACTGCTGACCAAGCGCTCATATCTTGCCAGATGTGCTTTTACTCTTGCCACCAGTTCGCTCGGACTGAACGGCTTTGTCATATAATCATCTGCGCCGACACCCAGTCCGCGGATTTTATCAATGTCTTCTTTCTTTGCCGATACCATGATAATCGGTGTGTTTTTGACTTCACGGACCTGACGGCAGATTTCATAACCGTCCGTTCCCGGCAGCATGACATCTAAAATCATAATATCAAAATCTTCATTTAAAGCGGTTGCCAGTCCCTGTGTACCGTCTGACTTAATGACAACTTCAAAATCACTTAATTCCAGATAATCTTTTTCAATTTCTGCAATGGCTTCTTCATCTTCTACTATTAATACTCTGCTCATACCCCAATTTCCTTTCTGTTTTACATTTCTGTGTTACATTTTATCTGAGTCCCTTTGCACTCTTTTTTCCACTTTTATCTTCTATACAATAATGGGAATTATCTTTATATTTTAACAGATTGATATGCATGGCTGTTCCTTCGCCCTCCACACTTTCTGCCCAGATTTTTCCCTTGTGGTCTTCAATAATTTTTTTAACAATGGCAAGTCCGATACCACTTCCGCCCTGCCTGCTGTTTCTTGATGAATCCGTTCTGTAAAAACGTTCAAAAATACGTGGCAGTTCTCTTGCCCCAATGCCTTTTCCGTTGTCTGCCAGCAGAATGTGTACATAATCACCCTCGTCATAAACGGCAATTGTAATTTTTTCTTTCCGGCTTTCGTCGCGGTATTTTACGGAGTTGCTGACAATATTGTTGATGACACGCTTTAACTGTTCCGCATCTGCAATGATAAACACATCATCCCCCGCATAACAACGGTAATCCAGATCAATGCCCTGCGCTTCTAAGTCAATCTTAATCTCCTCACAGCAGTCATCAAAATATCCCTTAATCGGAATCTTTGCAAAAGAATACGGCACACGGTTGGTATCCAGTTTGGAATAAATCGTCAGCTCATCAATCAGCTTGTCCATATCATTGACCTTATTGGCAATTGTACGCAGATACTTTTCCTGCTTCTGCGGTGTATCCGCGATACCGTCC
>OGEK01001960.1_pt1 | contig 11282 bp, 17 predicted proteins | sample 1570641 | NCBI WGS metagenome assembly OGEK01 (sample SAMEA2582136, study PRJEB24529) | metagenome | biome: Human gut stool | place: China | collected 2011
ACGCATCCAGAAGCCGCCCACTTCTGGCGGAACAACCAGTTCAGCCACGATATAGTTTTTATTCTTGTTATCCACACTGACTTTATTCAGGGCATGACGCCAGACTTCATGCACCAGTTTCGTCTGACCGGCATCCGGCACCGGCAATTGGCCATTACCGTCACCCACAGCCATTGCAGACAGGTTTACTTTTTTCCCGCCGGGAACAGTGGCGGCTGCCAGCTTCGCGGCTCCGGCAGTAGTGATAACGGTTTTAAATTTCGTGCTCATTGTTTCTCACTTATCCGGGATAAACAGTAATAACATCACCATCACAGACCACACCGCCTGTATACAGACAGCCGGGAATGTCCTGGATAATGTTCAGACCGATAAGGTGGCGACTTGCGGGTTTGGCATCGGCAATAAGCCGTTCCATTTCCAGATACATCTCCTCCGTGATGCCGCTTTCCAGTACGCCGATATCAAGGCGGAAGGTTCCGGGCGGGTCGTTTGTCTCCCACCATTCCTTTACGTTAATGAGATAGCCGAGCGGCTCCACCACACGCCGGATTGCACCTATAGTGCCTTTATGACAGTGGATGAAATACGCATCGCGGATAACAGCGCGTTTTGTCGCTTCCGGCCACTTTTCATCCCACCTGTCGACCGAAAATGACCACGCCAGCCACGGCAGCAGATTTGCCGGGCAGGTGTCCGGGTTCCACAGCTCACGAATACTGACCGGCGTTTTTTCAATTTCCGCACAGGCTTTTGCGGCGGCAACTTCAAGCGGCGATGAGCCGGTTGGCAGCAGGCGCGAATCACTCATCCGAGCCTCCGGTCACGACGCTGTATTCGGTGCAGAAAGACGCCTGCGTACTGTTGAGCACAATGTCGGCCAGTGGTGCGGCCAGCTCGACACGCTGCACGCCTTCCACATGCAAAGCGGCATAAATGGCAGACAGACGGATGTCGCGCCCCAGCCGGTGCTGTGCCGTGATGTACGCTTCCAGTTTTTTCACGGCAGCAGCGCGGATGGGTTCGCTTTCTGGACCAGGGTAAAGATACAGCGTGGCGTTTATCTGGTATTCAACGATGGCGGCAGACTGCACGGTCACGCGGTCGGCCACCGGCCTGACGTCCTCACCATTAAGGGCGTTGCGCACCACCGCCAGCAGGTCTTCGGATGCGATACCGTTATTTTCGCGAGACAGCACAGAGATAGTGACACAGGCCGGAGACGGACTGGTGACAGAGATATCCGCGACACGCCCGTCGGCACTGCGACCATGATACTGATAGGCTCCCACTGACCCGGCGACGCTTAAACCTTCAAACGCCTGCTGAATACGCAGACGATAATCGGTGTCAGATTCCATCACTGCCGGTGTCGGCGGGATAGTCGAATCATCTGCCGGGGTGATAATCAGGCGCGTGGTGTTGTAATTGGCACCAATCACATCAAGGTCATTACCGGCAGCACAGGCCAGCATCACCGCCCGTGCGGCCTCATTCACACGCTGACGCCAGATAAGCTCACGATAAGCATTTTCCTCCAGCAGTTTGGCGAGAGGCTCAGATTCCAGCGTCAGGGTACGGGCGACCGCCTCCTGCTGGTCTTCCGGGTAAAGGGAAATCAGTGTCGCCTTGCGTTCGGCGAGAATGGTTTCAAAGTCCAGCTCCTCGACCACATCCGGTGCGGGTAGCTGGTTCAGGTCGATAATCGGCATGGTTTCAACTCACAGGGATGGTTAACGAAAGTGGCTGGCCGGTGTCGTTGTGCTGACCGGTTAACGTGACCGTCATTCGCCCGTCAAAACTGCGCTCAGTGGTGACGGATGACAGGGTGACGCGGGGTTCCCATTTCAGTACCGCCATGTAACAGGCGACCTTAATCTGCAACTCAAGCGCCGGAGTCTGCGGCTGGTCAATCATTGACGCCAGCAACGAGCCGTAATCACGACGCATCACCCGCGAGCCGACCGGTGTGCGCAGGATATCGCCGATACTCTGGCTGATATGCTCAAGGTCAGTGACAGTCAGGCCATCACTGCGATTCATTCCGAGATAACGCGCAGTCATAGAGGTCCCCCGGTTGTGCCGCCGCTGTCGCCGGGGTGTTTATGGGTATGCAGAACCTTACCGTTTGATGAGAGTTCACCGCCGGTGTGTTCAATGTTGCCGCGCATCGTCCCGCCCTTCTGCACTTCCAGCGTGCCGGTAATCAGCCTGTTGGTGCAGACCACTTCCGGTGTGTCCAGGGTGACACGGGTTGACGCTTTCACCGTGACCACCGGCACCGTGGCGGTAACAGAATCAGAAGCCGTCACGCTGGCCGTTTTAATTCCGCTTGCCGTGAGCGCACTGGTTTCGGGTTCATACTCAATCACCGCCCCGTCAGGGAAACGGATATGCAGGGCATCCGCCGACGCAGACGGCGCGGGGTTATCGCCGGAATAAATCCCCGGCAGAACGAACGCCGTGTCGAGTTCACCGCCCACGGCCAGAATCAGCACCTGTTCCCCCACGGAAGGTGCCCACCATGTGCGCGAACGTCCGGCGCGATGGGTCAGCCACTGAAGCCAGTCAGTGCACATGCCGCCGGTCTGCACACGGCAGCGACCGGCGTTAAGGTCGGTTTCGACGATAACGCCGGTGCGGATCATGTTGCGCAGTGCGCGCGCGAGTTCCTGAATATTTGCGAGAGTGTTCATAACGGGAAGGATGCCGCCGGGTCATACCGGCGGCAATGTGACGATGAGGTGTCGGGGATGGCACAACTAACGGTCGAGGTGAGCCAGGATAATCTCTTCAATCATCTGCACATCCTCACCGGTAAAGCCGAGCAGAGGACGCGCCGGATAATCAATTTTCTTACCGTCTTTCCGGTTTTCTTCCGACAGACCGAACTGATGCACACTGGCGATTTTCGGTGACTTCCCGCCGTAAAATTCCATTGCTGCCTGTTCCGGGCTGGCGCGGATATGCAAAAAACGACTGGTGATAAGTTTCGCAAACATTTTTCGCTTAACACGACCAGTCTTTTTTCTGGCGCTCTGCTGCTGGCGTGGCGCGTAGGGTGTGCCGTCCGGGGCTTTCTGTGCCATCACCCGGCGCTGCTGACTCTGCCGCAGACGTTTCGCCAGTTCGGAGCTCAGTCGCCGACGCCCTGACGGTGACAGCGACTCAATCAGTCCGGTCAGCCGGTCTTCAAAACGCTTAAACTCATTCATCCCACTTGCTCACCAGTTCGCCATTGATATAAAGCTCCATCGGGCGGGTGACCGGCTCCGGCGGCGGAGGTTCCGGGATATTCTTCACATGCAGCGCACCGTCAACCTCACTGACCAGCGTGCGCTCGGTCAGCATCAGGCTGATGCTGATATCAAAGCTGCTGTCATTGTTGATGTCCGCATAAAACGTGAAGCCCTTTTTCTGGCCTTCGTCGGTGGTCATGATGTCGGGCTGATTTTCCCGCAGCCACGCCAGCACCGGCACGATGAGCAGGTCAAAATCACCGGTAAAGTCGGTCACAATCACATTGAGCGTGTAACGCTTTTCGAACGACAGCGACGTCGCCAGTGTGGAGGCAATACTCCCGTTATCCACGAATATCCGCAGCATATCGGGGTTAGTTTTCAGCACCGTGACGGCATCAGTCAGCGCCCTGCGCAGGCTGTCGGGTTTGAGCATCGTTTTCGTCCTGACAGTGTTTAATCATTTTTACCTGGCTGGCACAGCGTGCCAGCGCGTTCTCAAGCTGCCGGATATCGGCACTTAAATCGCCGTTCGTCTGCGGGTCACTGCCCGGCATCGGGCAAAGGCTCACTTTCGGGCAGGCGTTGGCGACAATCACTGGCGTCGGTGCAGGCCGGACGCTGGTGCAACCGGCGCACAGCATCAGGCAGGTCAGCACCGTACCAGCGGCGAAAATCTTCGTTTTCATTAAGTAACCTCGTGATGGTTTTCTCGCGCTGTGCTTCACGTTTCGCGGCGTTCTCCAGTTCCTGACGCAGTGCCACCTGCGCCAGCTCGTTTTTGTCTGCCCTGGTGATGGCAACATGAAGCTGATTTTTCAGCATGGTGATGGTCGTCTGCTGTTCACTGGCGACGTTGTTCGCCCTGTCCAGCGAGGCGCGCAGGCTGGCATTTTTATGTTTCACCAGAAACAGACCGGCCACCGCCAGTGATAACAACACAACCAGCACAGTCATCAGCTTTGACATGGTTCCCGCCCCTCAAAACGCTGACGGCAGGCCGTACGTATCAACCGGAAGAACACCGATACCACGAGATAAATCAGCGCGGCAGCAATCAGCGAGACCAACGTCCCCACCATCACCACCAGAGCCGCCGCCCGTCTGCGCCACGGCACCGGCTGCAAAAACAGCGACGTGACAATCTTCACGGCCAGCGATTCCGGCGGCAGCTCCCGCCCGTAGCGTTCCAGCACATACTCCGTGGCATACACGCCGACACCACCGGCAACCACACAGATAACCGTCGCCAGAATCGCCCAGGTGGCGACAAAACTGACGGCCACGCTCTGCGGGTAAATCAGGGACAGTGCCAGCATCAGCGCCAGCGACACGTTCAGCATCAGTGAAAGGGATAATTTCTTCATGGTGTTTACTCCGTTTAAGCCGGTACGCCGCCAGCGGTACGCCAGACGGTGACCAGTTTTTCCAGTGAATGCTCACGCTGACCGTAACCGGCACCCGGCAGGGACACCCAGATATGGCGACAGCGTGAAATGGCGCGCTCAATACGTCCCGCCCGGACGTCATCCAGTGCACCGCGTTCGCGGATCAACTGAATGGCAAGTCTGTCCTGTGACAACGGACTGAAATCCGGCAGGGCAAGTTGTTTGCGGTAGTGCGGCCAGAACAGGTAAAGCTGCTGATAGCGACCGGAGGCCGTGGATTTTTCACCGCGACGGTTAAACACCTTCGCCGGTCGGCCATGCGCGAACGGGTGGTCACTGTAGTCGGTGAAAATTTCCGGCTTTCCGTCCAGTCCGGTGACTATCACGTCATAGCCCCGGTTTTTCGTCAGCGGATGGTTTGCCGTCCCTTCGGACACGGCCAGCATGTCGAGAAAGGCGGCGATATTCTGATGCGTGTTAATTACCGGCATTACGGTTTCCCCCTGCCCTTAAAGCGGCGCTGAATGGCAATCTCAATCACCTGATAACCGGCGATACCCAGCATGGAGCCGATGCCGCACACCGCAGGCAGTGACAGGTCAGGAAACTGCACCAGAACAACACCGGCAACCATCGAGACAAAACCACCGAGCAACATGCGCCCGATAAACAGACGCGGGGTGATGGGTTCACCACCGGCAAGCACCTTGCCGACAACAATCAGCACCCCAATCATGAAAAGCGACAGGACGCTTTTTTCTTCTGCTGTCATGCGTTACTCCCACAGATTGACAGTTTCAGCCACGGGCGCGGTCTGAACGTCGGGCAGCTCGACGGCGGTGCCGTGTGGCAGCACCGCACCCAGTTCAGCCAGTCCCGGATTTGCGGCGAGCACGGCTTCGACCACGCCCTCAGTGCGCCCGTAATACCGGACACAAATGGCGTCGAGCGTGTCGCCCTGTAGCGCAAAGGTCTTCATCAGATTTGACTCACGATGCAGCGCGGCTTGTCCTGGATACGCGCCACCGCCCAGCGCATATCCCGCCACAGCTCATCAATGGTGCTGTCAATGCTGTCAGCCTTCTTGTCGCCTTTCGCACTGGCATCCACGCCGCGATAACGCTCATAAAGCGACGCGGTCGCCATCGCACACACGGCGCGCTCGTAGTAAAAAACTTTGATGCTTTCACCGTCGATATCGTCCGCCGGGACGTCAGCCAGACGCGTAAAACCGGCGGCAATTTTCTGTTCGCGGTACTCGTACAGCTCCGCATTCGTCTCCGCCATGCCTGACTTGATGGCCTCACGCAGACGAGCGGGGGCGACGGTCTGCTCAAGGCGCATACGTTCCCGGACGCGCTTCGGGTCGATATCGGGGAAAAAGAACGTGTTTTTAATCACCGGCTCGTCGCCTGCCGGTTGCGGGATGACCACCGTACCCTCACCGGACACGGGAGCCTCCTTTCGCGGAATAATCAGCGTCATCATGACTACCTCTGAAAAGTCGGGCGGTGGACGCCGGTGCAGTGTCAGGTGATTCACCCTCACTGACCGGCGTGCCGCCCTAGCGCGGGGCGCATTCGGTTGTTAACTGGCTTTCTTTTTCGGGCGTCCACGTTTTGCCGGTGTCGCACTCCGGGTCTTACGCGTGGCACGGGTGGCCGCTTTGGGTTGCGGCTCCGGCTTCGGTTTCAGCTCCCGCTCCAGTCGTTCAATCTCTTTTTTGACGCCTGCCTGACAGTCGAGCTGTGTCGCACGTTGCAGGTGCGCCAGCGCCCCTGCGGCATCACCAGCGTCACGCAGAAACAGACCGGTGATTTTGTGCAGCTTTGCGCGCACTTCATCAGGCATGTCAGCCGTGGCGGTCAGTTCTAGGGTGTCCGTCAGCAGGCGGGTATCCACAGACTCACCGGCAGCGTGAGCGCGCATGGCCGCGAGTGCCACTTCCTCGGTGAACATGTACGGCGGGGTGCGGCGGTGTTTACCCGGCATGGTCAGACCGTACTTCAGGGCATAACGGGCAATCTCCAGCGCACCGGCAATATCGCCGGTATCCAGACGCCACAGCATGACCGTCATCAGAATGTCATCCTGTGCACCTTTGCCCTGCTCCAGCACGCCGTTCACCCACGGCAACCAGAACGGCAGCAGTTCGCGTTTTTTCGCGGCCTTCAGCTCTTTTGAATAAATCGCTTTCAGTGTGCGCTGGTCTGCGGCGAGCTTAACCAGCATCTGCTCATAGACAGTTGCATGTCGCAGCGGGGCGGCTTCCCGCTGCGCGGTCATCGCTGCCGAGACCCGCATCATGTGGCGCTGTGCGGGACTCGTCATCGGTTACGCTCCCGGCTCTGCGGTCGCCTTAGCCGGTGTGGAGAAATCACCGACCTTAATTTTTTCCACCAGACAACCGGCGGCGTAGTCTTCCACCACGTAATCAATGTTCATTGACTCGTAGTTCTCCACGCGGTCGAGTTTCGGGTTTTCCTCAATCACGCGGCGATGGCTGTCATCCATGTAGTAGATGGACAGGTTTTCCAGCTTCGTGATGAGCATCGCATCCGCCGGGAAGTACGGAACACGTACCGCGGGCAGATTACCGATGCGTTTCTGGCTGATGATGACGTCAGCGGCCAGCATTTCGCTGTTGTCCTGCTCCTTGTTGACGATGGGGAAATATTTGTCCGCCAGTAGCTGACGCCCCACAATCACCACAAGGTCAGGGTCTTCCTGATACCACGGCTCAATCAGGTTGTTGGTCGCATCCATCACCAGTGCGTCGAGGCTGGCATAATCACCGCCCTTACCCACGCGGATAACCTCAGAGGTGGTGTGCCCTTCCTCGTCAGTGACCTTGCTCATCACGCGCGCCGGGGCTTCATTGCGGTATTTCTGCAGCCAGCCGACCGCCACATCCTGCAGCATCGGATTGCTGCTGCGGTCAGAGGTTTCGGCACGCCTCACGCCGTTAAAACCGGCCATGATTAAATCAAGGGACTGGCGTTTGATAATGGCGTTACGGACACGGAGCTGGAAATCCTGATAACGCGCCCACAGGTCCAGCGTTTTGTAGCGGATATAAAAATCGAAGTTAATCTGGTCGCATTCGTACTTGTTTGACGCCAGCTTCGAGAAGTCCTTCGGCTGACGCTCGGTGCCACCGGCGGTGTCGGTGGTGCTGGCGATGGAGCCGGTGACACCGATGCCAATTTTTTCCCCTTTCATTTCGCTGACCGGCACAATGTTGATGCGGGTCAGAAAGTCAGAGGACTCCTGCATGGTGTTCATCAGGGTCTGGGTGACCGACGGTTCAACGGTGAATTTTTTCGACACATCACCGGCGTCGATGCCGTTCAGTTCGGCAACACGGGACAGGTAGGCATTAAATTTAAAGCGGGTTTCCTGGCGCATAGTTTTTCCTGAAATTAAGGGTTAATCGTGAAGGTTTTCCCGGACTGACTGACGCCGGTCAGCAGTTCGTCATCAGGGCGTCACCGCCACCACCGGTGGCCTTGCTGCGGCGCTGCTGGGTCAGACTTTCGGTGTGGTCGAGACTGTTTTTCAGGCGGGTGAATGCCTGGCTGGTTTCATCCGCCCTGTCAGTCACATCCTGCTTAAGTGCGGAAAAAGCGGTTTCCATCTCAGCGAGGCGCTGCTCAGTGGCGCTCAGTTTTTCCTGCACATGTTCAGCAACAGCGGTCACCGCTTCATGCACGTCATTCAGACGGGCGTCATCGCTGGCCTGTTTGCGGCCAAAAATGGACTTCACCTTTTCGGTCAGGGCGGTGAACACGGTTTCAGGCAGGTCTTCAAATTCCAGCTCAACAGGCGTTGCCACTGAAATCAGGTTTTCAGGGCTTAATTTGAAGCGGTTCAGGGGGTTGTGTTTTGCCGTGCGGCAGAATTCCAGGTATTCCGTGCCGAGGCTTGCCGGGTCATCGGTGACGGCCAGACCCACCAGATAACATTTGCCGGTATTGGCAAAGTTCGGCTGAATTTCCATTGAGGTATAGACCTTCTGCGCGGCCTTGTTCATCGCGATAAGGTCATCGGTCGGGGTGATTTTCGCAAACAGCGCCCATTTGCCTTTCAGCGCCGAATCATCGTCAATCTTTTCGGCCTTCAGTTCGGCCACATCGCCATAACGCTTAAAAATACCGTCAGGCAGGATGCCGCGCAGATGTTCCAGGTTAATGCGGCAACCATAGACTCGCGGGTCAAAGGTTTCGGCCATTTCCTGAATATCCTGCGCACTGATGACACGCCCGTCACAGGTGCCACCCTCAACGCCGATACGAAAGAATTTTGAGACTTTTTTTGCCATTGTCAGGAGTCCTGAATAGTGATTAGAGGAGTCACATGTCGGCATCAGTTTCCCGACGATGCGCATCCTCCGCCATCAGTCCCGGATGGCTTATCACTGACACAACAGCACCTTAGCGAATCGCAGGGCGCGACTCAGTAGCCTTGCCGTGTATTCATCACGGCGAGGTATTCATGACCATCACCACAGACACCACTCTTTTACACGACCCGCGTCGTCAGGCGGCGCTGCTGTACTGGCAGGGATTTTCCGTGCCGCAGATTGCCGCCATGTTGCAGATGAAACGCCCGACGGTGCAGAGCTGGAAACAGCGCGACGGCTGGGACAGCGTTGCCCCCATCAGCCGTGTCGAAATGAGTCTGGAAGCGCGGCTGACCCAGCTCATCATCAAACCGCAGAAAACCGGCGGTGATTTCAAGGAAATTGACCTGCTGGGACGCCAGATTGAACGACTGGCACGGGTAAACCGCTACAGCCAGACCGGCAACGAGGCAGACCTTAATCCGAACGTCGCTAACCGCAACAAAGGCGGGCGGCGCAAACCGAAAAAGAATTTTTTCAGTGACGAGGCCATCGAAAAGCTGGAGCAGATTTTCTTTGAGCAGTCTTTCGACTATCAGTTGCACTGGTATCGCGCCGGGCTTGAGCACCGCATCCGCGATATCCTGAAATCCCGCCAGATTGGCGCGACGTTTTATTTTTCCCGCGAGGCGCTGCTGCGCGCCCTGAAAACCGGTCATAACCAGATTTTTCTGTCGGCCAGTAAAACGCAGGCGTATGTGTTCCGCGAATACATCATCGCCTTTGCCCGTCTGGTTGACGTTGACCTGACCGGTGACCCGATTGTCCTGGGCAATAACGGCGCAAAACTGATTTTTCTCGGCACCAACTCCAACACCGCACAGAGCCATAACGGCGACCTGTACGTCGATGAGATTTTCTGGATCCCGAATTTTCAGGTACTGCGTAAGGTGGCATCAGGTATGGCCTCACAGAGTCACCTGCGCTCGACCTATTTCTCCACCCCGTCCACGCTGGCGCACGACGCCTACCCGTTCTGGTCAGGTGAACTGTTCAACCGGGGACGCGCCAGCGCCGCCGAACGCGTGGAAATCGACGTCAGTCATAACGCCCTTGCCGGAGGTCTTCTCTGTGCGGACGGCCAGTGGCGGCAGATTGTCACCATTGAGGACGCCCTGAAAGGCGGCTGCACACTGTTCGACATTGAGCAGCTCAAACGTGAAAACAGCGCCGACGATTTTAAAAACCTGTTCATGTGTGAATTTGTTGACGACAAGGCGTCGGTGTTCCCGTTCGAGGAGCTGCAACGCTGCATGGTCGACACGCTGGAAGAATGGGAAGACTATGCGCCGTTTGCCGCCAATCCGTTCGGCTCCCGCCCGGTATGGATTGGTTACGACCCGTCACACCGTGGCGACAGCGCCGGATGCGTGGTACTGGCACCGCCGGTGGTGGCCGGTGGCAAATTCAGAATACTTGAGCGTCACCAGTGGAAAGGCATGGACTTTGCCACTCAGGCTGAATCCATCCGCAAACTCACCGAAAAATACAACGTCGAATACATCGGTATTGATGCCACCGGCCTCGGTGTCGGCGTGTTCCAGCTCGTGCGCTCGTTCTATCCCGCCGCGCGCGATATCCGCTACACACCGGAAATGAAAACCGCAATGGTGCTCAAGGCAAAAGACGTTATCCGTCGTGGCTGTCTGGAATATGACGTCAGCGCCACCGACATCACCAGCTCGTTTATGGCTATCCGCAAGACCATGACCAGCAGCGGACGCAGCGCCACCTATGAGGCCAGCCGCAGCGAGGAAGCCAGCCACGCCGACCTCGCCTGGGCGACCATGCACGCCCTGTTAAATGAGCCACTCACCGCCGGTATCAGCACCCCGCTGACATCCACCATTCTGGAGTTTTACTGATGAGCAAGAAAAAAGGGAAAACACCGCAACCTGCGGCAAAAAAAATGACCGCCAGCGCCCCGAAAATGGAGGCATTCACCTTTGGTGAGCCGGTGCCGGTGCTCGACCGCCGTGACATTCTGGATTACGTCGAATGCATCAGTAACGGCAGATGGTATGAGCCACCGGTCAGCTTTACCGGTCTGGCAAAAAGCCTGCGTGCTGCCGTGCATCACAGCTCACCGATTTACGTCAAACGTAATATTCTGGCCTCGACATTTATCCCGCATCCGTGGCTTTCCCAGCAGGATTTCAGCCGCTTTGTGCTGGATTTTCTGGTTTTCGGTAATGCGTTTCTGGAAAAGCGTTACAGCACCACCGGTAAGGTCATCAGACTGGAAACCTCACC
>OGEK01001963.1_pt1 | contig 11262 bp, 9 predicted proteins | sample 1570641 | NCBI WGS metagenome assembly OGEK01 (sample SAMEA2582136, study PRJEB24529) | metagenome | biome: Human gut stool | place: China | collected 2011
GCCAGGCGGGCATGATGATCGGCGGCATGGCCTCCGGCTGCCCGCTGAACAACCTCATCCCCGAGTGGAACGATTTGGTCTATCAGGGCAAGTGGGAGCTGGCACTCCGCCGCCTGCGCACCACCAACCGTTTCCCGGAGTTCACGAGCCGGGTCTGCCCTGCCCTGTGTGAGGCCGCCTGCACCTGCGGCGACGTCACCGGCAGCAGCGTCACCGTCCGGGAAAATGAACACGCCATCGTGGAGACGGGCTACGCCAAGGGCTGGCTCCATGCCGCCCCGCCTCCGGCCCGCACCGGCAAGAGCGTGGCCGTCATCGGCAGCGGTCCTTCGGGCCTGTCAGTGGCCGAATACCTCAACATCCGAGGCCATGCCGTCACCGTCTTCGAGCGTGCTGACCGTGTGGGCGGTCTGCTGATGTACGGCATCCCCAACATGAAGCTGGACAAATCCGTCATCGAGCGCCGCATCAAAATTATGCAGGCTGAGGGCGTCGAGTTCCGCACCAACATGGATGTGGGCGGGGCTGTGGATGCCGCTGAGATCTTGAACAGCTATGACGCCATCGTGCTCTGCTGCGGCGCTAAGAAAGCCCGCGATTTGAACGTCCCCGGCCGCGACGCGAAGGGCGTGTACCTCGCGGTAGACTACCTCACCAGCGTGACCAGGAGTCTGCTGGACAGCAAGTTTGCCGACGGCAGGGCCATCAACGCGGCAGGCAGGAATGTCCTCGTCATCGGCGGCGGCGACACCGGCAACGACTGTCAGGGTACCGCCCTGCGGCAGGGCTGCACCGACCTCGTGGCACTGGAAATGATGCCCCAGCCCCCGAAAGAACGGGCCGCGAATAATCCCTGGCCCGAGTGGCCCAAGGTGCTGAAGGTGGACTACGGCCAGACCGAGTGCCTTGCCAAGTTCGGCAAAGACCCCCGCGTCTACCAGACCACCGTCAAAGAGTTTCTGAAGGACGACGCCGGCAACCTGACCGGCGCGGTCATCTCCTATCTCAAGCCCCAGCGTGACCCCGACACCGGCCGTACCAGCATGGTACCCACCGGCGAAGAGTTCACCTACGACTGCCAGCTGGCCTTTATCGCCGCCGGTTTCGTGGGCTGCGAGGACTATGTGGCCGAGGCGTTCGGCGTGGAGCTGAACGCCCGGGGCAATGTGGCCGACCACGGCTTCCGCACCAATGTAGACAAGGTCTTTGTCTGCGGCGATATGCGCCGGGGCCAGAGCCTCGTGGTCTGGGGCCTGCGGGAGGGCCGCGACTGCGCCGCCGAGGTGGACCGCTATCTGATGGGTTACACCAATCTGTGACCCCCCTATTTATGACATTCTCTTTCCTATCCTAAACAGAAACGGGAGCTTTCCTTCACCGGGAGGCTCCCGTTTCTGCATTTCGGGGCTTTTATTTTCACAAAGTTTTCACAGTTAGCACTTCCTACCCGCTTGAAACAGATACCCCTAAGTGGTAAAATCAGAGTGTCGGGAGATTTACCCCCACAGGGTACATTTCCTCTTCACACCGATACACCCGGAAAGGAGTTATCTGCTATGACCGATGCTGAAAAAAAGCCCTGCTGCTGCGCTGCTGAGCCTGCCGAAAAGGACACTGCTCCCTCCTGCTGCCGCCACAAGGACCGTACCCCTGAGGAGTACCGCGCCCTTGCCAACCGGCTGAGCCGCATTGAGGGCCAGGTGCGCGGCATCCGCGCGATGCTGGACAAGGATGTCTACTGCGCCGATATTCTGGTGCAGGTGGCTGCGGTGAACGCTGCACTGAACGGCTTTTCCAAAGAGCTGCTGGGCCAGCACATCCGCACCTGCGTGGCCGACGATTTGAAAGCCGGCGAGACGCAGAAGCTGGACGAACTGCTGCAGCTGCTGCCCCGGCTCATGAAATGACCCCGTTCCGGGCATCCTATAAGAGGGAAAGGAATCCGCAATGGAACAATACAATGTCACGGGCATGAGCTGCGCGGCCTGCTCTGCCCGGGTGGAAAAGGCCGTGAAGAAGGTGCCGGGCGTCACGAGCTGCTCGGTGAGCCTTCTGACAAACTCCATGGGCGTGGAAGGCACAGCCTCTCCTGCCGCCATCCTCTCGGCTGTGCAGGAGGCAGGCTATGGCGCAAGCCCGAAGAATGCCTCTTCCAGTAAGGCTTCGGACGCCAGCGCCGACCTCAATGCACTGGCTGACCGCGAGACACCGAAGCTCAAGCGCCGTCTCATCGCCTCGCTGGGCTTCCTGCTGGTGCTGATGTACTTCTCCATGGGCCACATGATGTGGGGCTGGCCCCTGCCCCACTGGTTCGATGGCAACCATGTCGCCATGGGCCTTGTCCAGCTGCTGCTGGCGGGCATCGTCATGGTCATCAACCAGAAGTTCTTCATCAACGGATTCAAGGGCCTCATCCACGGCGCACCCAACATGGATACGCTGGTGGCCCTCGGCTCCATGGCAAGCTTCGTGTGGAGCACTTACGCCCTCTTCGCCATGACCCGCGCTCAGGTGGACGGCAACGACGAGCTCGTCATGCACTATATGATGGAGTTCTACTTCGAGTCTGCCGCCATGATCCTGACCCTCATCACGGTGGGCAAGATGCTGGAAGCCCGCTCCAAGGGTAAGACCACCGACGCCCTCAAGAGCCTGATGAAGCTGGCCCCCAAGACCGCCACACTGGTACGGGACGGCGCGGAAGTGACCGTGGCCATCGCCGACGTGCAGAAGGGCGACGTCTTTGTGGTCCGCCCCGGCGAGAATATCCCGGTGGATGGCGTAGTGCTGGAAGGCACCAGTGCAGTCAACGAGAGCGCCCTGACCGGCGAGAGCATCCCGGTGGACAAGGCCGTCGGCGACAAAGTCAGCGCCGCCACCACCAATCAGTCGGGCTTCCTCCGCTGTGAGGCTACCCGCGTGGGCGAGGATACCACGCTGGCTCAGATCATCAAGATGGTCAGCGACGCCGCCGCCACCAAAGCTCCTATCGCAAAAATCGCTGACACCGTGTCGGGCTTCTTCGTCCCGGCGGTCATCTCCATCGCCGTCGTCACCACCATCGTCTGGCTGCTGCTGGGCCATGAGCTGGGCTATGCGCTGGCACGCGGCATCTCCGTTCTGGTCATCAGCTGCCCCTGCGCACTGGGCCTTGCAACACCTGTGGCTATTATGGTCGGCAATGGTCTCGGCGCAAAAAACGGCATCCTCTTCAAGACTGCCTCTTCGCTGGAAGCTGCAGGCCGCACCCAGATCGTAGCGCTGGACAAGACCGGCACCATCACCGAGGGCGCACCCCGCGTCACCGACCTGCTGCCCGCTGAGGGCGTCACCGAGACGGAGCTGCTGACGCTGGCCGCCGCGCTGGAAAGCCGCAGCGAGCACCCTCTGGCAAAGGCTGTTCTGGCCGACGCCGAGGCAAAGGCCATCACTCCCCCGGAAGTCACTGACTTCGCAGCCCTGCCGGGCAACGGTCTGGCGGCCAAGCTGGACGGCATGGACATCTATGCCGGCAATGCCGCCTTCATCCAGACCAAGCTCACCCTGCCCGCCGCACTGGCACAGCAGGCTGAAAAGCTGGCCTCTGAGGGCAAGACTCCTCTCTTCTTCGGCGGCGCAGCCCGTCTGCTGGGCGTTATCGCCGTGGCCGACACCATCAAAGAGGACAGCCCCGAAGCCATCCGTCAGCTGCAGAACATGGGCATCCGGGTCGTGATGCTCACCGGCGACAACCAGCGCACCGCCGACGCCATCGGCATACAGGCGGGCGTGGACGAGGTCATCGCGGGCGTCCTGCCCGACGGCAAGGAGGCCGTCATCCGCCAGCTGCAGGCCAGCGGCAAGGTGGCCATGGTGGGTGACGGCATCAACGACGCTCCCGCCCTCACCCGTGCCGACACCGGCATTGCCATCGGCGCAGGCACCGACGTGGCCATTGACGCCGCCGACGTCGTGCTGATGAACTCGAAGCTCTCGGACGTGCCTGCGGCCATCCGCCTCAGCCGCGCCACCCTGCGGAACATCCACGAGAACCTGTTCTGGGCGTTCATCTACAATATCATCGGCATCCCGCTGGCGGCTGGTCTGTTCATCCCCTTCGGCCTGACGCTGAATCCCATGTTCGGTGCTGCTGCCATGAGCCTGTCCAGCTTCTGCGTCGTGAGCAACGCCCTGCGGCTGAACCTGTTCGATTTGCACAGCACCAGGCACGACCACAAAACCGCTTCTCCCGCTGCTGCCCCGGTGCAGTCTGCGGCTGAAAATAACAAAAAATCGGACGCCGAAGCGCCCGAAGTCAAAACGGAGGATCATACCATGAAGAAGACCCTGAAAGTGGAAGGCATGATGTGCGGCCACTGCGAAGCCCGCGTGAAGAAGGCTCTGGAAGCCCTGCCCGAGGTGGACGAGGCTGTCGTGAGCCACGAGGCCGGCACCGCCATCGTCACCCTGAACGCCGAGGTCGCCGACGACGTGCTGAAGAAGGCCGTTGAGGATCAGGACTATCCTGTGACCGGCATCCAGTAAACCGCCGCTGAATACTCCCCATCAAATGGAAAGGCCGCTGCATGTGAACGCAGCGGCCTTTTTATCGTGTTTACAGGCTTTTAAAATTGATTCAGAATATCATGGTGTCCAATGTCCAACAGCAGAATGATCGTATCACCGTCGTACTGCCAGATGACCCGCACGTCCATGTTTACGCTGAACTCGAACAAGTCTACCGTGCCTTGAATACGCTTTGTGCGCAGCGACGGATACAGCGGGTCCATTTCCAGAATTTCCAGCTTCTTTTTCAGCTGCGCCCGCTCCGCTGCGTTCAAACGCTTCAGGTTCTTTATGAATCGTTTGGTGTAGGTGATCTTGTAATTCATTCGTCCGCACCGTCCAGCGCTTCAAACAGTGCGTCCACAGTGTCGAACACCGGCTGCTCCCCTGCCGCAATTTTGGCCTTTGCTTCGTTGATCTCGCTGCGCAGCTCGTCCAGATACTTTTTGGGATAAACGGCTACCGGCATCAGCTCGATCACGCCATCCTTCTCCACGATCTCCAGCTTGTCGCCCTCACGCAGGCCCATCTTCATTACAATATCCTTTGGAATGGTGATCTGGGATTTTGTCCTCAATTCCGTCAGCATCCTTCATCCTCCTTTGTGCGATTTTCTTACTTTCTCACTTTTATTATACTCTGCTTTTTTCAAAAAGCAACCATGCACCATAAAATTTTACGAAGCGTCGTTTCTGTGGGTTCTTATTGTATTTCGTCAGAAAGTATGTTAAACTAAAAATACCGCCTGAAAAGGCGGTGATTAGGTGCTGTCTGCAAGCGCAGGTGGTCATGCTTCCCTCCGGCAAGCGTCCGGGGGACGTAAAAGCTTATTGTTTGTTCCCCCGTTCGCAAACGCGGAAGGGGGGATGCATCATGGTGTTGAACGATGTTCTGCAGCTGTTCGTCATTGTTGGCGGCACAGTTGGGATTACATTTCAGATCGCATGGGCAATCTTCAAAGAGATCCATAACAATAAGAAATGACCGCCCCTGTCTCCAAACGGTAAGCGGTCATTCTTATTGATCTAACCGGAAGGAGCTGACCATTGCGGACAGCACCTTTTCTATTTATAGTATAGTTATTTTTTGCCGTTTTGTCAAGAGAAGGTGCCCGCCTTCTCTTTTTCTTTTCCCATTTTCCGGTGCATTTTCACCCCGGAAGCTGTGGCTTTTTGCGCAAAAACTATTTGTTGACACGTTGTTTTTTCAGAGTTATACTTATAGCAACAACATTTGGTTTTGCTTCCAGTTATAAACCACAGCGAAAGGAGAAATGTATTTTGGGAGTATCCATTCAGGACCGCACAGACTTTCTGAACATGCTGGACGCCTGCAGGACCGAGCAGCAGCTGTTCAGCCGCCTGACCTTTGCGGTAATGTTCCACCAGACCGACCCGGATGCACGGGAAGACCTGCTGGACGACGTGCGCGGCGCAGCCTGCAACATGCAGCTGCCCGCCGTCAATTACAAGATCGATCAATGGCTCAACACCTGCAAGCAGGCGTGGCAGGCCGACCCCGCAGCCTTTATGGCAGCCGTGAACGCGGACGCAAAGCAGCGCAAGCTTGCGCTGGAGGGCAGCGCGGCGCAGCCCGGCCTGCTGGCCGATGTGCCCATGCAAAGCGTGGCGTGGCTGGTGCCGCAGCTGCTGCCGCTGGGCGAAGTGTCGCTGCTGGGTGCCGACGGCGGCACCGGCAAGGGCATCTGGCAGGCACAGCTCATTGCCTATGTGACGGCGGGCAAGACCTCCGGCTTTTTTCCGCTGCCGCCGCAGCAGACCGGCAAGGTGCTGCTGCTTGCGGGCGAGGACGACCCCGGCAAGGTGCTCAAGGCCCGTCTGCTGGCGGCCGGGGCCGACATGAACCGGGTGCTGGTGCTGACCGCCGACGACTACTTTGGCAAGACCGGCCAGCCCCTTACCCTCAAGGATCAGGTACTGGCGGATTTTGCCGCCAAGGCCGGGCCGCTGCTGCTCATCGTGGACCCGCTGCAGAGCTTTCTGCCCGCCGATGTGGAGATGGCAAGCCGCAACCAGATGCGCGGTGCCCTGCTGCCGCTGCGCGCCATTGCCGCAAAGCAGGGCTGCGCGGTGCTCATCGTGATGCACTCCAACAAAAAGCAGGGCGTTTCCGGCCGCGCACGTCTGGCCGACAGCTCGGATATCTGGGACATGGCCCGCAGCGTGCTGATGATGGGCCGCGCCAAGAACGACGGCAAAATTTATCTCAGCCACGAGAAAAACAGCTACGCCCGCCCCCAGCAGACGGTGCTGCTGCACATCGACGATGTGGAGGTGGAGGGCGTAAAGACCGCGCGGGCCGTGTTTGACGGCTACACCGACAAGAAGGATGCCGACTTCATTGAGGAGCGGCGGGTGCGCACGGCGGAGACCCGGCAGGACACCCGCAGCGCCATCCTGAACGTTCTGTCCGAGAGCCGCCTTGGGTCGATGGCAAATCCTCAACTCAAAAGTGCTGTACTTCAGGAGATCAAGTGCAGTGAAGCCACTTACAAACGCTCGTATGCTGAGCTTGTACGGGATGGCGACATTGCAAAATATCAGCTGTGCCAAAAGGACGGCGCGCGAGGGTGGTTTACCCGGCTGGCCTACCGTGGAGAAATACATGATACAGTGAGAAATATATAACTTACTTATGTTTCTTTTTGCCAGTGTATCAGGTTGATACACTGGCCTGCCCTGATACACTGACGCACTGTATCAATCAAGGGGCACTGTATCAGCTTGATACACTGCATTTTTCATCGCATCAGCGTCAATAATCTGTCACTGTATCAGATAACACCTCCACCGTGATGCAGCACGCAGCAAAGGCCAGCAGGGCGCAGTCCAGCGGCACGCGGCGCAGCACCACCACCCGTTCGGTCAGGGTGGTAAAGGTCTGCACGGCCTGCACCGGCACGGTGCTGCCCAGCCAGAACAGCGCCACCGAAAGCGGCAGATGCACCGCCCGCGCTGCCAGCAAAGGCCGCAGCGAAATCTCGGCCGGGCAGATGGTGCGCACCTGCAAAAGCACCGACACCCCCTGCACACTGAGCGCCGCACAGCACAGCGTGCTGGCCCACAGCCCGGTGCGGGCGGCCTGATCGCAGCCGGAACACACTTCCAGCAGCATGGCGGGCAGCGCCGCCCACGGCTGTGGCAGCAATGCCCCGCACCCTGCCGCCAGCAGCCGGAAGTACAGCACAAAGCCGCAGAGCTTCAGGTAGGTCACTGCCGCCTGCGCGATCACCGCATCCAGTGCGGGCAGCTGAATGGTCTCCCCCTGCGCGGGTGGAGCCTGCCCGGCCCCGCCCTGCATCCGGCACAGCAGCGCCGCCGTGAGGTATCCCGCCAGCAGCTGGGCCGCAAACAGCCGCACCCCCACCGCGCGGCTGCCCAGCATCTGCTGCCCTACCGTGAGGATGACAAAGGACGGCCCGCTGCACACACAGGCGGGCAGCAGCGCCGAGGCCTGCCGGGAAGTGAGCTGACCGGTGCGCACGGCTTCGGACGCAGCCACCGCCGCCGGTGCAAAGCCCCCCAAGGCCCCAATGAGCAGCACGCCGCCCGCACCCTTTGCCCGGATGCCCATGAGCCGCGCCGCAGGCCGGAACACAAAGCCCAGCCACTGCCCGGCCCCGCAGCCTGCCGCCAGCGCCGATACGACGAGGAACGGAAACAGCGATACCAGCAACGGCCCGCCGCACAGCCGCAGCCCCGCCTGCAGGGCATCGGCACAGCGCTGCGGCGCGGCAAACACCAGAAACGCCGTGTACCCTGCCAGCGCCAGCAGCACGCCCCGCCGGAAATTCCAGCTTCGATTCATAACTCAGCCCTCCGCATCCATATATATGTAGCAGCGCGCCGCGGGCAGAACTGCGGGATGGGAGGGAATGGGATGTGTGCCAAGCGCAAAAAGCGGCTTAGGCCGCAAAGCTGGCTGGCCCTGCTGTTCCGTCAGCCGCCGCCGGGCTTTTACCACGCCCCTGCCGTCTACCTGAGCGGGGGCCGCATGGAGGTGGAGCACTTTTGCCGCATTCTGGCCTACAGCCCCGACCGGCTGTGCCTGCAGATGCCCCATGGCCGGTTGACCATCTACGGCGACGGGTTGAAGATCGTCACCCTTACCGCCAGCCGCCTGACCTTGCGGGGGCGGTTCGTGCGCACGGACTTTGCGGATGACTAGGAGGTGCCCATGGAACCGGTAACCCTTTGGGCCGCGGTGGAGTTCACCGCATGCAATGGCAGCACCGAAGCCCTGCTTACCGCTGCCGCCCGGGCCGGGCTGCATCCCTACGGGGTAACGGCCCTGCCGGGAGGGTTTGGCGGGCGGTGCGCCGCGTGGCAGTACCCGCGCCTTGCCGCGCTGGCCCGCAAGCACCGGGTGCGGCTGCGCATCCGCCGGAAGCTGGGGCTGTATTTCCGCCTGCGCCCCTTGCTGCGCCGGGCCGGGCTTTGGGCGGGGCTGGCGGTGTTTGTGCCGCTGCTGCTCTTTGCACAGCAGTTCGTCTGGTATGCGGACACCTCTGCCCTCACCACCGGACAGGCTGCGCGGGCCTGCGCCGTCCTGCGGGAAGCGGGCCTGCAGCCCGGTGCGGCTGTGACCGAGGCAAAGCTCACCGCCGGGGAGTACGCCCTTTTGCACAGCGGCGAGTTCTCCTGGGCCAGCCTGAATTTTGCCAAAGGGCGGCTGGTGGTGGAAGCCGCCGCGGCCAGGCCCAAGCCGGACATTGCCGCCGGAACGCTGCACGGCATCCGGGCAAAATGCAGCGGCACTGTTCTGCGCACGAACCTTACCAGCGGCACCATGCTGGTGCAGCCGGGCCAGCAGGTGGAAGCCGGGCAGGGCCTCATTGGCACAGCCCGCGCCGAGCGGGACGGCACCCTGATCTTTGCGCCCGCCGCCGGAACGGTGGTTGCGCAGTTTGAGTGGAGCGACACCCGCACCGTGCCCTTGGAAGAGACGGTGCAGCAGTACACCGGCGCGTACACCCGCGCATACCGGGTGACAGCGTTCGGGCACACCTTCTCCCTGCCCGCCGCGCCTGCGCCGGAACATGCGGCGGTGATCCTCCGGCACTTCCAGCCGGAGGTGCCGCTGCTGGGCCTTGCCCTGCCCTGCTCTGTGGAGGAGACCTGCCGCTATGTGCAGCAGCCGGAAACGCTGCACCGCACCGAAGCGCAGGCCGCCGCGCTGGCCCGGCTGCAAAGCCTGCAGGCGCTGTACGCCGCATGGCCGGACGCGGAGCACATCGCCCGCAAAGAGGACTGCACCGTGAACGGCAATGTACTGGACTATACCGTCACCTACACCGTGGCAGCGGACATCTGCGGGTGAAAGGATTCCCATTGTAATTCGCCAAAAAGTATGTTAAACTAAAAATACCGCCTGAAAAGGCGGTGATTAGGTGCTGTCTGCAAGCGCAGGTGGTCATGCTTCCCTCCGGCAAGCGTCCGGGGGACGTAAAAGCTTATTGTTTGTTCCCCCGTTCGCAAACGCGGAAGGGGGGATGCATCATGGTGTTGAACGATGTTCTGCAGCTGTTCGTCATTGTTGGCGGCACAGTTGGGATTACATTTCAGATCGCATGGGCAATCTTCAAAGAGATCCATAACAATAAGAAATGACCGCCCCAGACTCCCAAACCTGAGCGGTCATTCTTATTGACTCCTTAGCCGAAGGGAAGCTGACCATTGCGGACAGCGCCTTTTCTATTTGTAGTATAGTTGTTTTTTAGCGGTTTGTCAAGTCCCCTGCTCTGCAGCGGCACGTTCCGCCGCCTGCGCGTCGTACTCGGCAAGCAGGTCGTTGAGGTCGTACTGGTACTTGCTGTGGCAGAAGTGGCACACCACCTCGCAGGCGGGGTCCTCGTCGCGCATCCTCACCAGCTCCTTGCGGCCAAGGCTGAACAGCATCTCCTTGGTGCGCTCGGCGCTGCAGTCGCACTGGTAGTGCACATCGCGCTCGTCCAGCACGTTGGGGTCAAAGCCCGCCAGCGCCAGCTGCATCATGTCCTCGGGGGTCTTCCCCTCGTGCAGCAGGGTGGTGACGGACGGCATGGCCGCGATATTCTTTTCCAGCTGATCGATCTCCGCATCGGTGGCACCGGGCAGCAGCTGCACCATAAAGCCGCCTGCGCACAGGATGGACAGGTCTTTGTCCACCAGCACGCCCAGCGCCATGACGGTGGGCACCTGCTCGCTGTAGGCGTAGTAGGCGGTCAGGTCCTCGGCGATCTCGCCGGAAACCAGCGGCACCTGCCCCACGGTAGGCTCCTTCTGCAGGCGGTTATCCCGGATGACGGTGAGCACACCGTCTTTGCCCACAGCGCCGCCCACATCCAGGTGGCCGTTCGGCTTTGCGGGCAGCTCCACCAAGGGGTGATCGATGCAGCCCTTCACGTTGCCGGTGCCGTCGGTGCAGGCAATGACCACGCCCGCCGGGCCGCCGCCGGACACACGCAGGGTGATCTGGTCACGGTCGTCCTTGAGCATGGAGCCCATCAGGGCGGCGCCGGTGAGCAGACGTCCCAGTGCCGCGCTGCAGGTGGCGCTGGTGGTGTGCAGCTTTTCGGCCTTGCGGACGATCTGGGTGGAATCCACGCCGCAGAACACGACCCCGCCGTTCTCCGACAGGCCGCGGATCAGATTTGCCATAAAGTTATCCCTCCAATTGTGTATACTGCTTGACTGCGCAGAAGAAATAGCGCTGGCT
>OGEK01001973.1_pt1 | contig 11201 bp, 9 predicted proteins | sample 1570641 | NCBI WGS metagenome assembly OGEK01 (sample SAMEA2582136, study PRJEB24529) | metagenome | biome: Human gut stool | place: China | collected 2011
TAGGGCAGGATTGTGGGAGTACGAAGTACGGAACAATCCGTAAGGCATCTTTTGACCTTAACATCATATCCCTCTGCATAAATGAAATATGAGCGGCACATTACATGCACCGCTCATATTCCGCTTCTCTCTTCAATTCCTATGCATACAAATCGATATTCTGTCCCAGTTCCGGTGTAACCGATGCTTCCATCATCTTCACCATTCCTGCTCCAAGATCCTCTGCCATATCCAGTGATTTTCCAAGCATGGCAGTGCCGACATCCTGGCTTAACTGCACCATATGCATCTGTGTTGATAATGCTGCAATATCCATTGTAAGATCCATATTTCTCTCCTTTCCAGAGTCTATCCGACAAGTCCCTGATAGACTTTCTCTACATTTTCTGCAAATGTATCAACCGCCAGAAAATGTATGGACTCCCGGATCTCTTCTTTGAGATTTTTTTCATGTATTTTCCCCGCCAGATAGTGATATCCGTGCAGGAATTCATCCTGTTCATTGTAGTCCATGCCGTTTTTCATGGGATTCAATATGCCCTTCAGACATTCATCCCGCCTTACCAGAATCGGCAGACCGGATGCCAGTGCCTCGGCATAAGTAAGTCCCTGTGTTTCCGAAGTGGAGGCCGATACGAAGATATCACCCATGGCATAATAATCCTGAATCTCGCTCCATGGAACTGCCCCGGTAAAAATGACCTTATCTTCTAACTTCAGTTCCACACTCTGCCGTTTTAATTCGTCCAGTTCCGGACCATCGCCCACGATAACCAGTTTTACCTGCGTATCTTCATTCTGAATTTCATAAAAATGCCGGATAATCTCGTGCAGATTTTTCTCTTTTGAAATACGTCCGATATAAATCAGCACCAGTTTATCCTCGATATTATATTTCCGCTTCAATGCACTGACCTTGTCCTCATCGGCTGTAAAAAATTTATCCAGTTTGATTCCGGTCGGAATGACACGGATATTCTTGTCAATATGATAACTTTTTAACAAAATCCTGACTTTTTCTGTCGGCACGATGACAACATCTGCGTATTTGCAGCAATGCCTTGTAAATTCTCTTGCAATCTCCCTGGTTCTGCTGTTTCGGATTAAATGGGAATCGGCTTTATAGAAGACAGATTGAGGCGGAAAATACCGCTTTCATAATCTTCATAGATCGTATGATAAGTATGCACATGCGGAATATTCATATATTCTGCTGCCTTTCTCCCGAAATGTCCCATTCCAAATTCTGTCTGTGTATGAATGACATCCAGATGCAGGCTCTCTATCTTTCTTCTCCATTTCTGAATCAGAGGGTATGCCACTCTCCGCTCTTTTAAGAAGATAAACGGAATACTTGGCATACGAAATACATCTTCTTCCAGTTCCTCTGCATTCGGATTGGTTACGGTAAAAACATATACTTTATGTCCCATTTTCTCCAGCCCTTTTTTCAGTTCATAGGATGAATTTGCCACACCATTAATTTCCGGATAATAAGTATCCGTAAAAATTCCAATATTCATATTTGTTAAAATCCTCCTGAATATTCCTATTTTACATCATAATGTGGATTTCGTCGACAAAAAAATTCCAGTTTCTACTTTTTTGAAAAGATATGCCTTAAAAATACATAAATCATGATGATAACTGCCATGAAATAACCGAGTGCCCCAAGTGCAGGAATTCCGCAGATCCTCGGTGTCATATTGGTTGTACATAAGATGCTTGAACTGATCAGCAATGCCATGACCCATAATCCCAGTACAATATTGCGGATCAGCCTTGCCAGCAGCTTTGAAAAATCCTTTGATATATGTAGATCCAGATGAATTCTGGATTCTCCTTTGGTATAATCCCGCAGCAGATCTGCAAGCAGTCCCGGTATATCGATCGCCTTGTGAAGAGACTGGTACAACCTCTTGCCATCATTGTGCAATACTTTCTTAATATTTTTCTTCTGAAAAAATTCACTGCGAATACGGCCTGCCGCAATCTGGACAATATTGATTTCCGGGCTGATCTCGGCAAGAACTCCTTCCATATGTGTCAGTCCTCTTACAAGCAGCGACAGACCTGGCGGCATGGAGATTTTGTTTTTCTTCATAATTGCCATCATATCCTGTATGACTTTCACCACATCTAGCTGTCCCATATCGGTCGTGCCGTATTTGTCCAGAAATGTTTTCAAATCACTGCGCAGCTGTTTTTTGTCCGGTTCTGTGCGGAATTTTCCCAGCTGGCGCACCGCTTCTTCCACAATGTCTATATCATTGGCTGCAATGCCTTCTACCGCTTTTGCAATCAGCTGCCTGTCCCTCTCTGTTAGCCTTCCCATCAGCCCCATATCTATCCAGACAATTTTTCCATCTCTTATCTTTACATTCCCCGGATGCGGATCTCCGTGAAAGAACCCGTCCTCCATCACCTGCTTCATATAATTATCCACAAGTTTACTTCCGATTTCGTGCAGATCATATCCGTTTTCCAGCAGACTGTCTTTGTCATCTATGGCATATCCTTCGATATATTCCATGACAAGAACCCCGGAAGTCGTGTATTCCCGGAACAGCCCCGGCGCTGCTGTAAATTCCACATCTTTGTTTTTCTCTGCAAATTCTTCGATATTGTCCGCTTCCTTTAAAAAATCCAGTTCTTCTTTTGCCGCCGCCCATAATTCATCCAGAATCATTTCCGGATTTACCATGCCTTTTATGCTGAGCGGTGGAATAAATCCGACCGCTTTGCGAAGCAGTGCAATATCTCTTGCCATAATCTCATCGATCCCCCGTCTTTGTACTTTCACAACCACACTTTCCCCGGTTTTCAGCACAGCTTTATGCACCTGTGCAATAGAGGCTGAACCTAACGGCACAGCCTCTATCTCTTTCAATACCTCTTTCCATTCCTGCCCCCAGGCATCCCTTATACATACCTCTACCTCTTCAAACGGCATCGGTTCAACGTCGGAACAAAGATGCATCAGTTCTTCACAATACTTCTTTGGAATCATGTCGGACCTGGTTGACAGAATCTGTATTAGCTTCAATTAACAGCAGCGGAATTAATCTGTCCCAGCTTTACATATGTAGGACCCAGTTCTTCTAAAAACTTTCTTAATTTCTGTGGTGTTAATCCTCTGATTCCGCCATATTTACGCAGAACTGCAGTCATCTCTTTTAATCTTGTCCGATATTCCTGCGTGTCTTTCTTCATTGTCTGCTTCCTTGTCCGTTCTCTAGCCTGCTATTCATCCGTATCCTGTGCGTCCGTCTCTGTTTCATCTTCTTCTGCTTCGTATTCTGCTTCGTCTTTTTCCCCGGCTTCTACATCATCTTCCGCCTGCTTTTCGCTCTCTGCCTTCTGTTTTTCCTCTTTTTCCTGAATGCCTGCCTTCAATGCTTCTATCTGTTCCGGAGTCATCTGATCCAGCAGTTCACTTAATTCTTCCGGAGAGGACGGTTTTACAGATACCTTTACATTCTCTTTTACCGTTTTTCTGATATTGTGCTTTAATTCTTTATTCAACACTTTTCCCTGTTCCACGGTCAGTTCCCCGCGTTTTACCATCTCATCCAGAATCTCCTTTGACTTCTCTGCAGTCACTGCCACTGCTCCGATTCCTGCAAGTAAAACCTTCTTTAATCCATCACCTAAATTATCCATCTTTGTTTCCTCCTTTAAATTCTTATATCATTAGTTAATTGCGAAACTCACAATTTGTCTTTATTGTATATGCAAATCAAACAATTACTAAGAAGGTACTATGAGGCGGTCGGCACTTAGATGCTGTATTTTAGCATCTTAGTACCGCTACCCACGCACTAGGGAGGGACCCGGTAAACCGGGAAGATTCCCTAGTGCCATAGCCGAATGTAGCGGGAGCGTGCCTTCGTGTAATGTTTCATTTGCATATGCATTTACAAAAATTTAAGTGTTTCGCAATTACCTACTTATATCATTCCCAGAACCGCCAGTATCTTCGGCACAAATATGATACATCCAATGATAGCCGCCATGATAGCCGCTATCAGCACCGCACCTGCCGCCGTATCTTTTGCAATCTTTGCCAGCGGTTTTCTCTCCTGTGTCACAAGATCCACCACCGCCTCAACCGCAGTATTTACCAGTTCCAGTGCCATCACAAGTCCGAACAGGACAAGACAGGTACACCATTCCTGTACTGACAGTCCAAATATACATCCGCATACAATAACAAGTATCGTTACTGCAATGTGTATTTTCATATTTCTCTCATTTTTCACACAGGTAAATATGCCCTGAAATGCATACCCGAAGCTTTTCGCCAGAGGTGCTTTTTTTCGTCCCGCCATCTTCTATTCTCCATCTTTTGTGAAAAACTCTTTATAACCTTCCACATCAAACTTTTTATCCTTATAATAGTAATCAACGTCCTCGTCCGTAATTTTCCTTATTATCTTTGCCGGATTTCCCACTGCTATGACATTATCCGGAAGATCTTTTGTTACTACACTTCCTGCTCCTACTACCACATTATTTCCGATGTGTACACCCGGAAGCACAACTACGTTTCCACCCAGCCAGACATTATCGCCAATGGTAATCTCGATTCCATATTCATATCCGGAATTTCTGCTGACCGGATGAATCGGATGTCCTGCTGTATACAATGAAACATTTGGTGCAAATTGCACATTATCACCAATTTTTACTTTTGCGACATCCAGAATCGTCAGATTATAATTTGCAAAGAAATTCTCTCCGACCTCTATATGCTTCCCATAATCGCAGTGAAACGGCTGTTCCACATGAATATACTCACCGCATTTTCCCAGAATTTCCGCCAATAATGCTTTCGCTTCTTCCTGATCATCCGGTGCCAGATTATTAAACCGGTAAATTCTCCGCTTATTCTCCATTCGCTCTGCCGGCAGTCCGTCTTCCCATGCCCGGTACGGAAGTCCCGCCAACATTCTTTCCTTCATGTTCATTCTTTTTGCTCCTTATATGTTCCTGACATAATTATATTCCATCTGACAAAACTTTACAAGAAAAATCTATACAAAAACAGATGCCCCGGCACTAAAATGTCAAAGCATCTGCTCTTTTCCAGCTAATCTTCGCTGATCTTATTTACGTTTCTTTTTCCAACAGAATCCGATTACCAGAATCAGTGCTGCTGCCACAATTCCAATCACATATCCTGTGATATTTTTACTGTCTCCGGTTCCAGTACGATCCGTTACCTTTTCTGATTTTCCCTTTGTTATCGCTGCTTTTGTTTTGTCTGTCACTTTCTGTTCTGCTGTTGTATCCTTCTGCAAATCAGTTTTTGTATCAGAATCAGTTTTTGACACTGTGGTTTCTACCGGTTTTGTGCTTTCTGAATGCTTCGTTGTATCTTCCGCTTTTTTGGTTGTCACTTCTTCCTTCGTTGGAGTTGTTGTTTCTTCCGTTTCCTTTGTTTCATTGCTCCATACCGCACTTGCTTTTGGAAGTGCCGCGGATACTTCCTGAGCATCTTCCCCGACATAGGCGAAGCTGTCCGTTACCACAGAAACCTGTACCTTTGTGTTTTTTTCCGCCTGCAGGGTGATTTTTCCCAGTATCAGGCTGCCATCCTGAAACAGCTTCTCTGTTCCGGAAAGGTAGAGTGTCAAAATACCTGTTTCCTCATCATAGCGGTATTCCTGCACTTCGCTTGCAATGCTTCCATCAAAATCAAATGCAGCCTGGCTGCATATGCCCTGCTGTGTTTTGATTTCAAATGAAATCTTCATGGTGGAAACATTCTCCGTCACACCGGAAAGCTGTACTGCTACGCCATCCGTACTGGCTTCCAGACTGACCATTTGTGCCGCAGCCACGGAAAGGCTGAAATACACAGCCAGGATAAATGCAAGGATTCCTGTTTTTCTTAATGCTTTTCTCATGTCTTTTCCCTCCTATTCTCCCAGCCTGATGTATGGCAGTTCTCTTTCTAATTCTGTAAATACGGTATCACTTACCAGCCGCTCTCCTTCATTGGTCAGAGCATTATCAACACGGTAAAGTTCCGCTCTTACCTTTGCCGGAAGCTTCTTTAATTCATCCGGTTCAATCCAGTAGATCCAGGTTCCCTCAGAGACTTCTCCAAGCATGGCATCATCCGGAACCTCCGCCAGAATAATCTGGTTGGAAACGACATCTCCCTCTTCATTGATTCCGCCGACAATAGCACCGTTCTCATCATATAAGGTGACTACGTTGTAAGCCGGATTTCCTTTGTAAGTTCCCATGAATACCAGAGAACCTGCCGGAATCTTCAGTTCTTCCTGCGTATCCGTCTTTTCCTGATAAATGTAATCCTGCTCGAGATATCCGATCGCCGGACTTCCGTCTGCCGTAGCAAATTCTACATTATCGCCGGATGGACCGAGAATATCGATTTCCGCAATGGATATTTCCTTATTTTCCTGCTCCGGTGCCGTGATTCTGATGTATCTTGCCTCGTAAGTGGCAACCCACGGATTCTCGCCGTCATTGAAGTAAATGGTTTCCTGTCCATCTTCCAGTACAAAGCTTCCCTGTGCCACGGTTTCATAATTGATACCGTCCTTACTTACTTCTATGAGATATTCGCTCATCGGAAGTGCGTCTGCATAGTAACGGATTGCACTGACTTCCTTCTGCTGCTTCATATCAATGAGAAGATATGGTGTTCCCATTGCACTTCCTGTATATTCTGCCGATTTATCCTCATCCAGAATCATGGAAACCGCCGGTTTCTCTACGGATTCGCATGGAAGGCTGTCATCTGCATCTTCCCTGCTGTCCTGTGCGGAGGTCATATTTGTGGAAACGGTAAACTGGTCTTTCTCGTAACTTCCGTCACTGATAACCTTAACCGTCTGTGTATCTGCCTTTGCTGCCCGGTTTGTCTGAAGATCCACCGGATAAATCTCATAACTTACGGCTCTGCTGCCTAGATTTACGGTGTCCGTGTAAGTGTTTTCTGTTGTAAATCCAACAATTTCTTTTTCTGTCTTTCCCTTGCGTGTGGTCACACGGATAATTTCATAGCCGAGAATCTGATCTTCCGCCTCTTGGGACGGCTGCATGGTCAGTGTCACATCTGAATGATTTACGGATACCTCTACATTTTCAAGGACTTCTTTATTTTCCAGCGAAACTGTCTGATTTTCGATATCAGCTGATTTTGAATCATCATCGATATAATAAATTGCTCTGGTTTCTTTCTCAAACTGTCCCATAAATGCAAGGGTATCTGCGTCCGGTTCATATCCCCAGCGTTCAAAGAACTCACTTAAATCTTTTCCCGCTGCCGCACTGGCAAGACGCATCAGGTTCTGATCGACACTGTCGGTCAGCTGCAATGCCACACTTCCCTCAAAAAGTGAAGTATTTCTTGCATAACTGTCCACTCTTGCAAAGAACAGGTTGTCAAAGATTTCATCATAATTATCATATGTTTTCTGTGCATAACCCGTGTCGTATGCCAGTTGTAACTGCCAGTACATGGCAAGCTGTACGGCTCCGTCTGACGGATATCCGACTGCTCCCGATGTTACTTTTTTGTATACATCTTCGTATTTCCATCTTGCGGATGCATTTGTGCCATCAGATTTTGCAAGCTGTGCAAAATAATTGTTTGTCACTTCTGCAATCGCATACTCTCCCTGATTTAACTGATGTCCAATCTCATGACAGATGCCCCAGCCGAAGAAATAGCCGGATGTCAGCTGGCCATTCTCATTGACAACTGTTTTTCCATTCTGTATGAGTCCCTTGGTCTGATCCCATTCAATTCCGATATGATTTCCTGCCGCATACATAAATGCACCGGAGAACATCTTCATATAACGAATATTTAAATGCTGGGAAGGCAGATGGTTCTTTTCTATGGTGGACGTATCCGTTCCCTCTGCAAAGCTGTTCGTCAGACCTTTGTTCTGATAGAAGAGTGTCATTACATCTTCCATGGATGCCAGTGTATCGGAAAGTGTTTCTTCCCTGTTTTCACTTCCCAGTCCGGCAAGTACCTGGCTGGCTGGCAGGGAAAACATCATATCATCTATCAGGATATCTGTTGTATTATAGACGCTCAACTGTTTTTCTGTCTTTTTAAAATCTTCTGCCTCAAGAGCATTTACATAGTCATTCAGTTCTTTCACATAAGAAGCAATCTTCTCCTTACGTTCTGCCTCGTTATTTACCTGATACAGATTCAGAACCGGAATCTTTCTTCCGCCGTTGACTCGGACTGCATAGGAATCTTCCTTATTATTTCCGGTATACTGGATATATAACGCACCACCTTTTTCCACATCCGTAGAAATAAGTTCCGGTATCGTAATTTCATTTCTGCCGACCTTGAGGTTTGCTATCGTTTTTCCTGCTGCGGAAGATTCTGCATGCTGCTGTGTCGCAACTAACTGCAGTGAGGTATTGCTTCCTGTCTGTGCCCCAGTTTTTCCGACATAGATAACGACGGTATCTCCTGCTTTCGCACTGACACCCAGCGGCTGCCATGCATTGAGTCCGGAAGTCTTTAAGCTGCTGTCATAAGCGGCACTAATCTGCGAAGAAATCTGCAGCACATCATCTAACTGTGCCTCATCTTCATATAACTGTCTTGCCGCATCAAGTTCTGTCTGCAGCACCTCACGGTCCGGATGATATTCATTGTCTACTTTTGTGTCCAGACGTGTCTGCAGTGCATCCAGTGTTTCTCCTGTCACGTCATCCCGGATAGCCAGATGTAAATCATCCGTATAAAGGTTCTGGATATCATCGGATAAGCTGTCGTATTCATAGAAACGGATTTCCGCCAGCGATACATTCGGACTCGATGCCAGATATCTTCCGAATCCAATGCTTAATGATGATACGGTAATCGGCTCGGATAATTTCAGACGATAATAATTTCTTCCATTCTCATCTGTTTTGGTCAGTGAAGTCCAATGACAAGTCTGTACCTGAGCCACTCCGTTTTCATCCTGATAATAAACACGGATATATGGATAATTCGTTATATTTTTCTGTTCTGCAAACTGGATTTCCCCAATCGTATAGGTCTGGTCAAAGGTAACCTTTACCGCCCTTGCCTGATTCTGGTTATATCCGCCGGTATCCCAGCTTCCGCCATCCCAGTAAGAGGTGTAATCATTATCAAACAGACCGAGTGCAGACTGCCCGGACACGTCCAGCTTACTGTCCGTCATCATTCCAATTCCAATTACAGCATCTTTAATATGTGCGGAAAGTTTTCCCTCTCCGTTTGACTTATTTATCAGACGGTATTCATTCATCTGCGCAGCCACTACGGAGATGGTCTTTCCGGAAGCGGTCAGGGATGCCGGTCCTTCTCCGTATTCATTGGATGCGGTGACATAGAACTGGTATTCAATATCTTCTTCCAATGCATCGATTTCATAAGATGTCGCTGTTATATTCTTTACTGACTGCCATGCGGTATCGGTCTTTTTCTTATAATATATCGTATAAGTATCTGCGGCATTGTCCTCCGGTGCTTTCCATGATGCTGTAATACTCTTATATTCTGACTTTAAGGTCAGTGCATCCGGTGCATCCGGCTTTTTATCAGCCTTTGGTGTGACGGTCTGACTCTCTGAAAATCCACTCGTCCATTCGCCGTTTACCGCCTGCACACATACGGTATAATCCTCTTTATTCTCCAGTTCCTTATTCAAAAACTGCGTGATTGCAAGTGCTGTATCACTTGTCCGGATATACTCTGTCTTGCCATCATGATAAATGGAAACCTCATATCCGGTAACATTATTTACCTTGTTCCATGCCACGGAAATGCTCTTGTTTCCTGCTTTTACGGTGGTCAGTTCTGGAACGGAAATCTGTGGTGCCGGAATCTTATCCTCCATGCTATTTAAAAATTCTACTTTGGATATTTCTACCAGGCTCGCATCCGGTCTTGTTGTTGCCGTAATGGTCAGAACAACTTTCTTCACCGCAATCTGTTTTCCGAATTCTATGCTAACCGTACCATCCGGATTTACATAGGCAACCATTCCTGCTGCTCTCATTCTTGCCTTTGCTTCGGAAGAATAAAGTGCTACTTCCATGGTTTTAAGCTCTCCGTCCTCTTCGTATGTAACGAGAATTGTTCCCTCTGCAATGGCATTATCGCCCGGAGTCTGAAGGTACATACCCTCTATCTCCACATCAGCATCCTCAAAATCAAAATTTAACTCTACCGGTGATTCTGCGATGGCCTTACCGTCCGCCGGTGATGCCTGGATGGACTTTCCGTTTAATACATCTGTAACATCCTGTCCGTCACCCAGCACTGTTCCATCTCCTGTACTTCCGCTTACTGCATCTTTGGAAATAGTTTTCTCCACGGTTGATGTACGGTTCGTCATTCCTATCTTCTGGCTGACCAGCTGCAAATCCGCCAAATCCAGTTTTCCGTCATAATTCATGTCGTACTTTTTCTGATAAACTCCGCTTTCCAGCATATCAATCAATGCTGATGCATCTTTTGATGAAATCGCATGATCTCCATCAAAATTGCCATACAACATATTCCCCATCGTGCTTTCTTCTGTTTCATTTTCATCATTTGGAGCAACCGCTATTTTGTAATTATAGCTTTCCACTTCTATCTTCTGGATATATGGAAGATATCCAGAAGCCTGAATTTCCACCGTATAATTTCCCGGTGCAAGATTCTCAAACAATACAGTTTCATTTCGCTGTCCATTTCCAGAATCCAGTGTTACTTTCTTTACCTGTTCTCCATTCAATGATACCTGAAATTCCTGCTGCAGGTCGATATCCTGTGGAATAACCAGATTTACTCCTATACAGCCATACTCTGCCTTACTTTCGGTATTCTTCGCATTTGGCAGCATAAAAAATCTACCCTTTCCAGTCTCATTTTCTGCCGGAACTGTCCCTGCATATGCCATGCCCTGGCCGCAAAACAGCATGACAGAAAGAGATCCGCAAAGAATCCTTGCAAATCTTTTTCTCATCTGTATCTTTCCTCTCTTCAATTATTACGATGCCTTTATCGTTACTATTATAATATCAGAGTTTACAGAATTTTACAATGTAAATATATTTAATTCGATGTTTTTAGCAAATAAAAAGCAGCTGTTTCCAGCTGCTTCCTTCCTGTTCCTTCAAAACTACACACTGTTTCTTCCTTCATCCTGCTTATTTTCCTCTGTCATCTT
>OGEK01001989.1_pt1 | contig 11094 bp, 9 predicted proteins | sample 1570641 | NCBI WGS metagenome assembly OGEK01 (sample SAMEA2582136, study PRJEB24529) | metagenome | biome: Human gut stool | place: China | collected 2011
TGTCCAGTGCGCCGGTGGGCTCGTCGGCCAGAATGACCGCCGGGTTACCCGCCAGAGCACGTGCAATGGAGACACGCTGCTGCTGGCCGCCGGAAAGCTGGTTGGGCTTGTTCTTGAGCTTATCGCCCAGCCCTACCCGCTCAAGAGAGGCGGTCGCGCGGCGCTTGCGCTCAGCCAGGGGGATGCCCGCGTACACCAGCGGCACTTCCACGTTTTCCAGCAGGCTGAGCTTGGGCAGCAGGTTATACTGCTGGAAGATGAAGCCCAGCATCTCGTTGCGGATCTCGGCCAGCTCGTCCTTGTTCATCTTGCCCACATCCCGGCCATTGAGCCGATAGGTGCCCGCCGTGGGCACGTCCAGGCAGCCGATGATGTTCATGCAGGTGGATTTGCCCGAGCCGGACTGGCCGACGATGGCCACGAACTCGCCTTTGTTGATCTTCATGGAGATATGATCGGCAGCCTTGACCGTCGTGTCACCCATCTGGTAATACTTGCACACGTTGTCAAACTCAATGAGTGCACTCATTACTGGCCACCTCCCGGGCCGCCACCGTCAGGAGCACCGCCGGGGCCGCCGCCCATATCACCGCCGCCCATCACCAGCTGCATATCCCCGGCGAGGGTGGTGGTGCTGTAGCTGGAATCATAGGCCACAGTGTCTTCCGCGGTCAGGCCGCTGGTGATGGCAATGTAGTCATCATCGCTGACACCGGTCTCCACCTTGACGTAAACGTAGCCGTCCGGAGCGGTCATGCTGTCATCCGCGTTGGCGGCGCTGGGCGAATCCTTGGTTACAAGGACGTAATTGCCGCGGGTGATGGCCGCATTGGGCACCGAGAGAACATTGTCGGCGCTCTCGGTCACGATCTCTGCCGTGGCGTTCATGCCGGGCAGCAGGTCGCCCATCTCGTCGATGCGGATGGTAACGGGGTAAGTGGTGGTACCGCCGGTGGTGGTGCCCGCCTTGGAGATGCTGGTAACAACGCCCTCAAAGGTCTGGCCGGAAACGGCATCGGCGGTAATGGTGGCTTTCTGGCCCTCCTTGATGGTGAGGATGTCCAGCTCGTCCACGTTCAGGGTCATTTCCAGGTAGCTCATATCGTAGATGACGCACATGGTATCGGCCGTTGCCGTGCTGGTACCCACGGTATCACCCACCTTGACATCCTTGGAAATGATCGTGCCGCTGATGGGAGCGGTGATGGTGTAATCGTCCACCTGCTTCTGGGTGTCTTCCACAGAGAGCTCGGCGCTGCGCAGGTTGTCGGAGGCATTGAGCACCTGCTTGGTCAGGTTATTGCCAGAGAGCTGGAGCAGGGCTGTGTCGGCGCTGACCTGAGCTCCCTCCTTGACGCAGAGAGCGGAGACGGTGCCGCTGTTCTGGGCGGTAACGCTCTGCTCACGCTGGTAGCTGAACCGGGCGGAAGACAGGGCGCTGACGCCGTTGATGGTGGCAGTGGCCGCCTGGGAAGCGGTCAGGTTGCCGGTGTTGCGGACCGCGATGGTCACAGTGCGGACCAGCAGGTTGCCGCTGCTGAGGGTATCCGCACCGGAGACGGACTGCACGCTGCCGGTGATGGCCTCAAAGGTGCTGTCCAGCAGCACCTCCGCGCTCTGGCCCACGGCAAAGTTGGCGGCGTCCGCCGCCGGGAACTCCAGCTCCAGCAGCAGGGTGGTGTCGTCCCGGATGGTGGCGACTTCCTGCCCTGCGTTGACCACATCGCCTACCCGCACTTTAAAGGAAGCGACGGTGCCGGCAATGTCGGTGCGGATGTACTGGGCGTCCACAGCGTCATCGTAGCTGCGCTGGGCCTGGCCGAGGTTCAGCTCTGCCTTTTCCACGCCGCTGACGACATCGGAGCTGTCGATGGTGTAAAGGACCGCGCCCTTTTCCACCACATCGCCCACCTCAAAATCCGCGGTCAGGACATCGCCCTTGACCGTCGCCTTGACGGTATAGCTGTTGGCGGCGTTCAGGGTGCCCGATGCGCTGTACACGTTGGTGATATCCCGGTTTTCGGGGCTGACGGTGGTGTACTGGGTCTCCGCGCTCACAGCTTTTTTCTTTCCCTTGGGGGCAAAGAGGGCGATGAGAAGGACCAGTACGACCAGAACGGCCACCAGCTTCTTCCCATTTTTGTGCAGGAAGGGCTTCAGGCCCTTTTGCGGCATTTCCGCTTCCTGTAGCGCGATTTCCAGTTCTTGCGGGGAGCGTTCCTCCGCTGGCTTTTTTCTAAATAGCATAAACATTGGCCTCCTGGGTTTTTTTCGGGGGGATGGGGCTTCCAAAATGCCCCTCTCTATGATACAACGGAATTATAGCAGACTTTTCTTCAGAAATTCCCGAGGATTTTCTTAAATTCGGCTTAAGAATCGTGAACAATTTATGAAAGCGCGTCAGAAACCGCGCTGACACCCGTTTCCGGCGCTCTCAGGTGATGGGAAACAGCAGCGTGATCGCAAACTGCTCTGTCCCCTGCTCCACCCGGCAGACCGCGTTCATCTTTTCCATCATGGTCTCAATACTGGTCAAGCCCACCTGGGTGCTTTCCTCCCGGTGCTGGCCGGGCAGCACATGGTTTGCAAAACGCAGGCCCACCCACTTTTCTTCCTTTCGAAAAGTAACGGAGATCTCCCGGCCGGGGTCGGCATACTTGATGGCATTGGACGTGATGTTATCAAAAATGCGGCGGATATACTGCATCTTGACCGTCAGCATCAGGTCCTCACTGCCAAGGTCCAGTGCGCAGGCAAAGCCACGCTGCTGCAATGTATCCACCATCTCAGCCAGCGGTTCCTCGAAAATGCGGGAGAAGTAAGCTGGCGGGTCCAATGTAACGACGGTGTCCCGGGTGACAAGGGCATACTCAAACAGGTTATCGGACAGCTGTTTGAGCTGCCGGGCCTTGGTGTCGATCTTGTTCAGGTAGTCATCCCGCTGGACGTCGTTCTCATATTTGCGGCTCCGGACGATCTCGGTATACAGCAGCAGCGTGGTCAGCGGGGTGCGCAGGTCGTGGGACATTTCGGTGATGAGGTTCTTCACCTTGGCGGAGGCCTTTGCTTCCTCCTCCTGCTGCTGGCGCAGGGTGACCCGCATGGAGTCCAGGCAGCGGGCCAGCGTCGTCAGCTCATCATCTCCCCGGATGGTGATGGGGTGGTCGAGGTCGCCGCCCTCCATGGCCTGGATCTCCTCACTGAGCTGGATGATATATTTCACAATGCGGCGGCAGGCAAACCAGAACACCACCAGAAACACACCCACGCAGAAAACGATCAGCAATTTACTGAACAGGACCCACCAGTTGAGCATCACATTGCAGAACAGCTGTACCTGGGCCGGGCCATCCGAGAATTGGACAAGATAAAGCACCTGCCAGCTCTCACCGGGTTCCCGTTCCTCATCCGAGCCATCTCCAAAACTGAACGAAAAGTTTGAACCGGGTTCCCGTTCCTCATCCGGGCCATCTCCAAAACTGAACGAAAAGTTTGAGTAGAGCATCCGATGCCCGCGGTAAATGTTCATCAGCAAAAAGCTCTGCTGCCCCACCCAATCATCAATGGCGCGGGTGTCTTTTGCGGAGATCTCCTGTGCTGTAACGTATTTCTGAAATCGTTCCACCTGCCGGGCAATGGAGCGCTGCTGAATATCGGAGTGGTTATTGTAGTAGCTCAGCCCTGCTCGCGTGGCAAACAGGAGCGCAAAATACAGCAGAATGCACACCAGCGCCGACGCCACCTGCAGGTGGAGCATTTTTGCAACGAGGCTCTGTCTGTTCATACACGCTCCTCATTCACAAACCGGTACCCCTTGCCCCACACGGTACACACCCGCTTGGGGTTCTGAGGGTCGGCTTCAATTTTTGTCCGCAGGTTGCGGATGTGGACCATGACCGTGCCGTTGGAAGTATAGTAGTAAGGCTCGCCCCACACGGTCTCATAGATCATCTCCACTGAGAAGATGCGCTCCGGGTTCTGCATCAGCATCCGCAGGATTTTATACTCCGTCTCGGTCAGGTCCACTTCCCGCTCTTCTACCCAGACCCGGTTGCAGTCCAGTGCCAGCTGGACGCCATTGGAAATGAACTTCAGGTTTTCGGGCTGGGCAGCCACCTGCCCCTTGCCCTGATAGACGCAGTACCGCCGCAGCAGAGCCTTGACCCGGGCACTGAGCTCCGCAAAGGAGAACGGCTTTGGCAGGTAATCATCGCCGCCCGCCGTCAGGCCCAGCAGCTTGTCCGATTCCTGCGATTTTGCCGTCAGGAACAGGATGGGCACCGTGGACACCTTGCGCAGCTCCTCGCAGACTCGCAGCCCGCTCATGCCGGGCATCATGATGTCCAGGATGACCAGGTCTACTTCCGGGTTGAAGATCTCCAGCGCCCGGGTGCCGTTTTCTGCCTCCAGGATATGGTAGCCCTCCCCGGCCAGCAAAATGCGCACACCGTCCCGGATGTCCGGATCATCTTCCGCAATGAGTATCGTCTGTGCCGCCATGATCTTGTTTCCTCCCATTTTTCACGTTTCCAGCGTTTACCGTTTTCAGTATATCAGCAACAGCCCGGCTTTTCCATTGGATTTTTCTTAGGAAATCTTAATCTTTGCTTTAGATTTTGCCGTCAGACAGCACACAAGGCCCCCTGCACCACGGCAGAGGGCCTTGATAAAACCGTTATTCCTCGGGAAATTCTTCCCGCGCGACCACCACAGCCCAGGGGGCTTCCGGGCTGCAGTCTTTGCAGGGCAGCACCTCGATGCGTACCCAGACATACTTCCCCGCCACCATTTGGCGGCAGCGGCGGATCACCGAGCGCCGCTCCCGGAACAACTCCGCCTGAAGCAGCTCCAGCTTCGCCTGCGCGCGGAACCGCGCCGCGTCCTCCGGGTGGATGGCTTTTTCGGCCACCAGCTGCTCGCAGTAGCTTTCCAGCTGAAGCGTTTTCTCTTCGGAAACACCCATCAGCCGTTCGTCCCGCTTGACGATGCGGTATTCCCCTGTAACCAGATCCAGGCGGGCCAGCATCAGGGCGTTATCGGCCAGGATCTGAAACGCCTGCAGGGCAATGGCACTCTTTTCGCTCACAAGACCGCCCGTAAAGGCCTTGTAATTCCGGCGGGTCATGTCCCGGCGCAGGTCCCAGTAATTTTCTATGGCAGGCTGCGCAAGCAGCTCCTCGGCCTGTTTCACGGCCATGGGCTTATAAAAATAGTACCCCTGGGTGTAAAGGCAGTCCATGGACTGGAGCATGAACACCTGCTCCTGCGTCTCCACGCCCTCGGCGATGATGGGCAGGTTAAGCCGCCTGGCCATCTCGATGACCGATTCCACGATCTGCTTGCCCTTGCTGCTTTCACTATCCCGCACGATGAACTGCATATCCAGCTTGATGGCATCCACGCTGGTATTGCGGAGCACATTCAGGGAGGAATAGCCGCTGCCAAAATCATCCATCAGCACGGCAAAGCCCTTGCGGTGGAGGGCCGCGATGGTGTTTTCCACCATTTTCAGGTTTTGGGCCAGCATACTCTCGGTGATCTCCACCAGCAGCAGTTTGGGCTCCAGCTGATATTTCTGCACCAGCTCCCAGAGCACCTGCGCCACATCCAGCGCCGCGATATCCGAAATGGAGACATTGACCGAGATGGGCACCATGTTCTCATTCCGGGCTTTCCAGCCGTGGAGCATCTGGCAGACCTCTTCCCACAGGTAGAGGTCCAGCCGGGTGATGAGGCCCGTCTCTTCCATCAGGGGCACAAACTCCCCGGGCGACACGATGCCCCGGGTGGGGTGGTTCCAGCGCACCAGCGCTTCCATCCCCACAATGGCGTGGGTCATGCTGTTGCACTTGGGCTGTAAGTAAAAGCAGAATTCCTTGTTCTGCAGCGCCCGCTCTATCTCAATGAGCAACTGCTGGCGCTGCTTGAGCTTTTCCCGCATGGAGGGACTGTACTGCTCCCAGTTGCAGCCCGCCTCATCCAGCTTGAAATGCTCCACATCCACGGCCGCCATACACAAGCGCCGTTCCGCGTTTTCCCGCAAAAAATCTTCCAGTTCCTCTAAAAGCACATCTTTTGATTCCTGCTGTGCCAAGCCCTTTCCTCCGCACGTTTCCAGCTTTGCCATAGTTCGTTTGCTTCCTTCCGGTCAACGTCTGATGGTGTCTGTTTCTTTCTTTGAACAATCATAACACGAAAAGCTTTTCGGCGCAACCCCGTTCAAGAAATGGTACTGCATATCCTTACATTTTTGTGCATTTTATGCACCATTTCAAACACCTTTTGGGCGCGCTATCCGCTGCCGCCTGTTTTTGGCAAAAAAGCACCCCAGAGCCGCAGCATCTCTGCAGCTCCGGAGTGCTTTTCTCGTTTTTGTTATTCGGTGCGGTCGGTCAGCACAAAGGTCAGCTCGGCAGTGGCGGCACATTTGCCGTCCACATAGGCGGACGCCTTGCCGATGCCCACCGGGCCCCGCTGTTCCACCAGCTCACAGTGGAGGGTGAGCACATCCCCCGGCGTGACCTGTTTGCGGAAGCGTGCATTCTTGATGCCGCCAAAGAGGGCCAGTTTGCCCGCGTTTTCCGGCAGGCTGAGAGCCGCGACGGCCCCGGTCTGAGCCAGCGCTTCCAGGATGAGGACGCCCGGCATGACAGGCTGGCCTGGGAAGTGGCCGCAGAAAAATTCCTCATTGCGGGAAACACACTTGCGGCCGATGGCCCACTGGCCCGGTTCATAGTCCAGGATGCGGTCCACCAGTGCAAACGGGTAGCGGTGCGGCAGGATGGCCGCGATCTGCTCCGAGGTAAGAGCGTTAGCCGCCTCCCGGACAGTACGAGGTTCCGCCATGGTTCAGCCCTCCCACTTGCGCAGCAGCAGGCAGGCGTTGTGGCCGCCAAAGCCCAGGCTGTTGCTCAACGCGTAGGTCATGGACATTTCCCGGCCCACATTGGGCACATAGTCCAGGTCACACTCCGGATCCGGCTGCTCGTAGTGGATGGTGGGCGGGGCGAACTGGTCCCGCAGGGCCAGCGCCGTGAACACCGCTTCCACACCGCCGGCACCGCCCAGCAGGTGGCCCGTCATGCTCTTGGTAGAGACAACCGCCAGCTCCTTGGCGTGCTCGCCGAAGACCGCATGGATGGCAGCCGTCTCACAGCTGTCGTTCATGTGGGTGCCGGTGCCGTGGGCGTTGATGTGGTCCACCTGCTCCGGGGCAACGCCGGCGTCGGCCAGCGCCTGCTTCATGCAGCCGATGGCCCCCACGCCGCCGGGAGCCGGGGCGGTAAAGTGGTAGGCGTCACAGTTGGCACCGTAACCCACTACTTCCGCGTAAATTTTGGCACCGCGCGCCTGGGCGTGTTCAAGGCTTTCCAGCACCAGGATGCCGCTGCCCTCGCCCATGACGAAGCCGCCGCGGCGGGCGTCAAAGGGCAGGCTGGCTGCCTCCGGGTCCTGGGCCGTGGAGAGAGCTTTCATGCTGGTAAAGCCGCCGATGCCCAGCGGGCTGATGCAGCTCTCGGCACCGCCGCAGACCATGATGGGCTCATAGCCATCCCGGATGCGATGGAAGGCATCGCCCACCGCGTTGGTGCCGCCCGCGCAGGCCGTGACCGGGCAGGTGCACATCCCCTTGAGGCCAAAGCGAATGGCGATCTGGGCCGCTGCCATGTTGGCAATGGCCATGGGGACAAAATACGGGCTGACCTTTTCCATTCCCTTTTCCAGACCACGGCTGTGCTGCTCCTCGATGGTGGGCAGGCCGCCGATGCCGCTGGACACGCTGACACCGATGTGTTCGCCCTCTGCGGCCAGATCCAGGCCGCTGTCGGCCAGAGCCTCTGCCGCAGCGCCCAGCGCCAGCAGGGTGAACCGGGCCATCTTGCGGGCCTCTTTTTTATCCACAACTGTCTCGGGGTCAAAGTTTTTGACCTCAGCGGCCAGCTTGCACTTGAATTCGCTGGCGTCAAACTGGGTGATGGGCCCAATGCCGCACTTGCCTGCTTTGGCAGCGGCCCAGCTCTCGGCGGTGGTGTTGCCCAGCGGGTTCACGGTGCCAAGGCCCGTAATCACGACTCTGCGTTTTTCCATAAGAGAATTTCTCCTTTTACATTGCCATGCCGCCGTCTACACAGAGCACCTGCCCGGTGAGATAGCCGCTTTGTTCGGCAGCGAGGAACGCCACCGCGTTTGCCACATCCTCCGGCTGGCCCACACGGCCCAGCGGGATGCCCTTTGTCATTTCCGCCTGAACCGCTTCGGGCAGGACAGCCGTCATATCCGTTGCAATAAAGCCGGGGGCTACCGCATTCACGGTCACACCCCGGCTGGCCAGCTCCCTGGCCAGGCTCTTGGTCAGACCGATGAGGCCTGCCTTGCTGGCGGCGTAGTTGGCCTGACCGGCGTTGCCCCGCAGGGCCACCACGCTGGACAGGTTGATGATGCGGCCCTGCCGCTGGCGCACCATGCGGCGGGCGGCCTCCTTGCAGCAGAGGAATGCGCCCTTGAGGTTTGCGTTCAGCACGGCGTCAAAATCGGCCTCAGACATGCGCAGGAGCAGGCCGTCACGGGTGATGCCTGCGTTGTTCACCAGCACATCCACCCGGCCAAAGGCGTTGACCGCCGCGTCAAACAGCGTTTTGCAGCCCTCAGCGGTGGAAACATCGGCCTGTACGGCCACGGCGTCCACGCCCTCGGCGCGGCAGAGCGCTGCCGTCTGCTCCGCAGGCTCTGCGCCGTGGCAGTAGTTGACCACCACATTGCAGCCCTGCTTTGCCAGTGCCACACACACCGCCCGGCCGATCCCCCGGCTGCCGCCGGTGACCACCGCCGCGCGGGTCACAGTCTCTTCGCTCATGCTTCGTCCCTCCATGCGGCCAGCGCGGCGTCCAGCTGCTCCGGTGTCTCCACCGAAGCGCATGGCACGCCGGGCAGGGTCTTTTTCACAAAGCCGGACAGGGCACTGCCGGGGCCGACTTCCAGAATGTGGTCCACACCCAGTTCGCCCAGGCGGCGCAGGGTGTCCTCCATATACACGCTGCTCTGCACCTGGCGCACCAGCAGCGCCGGGATGGTGTCCGCGTCGGCCTTTTCGCGGCCCAGACAGTTGAACAGCACCGGGATCTGCATCTCACGGAACCGCTCGGTCTTGAACCGCTCGGCAAGGGCGTCCCCGGCGGGGGCCATCAGCCGGGTGTGGAAGGGGCCGCTCACCTTCAGCAGAAGGCAGCGGCGGGCACCGGCGGCTTTTGCCAGCTCGGCAGCCTTTTCCACAGCGGCTTTCTCGCCGCCGATGACCAGCTGACCCGGGCAGTTGTAATTGCAGATTTGAACAACACCCAGTGCGGAAGCCTCTTCGCAGCATTTTGCGAGGGCGTCCCGGTCCAGGTTCATCACAGCGGTCATGCCGCAGTCGATGCCTTTGGCGGCATCGGCCATCGCCTTGCCGCGGTAAGCCGCCAGTTCCACCGCCTGCTTGGCCGTAAAGACACCGGCGGCCTGCAGGGCGGAATACTCCCCCAGCGAGAGGCCGGCCAGATCATCCGCCTTGACGCCGTTTTCCTGCAAAACAGCCGTCACGCCGGCCGCAAAGGCCACCATGCAGGGCTGGGTGTATTCGGTCTGATTCAAAACGCCATCCGGGTCTTCAAAGCAGACGCTGTGCAGGTCAAAATCCAGCGCGGCGGCATCAAAAGCGGCCCGGAAAGCGGGATATGCTTCGTAAAGGTCTTTGCCCATGCCGGGGTGCTGACTGCCCTGCCCGGCGTAAAGAATGGCAAGTTTCATTGGTGTTTCCTCCAATCATCCATCAGTTCATCCATCAGCTCCCGGACGCTGCGCATCCGGTCCAGCTGCCCCACGTTGGCCCCGCAGAAGAACAGGCCCTCTTCCACATTGCCCTTGACTGCTTCAATCAGCGCGTGGGTAATGCAGTAGGGTACTTTTGCAGGGTCGCAGGCTTTCAGGCAGCGGGCGCACCGTTTCGGGGGGAAGCGCAGGCCCTCGGCCAGCTTCTGCACCAGCGGGGTGTTCAGCGCCCGGCCGGGCATTCCCACCGGGCTGTGGATGATCCGGACATCCTCCGGCTGTGCCGCCAGCAGGACATCTTTATAGGTCTGGCTGGCGTCGCACTCATAGGTCGGGATGAATCGTGTGGCCAGCTGGGCACCGGCGGCTCCCAGCCGGGCATAGTGGGCGATGTCCTCGCCCGTGTAAACGCCGCCCGCCACAAACACGGGGATGGCGTGGCCGAACTGCTCCTCGTAGGGTTTTACCTCCGCAAGGACTTCCGGCAGAATTTCATCTAAGGTCTGGCATTTGCCTGCCAGCAGCTCTTCCTCGGAAAAGCCAAGGTGTCCGCCCGCCTTGCAGCCCTCAATGACCACAAAATCAGCGGTACGGCCAAAGGATTTGGCCCAGCGGCGCAAGATCAGCCTGGCCGCCCGGCCGCTGGATACGATGGGGGCCAGCGCCACATCGGCTTTTTCCACCAGACCGGGCAGCTCCAGCGGGAGCCCGGCCCCCGAGACGATGGCGTCCACTCCCGCCTCCACCGCTGTTTTCACGGCGTCGGCATAGTTCTGGGTGGCAACCATGGCGTTGATGGCCACAAGGCCCGCACCATTGGCGATCTCTTTTGCTTTTTTGATCTCCGCCGCCAGGGCGCGGCGGTTGGCGCCGACCGGGTCTTTGGCAAAATCCGGTTCCCGGTAGCCGGTGTCAGCGGTGGAGATGCACCCCATGCCGCCGCAGGCCGCCACGGCTCCGGCCAGCCCGCCCAGGGAAACGCCCACGCCCATGCCGCCCTGTAAAATGGGGACTGCAAGGGGTTTGCCCGCGAGGGTCAGCATAGCTCACTCAGCGCGGCCATGCGCTGCCTCCCACTCTCCCACAGCTCATCCAGAATGGCAGCCACCGGGCGCACCTCATGGAGCATTCCGGCCACCTGACCGGCCATCAGGCTGCCCGTGGCAGTGTCGCCCTCAAAGACGGCACGGCGCAGGCTGCCCAGCGTGTATTTTTCCAGCTCCATCTTGTCGGCACCGGCCTTTTCCTGCCGGACATACTCGCGGCTCATCCGGTTTTTCAGCACACGGA